>Ga0172379_10007332_pt1 | contig 14342 bp, 6 predicted proteins | sample GrowelOW334metaG_FD_119756 | JGI IMG/M metagenome (GOLD analysis project Ga0172379, IMG submission 119756) | Groundwater microbial communities from an aquifer near a municipal landfill in Southern Ontario, Canada - Groundwater well OW334 metaG | ecosystem: Environmental > Aquatic > Deep... | reverse complement strand
CAGAATGCCGTAGCCCCGCTCCTGCCCGCCACTTCGCTCAACGGCATTCACGGTTCCTGGAATCCCGCCCTCATCAGCACCACCACTGCGGGTACCGTGACTTACACCTTTACACCCGATTCCGGCTTGTGCGCTGTTGAAAGGAAAATCGAGATCACGGTCAATCCGATTGTCGCCGTTACCTTCCCGGTTATCGCCCCGATCTGTGCCGGCTCCGCCGCTCCGGTCCTGCCGCTGGTTTCCAATGAGGGAATCACCGGTACGTGGAATCCGGCCATTATCAACACTACAATAGCAGGAAAAAGTACTTACCACTTTACACCGGATTCAAGTTTTTGTATTCAGAATGCCGACATGGAAATCACCATCCTTCCAGTGACTGAGCCTACTTTTGCCCCGATCGGACCATTCTGTCTGAATGCCATGGCACCAGCACTGCCAGGTGCATCTATCGAGGGTATTACAGGAACCTGGGCTCCTTCGGGTATTAGTACCGCCTCCTTTGGTACCACCAACTATTTTTTCACTCCCGACAGTGGATTATGTTCGAAAATTATCACGATCAGCATAATCGTAAGTCCTGAAACCCACCCGGTCTTTGTACCGATCGGACCACTTTGCCAGAATTCCACTCCACCAACATTACCTTCAATTTCCCAAAACGGCATTTCCGGTACGTGGGCACCAAATACAATCGGCACGACAAGAACCGGAGCCACCGCGTATTTCTTTACTCCGGATGCAGGCTTATGTGCATCCACCGATACTTTGACGGTTATCATACTTCCATTGACCACCCCGGTATTTGACCCGATTGGTCCGTTCAACCAGAATTCTGTGGCGCCTGTGTTGCCTCAGTTCTCAAAGAATGGCATTACGGGAACATGGAATCCATCCGTCATCAACACAGCAGTTGCCGGCAAGGCTGACTATTTGTTTACTCCATTTGCCGGTCAGTGTGCAGATCCGGTCACTATAACCATTACGGTGAATGAAGTTGTAGATGTAACCATAACACCGGTTGGTCCTTTGTGCACCGGAAGCGGACCGGTCAGCCTGTCAGGCTCACCTGCAGGGGGCATATTCTCAGGACCTGGAGTTACCGGTACCTCCTTCGATCCGGCATTGTCAGGCCCGGGTACTTTCAACGTAACCTACAGCTACACTCATCCGAACGGATGGAGCAAGAGCGCATCGATGGATGTTATCGTTAATGCAGGGCCTTCATTGATCATCACCAACCCTGCAGGTATCTGCTCTCCAGGATCCGCTGATCTGACCCTTGCCATGATCACCGCAGGCAGCAGTCCGGATCTGGACCTGACCTACTGGATCGATGCTGAAGCCACCAGGAAATTGGAAAATCCGTACGGGGTAACATCGGGAACCTATTACATCAAGGCGGTAAATAATGCCGGATGTTATGATATTAAACCGGTTCGCGTGATCATCAACCAAACGCCTGTACTTACCATTAACGACCCGGCACCTGCCTGCGAACCCGACAAAATTAATCTGACCGTTGGCGCCGTGACGGCAGGCAGCACTCCCGGACTCAGCTACTCTTACTGGCTGGATGCAGACGCCACCGTTCCTTTCTCCACACCGCAGACAGCGATATCGGGAATTTATTACATCAAGGGGACCACACCGCAAGGATGTTCGGCTATTGGCCCGGTGCATGTAATCATCACCAATACCGTAGGAACGCCTGTCTTCTTCAGTGTGGCCAATGAGCGTTGCCAGGGGGCAGGATCGGAAAACTACCATGCAACAGCTGATAATACCACCGCGCTGACCTATTCTCTCGATCCTGTAAGCGTAATGGGCGGAAACACTATTAATCCATCCACCGGAAATGTTGTTTATGCGGCATCATGGAGCGGGACCTCAGTAATAACCGTTGTTGCCGCCGGCTGCAATGGTCCAAAATCTGCACAACAGACCGTTGTTACTATTCCTAAGCCATTTGCCAGGATTTCTTATACCGGCACTCCTTTCTGCAAGTCAAACCTCAACAGACAATCCGTGACGATTGAAGGAACCCGGGGAGGTATCTATTCAGCCTCACCGGTTGGTTTGGCCATTGATCCGTCGACGGGTGATATAATTCCGGCAGCCAGTGAGACAGGTGTTTATACCGTGACATACCTCATAACTTCCACCGGTGGATGCGGAAACGGAATAGCTGAAACACAGGTAAGTATTTCAGATTCTCCAAAAGCAGATATTTCCTATGCAGGTGCACCATTCTGTACCTCCGGAAATCCGGCTGATGTCACATTTAACGGAACACCGGGCGGAGCATTTGCATCCACTCCCGCCGGTTTATCCATCGACACCCTGACAGGACGGATTACTCCGGCTGCAAGCCAGGAAGGTAATTATCGTGTGAGTTATACCACTCCAGCCAATGGCGGATGTATACCAGTGACTGCAACTGTCGACCTGACCATAACAGAAATGCCGGTTGCGGACTTTGCCTATTTCGGCAGTCCTTTCTGCAGCAATGGTGTCGATCCGATTCCGGTCTTCAGCAATGGCGGGGTAGCCGGTACATTTACCTCCACTGCAGGATTGGTATTTGAAAGTTCAGCAACGGGACAGATTGATTTGTCGGCCAGCCTGCCAGGCACTTATACCATTACCAATACCATTCCGGCTTCCGGAGGTTGTTCAGCGGCCGTGGTATCTCGCACTGTCACCCTCACCAAATTACCTGTTGCCACCTTTACTTATCCGGGCAATCCTTTCTGCAGCAATGGTTCCGATCCGAATCCGGAATTTACCGGTGGTGGTATCGGCGGCACCTTTACTTCATCGACGGGGTTGGTATTTATCGATATCCATACCGGACAAGTTGATTTGTCCGCTTCAACTGCCGGAACCTATGAAGTAACCAATACAATCGATGCTGCCGGTGGTTGCGGTCCAGTTATTGAAACCAGCTCCATTACCATCATCGTGGCACCTTTCGCTGAAATTAACTATGCGGGATCGCCATTCTGCAACAAATTAACTGAAGACCAGAAGGTATCACTCATTGGTGCCGGCGGGGGATCTTTCAGTGCCTCTCCGGCCGGATTGGTAATTAATTCCACCACCGGTGCCATCAGCCCGGCATTAAGTGTTCCCGGAACTTATACCGTCAGATATTCCGCTAACACCTCGGGAGTTTGCGGTCTGGTTAACGCTGAAACAAACGTTACCATTAACCAGGGTGATGCCGCCATTGTTTATACGGATTCTGTATTCTGTACCACTTCAGGTCCGGCAACCGTTAACTTCACGGGTTCAGCGGGCGGTGTGTATTCTTCCACACCCGCCGGACTGTCAATCAGTGCAAGTACGGGTGAAATCCTGCCCGGATCGAGTAAGGGTGGCATCTACCAGGTTACTTATACCAAAACTGATGAAGGATGTGGCTTGATCAGCGCGAATGCCAGGATAACCATTTCCGAAGCACCGGTTGCCGAAATTGCCTATGCAGGTTCCCCATTCTGCATGTCACTGACAGGGAAACAACCCGTCACCTTTAAAGGAACCACCGGAGGAAAATATATCGCAACACCTGACGGATTAATGCTCGATTCATTAACCGGGGAGGTTACCCCGTCAGCCAGTTTAGCAGGTACCTATACCATTTCCTACAAAATTGAAGCCTCCGGAAGGTGTGAAGCCTTGACTGCCAATGCCACGGTGATCATATCCCCCGTTCCGTCAGCAAGTATTTATTACCAGGGTTCCCCATTCTGCACCTCGGGTCAGCCGGTTCCGGTCGTTTTCAACGGAACAACGGGAGGCACCTTTACCTCTACGCCGGCAGGACTGACGCTGAACAGCACTACCGGGGAAATTACCCCATCGACCAGTGCCGGCGGCTACTACAATGTAACTTATACCACGCCGGACAACGGATGTACGATTGTCAGGGTTACCGCCCTTGTAACCATCATTGTAGCTCCTGTTGCTGAAATCAGTTATAACGGTTCCTCCTTCTGTCCGAGCGATCCTCCGGTTACACCTGTTATCACCGGTACCAGGGGAGGTATTTTTGCTGCAGTGCCGGTCGGACTTTCGATTGACAGTATTTCAGGGGTTATCGACCCGGCCAGGAGCTTGTCCGGAACCTATGATATATCTTATTCGTTCAACAATACCGGCGGTTGCGGGGTAGTATCGTCACACGCCACCGTTGCCATTAACTCTGCCACCATTGTTACCACCGCACCTAAAGATCAGCATATTGTTTATCCGGCCAGTACGGGATTCGGGGTACATTCAACCGGCACCGGGTTATCGTATCAATGGCAGGTTAATAGCGGTAGCGGTTATATCAACCTGACCGACACAGGAGTTTATTCTGGCGCATTCACCGACTCGCTGAAGCTGGCGTCACCACCGATATCGATGACCAACTACCGCTACCGGGTTATTGTGACCGGCATCTGTGCTCCGCCAGCTATCAGCGGCGAAGCTATTCTTACCATATCACTGCACGAATTCACCCTGGAGATTTATGCTAAAGGTATCGACAAGGTATATGACGGCAATACGGCTGCAATGGTTACCCTTACCGATAATCATAGACCAGGCGACCAGATAACCGTTGATTACGCGAACGCAATCTTTGATACTAAAAATGTGGGCATCGACAAAACGGTCACAGTCAGCGGTATTACCATCAGCGGTCCTGATGCCGGGAAATACGGATTCCAGACCACCCTGACCACTACCGCCAACATCACACCGAAACCCATCACGGTCATGGCCGATTCCGGCCTGCAGAAGGTTTATGGTGAAACGGATCCGATCTTCACTTATACCTATACACCGGAACTTATACCTGGTGATGTATTTACCGGACTTCTGACCCGTATGCCAGGTGAAAACCCGGGATTGTATCCAATCATGTCAGGCACGCTCAGCGCAGGTAATAATTATGACATAACATTCATTTCCAGTGATTTCAGGATAAAGGTCAAGTACATTATCTATGTAAAAGTTACTGCTGATCAGACCAAAATGTATGGAGATATCGATCCGGTTCTGGCCTACACCTATACTCCGGACCTCGATCTCGGTGACACCTTTACAGGCCGTTTGGTCCGTGAAGCCGGTGAGAATGTCGGGCAATACCATGTCAGCAGGGGGACCCTGACCACCAGCCCCAAATATGAGGTGGTCATGGATACTGCTTCAAGGTTTGAGATTACTGTTAAACCCATTACCGTGACTGCAGTCGCCGACAGGAAGGTATATGACGGAGGAAATACCTCTGATAAAATACCGGTTATAACACCTAACCTTGCTTTTGATGACACAGCGGAATTCACACAGACTTTTAACAATAAACATGTTGGACAAGCAAAAACGATGACCCCGGCAGGTAGTGTCAATGATGGGAATAATGGTAATAACTATTCGGTTGAATGGAAACCGGTGGATCTCGGAATCATTACTCCGAAGCCGATTGTCGGGACATTTACTGCGTTCAGTAAGGACTATGATGCTACCGCTGCAGCCACCATCGACACACGCTCTTTGCTGGGGGCTATTAAAGGGGACAATATCACTTATGTGGGAGGGATCGCCACCTTTGACACACCGGAAGTCGGCATTGACAAAACTGTGACCGGAACAGGGTTCAGGCTTGCCGGTACTGAGGTGAAGAACTACACCGTGAATGATATTGCCACAACCACTGCGGATATCTTTGTCAGGAAATTAAAAACCACCATCAAGGTAAATGCCAGTACCTTCACCCATTACAGCGATCAGGTAACGCTTACCGCCGTTGTTCAGGGCGGAGCACCGCTGGTTAACGGCCAGCCTGCTGCAGGTTCGGTTACATTTGCCATTGAAGGCAGGATATTGACTGATAACATGAATAATCCGAACATCCCGCTAGTCATAACAGGTGACAGTCTGGTTGCTTCCATTACGGTATCCATCCTTGAGACAACCGCAACCGGTTCCATGGTTCCGGGAACGAAGGAGGCCATTGCCACATTCAATGAAGTGAACACCAATTATGAATTAAATCCGAACCCGGCTAAAACCACCTTTGATTTCAGTCCCGGATTTAACATCCTCGTATTCCCGAATCCATCACCAGGTCCTGTAAACTTCAGAATTTCAGTGGACGTCGGCTCCATGGTTATCCTGGATCTTTATAGTTCCAATGGTGAACTGGTAGCACATGTATTTGAAGGATTTATCCAGACCGGCGAGTCCAAAACCATCCCGTTCAAAGGTCATCTGGCACAGGGTATCTATCGTTACCAGGTTAAGATCGGCAGCGAGATCAAGGGAGGGAATGTGATCATTATCGGCGTATATTAGATGCAAATTCCAAGTATATGAACATCACTCCCAACCCCAGACTTCAGTATGGGGGTCTTCCCGCTCTGGTCTGCTTATTGCTAATCATCGCCGGATTAGGACCGGCCTGTACAAAGACCAATAATGATAACCATCTCAGGCTCTGGTATGACCAGCCTGCCAGCGCTGTAGTTCACGACGGAACGAACGGCTGGAAGAATGACACAGAGTGGCTTAAAGCTTTACCATTGGGAAACAGCAGTATCGGTGCCATGGTATTCGGGGACGTCAATCTTGAGCGTATCCAGCTGAATGAAAAGTCGTTATGGTCTGGGTCTCCAGCTGATAATGATAATCCGGTCTCTTTTCAATTTCTCGACTCCATCCGGAGCCTTCTTTATTCAGGAAAATACAAGGAAGCCCACCAGCTTGCCGAGAAAACCCAGGTATGCAAGGGTGCCGGCTCCGATAGCGGCAACGGGGCCACTGTTCCCTTTGGCTGTTATCAGACGCTTGGTGACTTGTGGCTCGACTTTGGAACAAAATCAGCCTATACCCGCTATTACCGGGAGCTCGACATGACTGATGCCGTTGTAAGGATCAGGTATACTCAGGATGGTGTTAACTATACACGCGAAGCCTTTACCAGTTTTCCGGACCAGGTACTTGTGGTCCGGCTAACCGCCGACAAGAAAGGCAGCATCAGCTTTACCGGGTCCCTGACCCGTCCGGAGCAATTTACGACTATTGCCCGCGACGGACAATTAATCATGACGGGTTGGATGAACAATGGCACCGACGGGAATGGCATGAAGTGGATGTCGAGGCTGAAAACCCTGAACAGCGGTGGAACTTTGGAATTCAAGGACAATACAGTCATTGTAAAAAATGCAGATGCCGTCACCTTGTTATTTTCAGCGTCTACCGATTACCTTCTGAAACCTCCTGCTTATAAAGGAAATGATTATGAAAAGATCACCTCCGGGGTGATCACCCGGACTTTAAAAAAATCCTATCCTGATTTAATCAAAAGACACAAGGAGGATTTCCACAGCCTGATGGGGCGCGTGGATTTCGATATTACGCCGGTTGCGGATGCCGATTCCATCCCGACGGATCAGCGGTTGAAGGCATTCAAGGAAATCAAAACCGACCTCGGGTTATCCGAATTATATTTCCAATATGGCCGCTATCTTTTAATTTCCTCATCGAGAGCCGGATCACTTCCTGCCAACCTGCAGGGCATCTGGGCGAATGCCATTCAGACCCCCTGGAATTGCGATTATCACACCGATATCAATGTTCAGATGAACTACTGGCCGGTTGAGGTCACCAATCTATCCGAATGCCAGATGCCCCTGACCGACCTGATTGAATCCGTGGTGGAGCCCGGCAGGCGTACGGCTAAAATCCATTATCATGCCAAAGGCTGGGCGATCCATCCCATCACGAATGTTTGGGGATTCACGGCTCCCGGCGAATGGCCGAGCTGGGGACTTCATCTTGGTGCGGGGGCCTGGATGGTACAGCATCTTTATGAACACTATGCATTTACAGGCGACAAGGAATATCTGAAAAGAGTTTATTCCGTGATGAAAGAATCAGCGGAATTTTACCTCGACTGGCTCGTCAAGGATCCGGTTTCGGGCAAGCTGGTTTCCGGTCCGGCCAGCTCGCCGGAGAATTCATTTAAGGCGCCCGACGGCAGTACCGGATATCTCACCATGGGCCCTTCGCACGACCAGGAAGTTATCTGGGACTTGTTTACCAACCTTTTGGAATCAGCCGAAGTTCTGGGCATCGATGACGATTTTACACAAAGGGTATTGGAGGCCCGCAAGAACCTTCTTTTACCAAAAATCGGTTCCGATGGCCGGTTGATGTAGTGGCCGGCTGAATTCGCCGAGCCAGAACCCGGTCACAGGCATATGTCCCATCTTTTTGCCCTCCATCCGGGAAGGCAGATTAATAAAGGAATCCCTGAACTGCAGGCTGCAGCAAGAAAATCGCTTGAATTCCGTCTGGCTAACGGTGGCGGTCACACCGGCTGGAGCGCTGCCTGGCTGGTGAATCTCTGGGCCCGATTGGGCGATGGAAACAATGCCAATAAAGCAATAGATGTGCTGCTCACGAAATGCACCAGCCCGAACTTTTTCGACCTTCATCCGCCCTTCCAGATTGATGGCAATTTTGGCGCCACTGCCGGGATTGCTGAGATGCTGCTTCAGAGCCATACCGGAGATATTGAGCTTCTGCCCGCGCTTCCAACGGCCTGGACAACCGGTAAAATCAGCGGACTCGTTGCCCGAGGAGGGTTTGTTATCGGGATGGAATGGAAAGACGGCAGCCTGACTAAGGTCACCGTTCAATCCAGAAATGGAGGACCATGCACCCTGAAATTTCAGGGCATGATGAAAAGACTGGATACCAAACCAGGTAGGCTCATCACTATCAAGGATATGTAAAAAAACAATATCATGAAACCACTCAGATTCGCAATAATCGTCGCAACCCTGCTGATGCCATCAGCCGGATATTCAATTTTCGCCCAGAATGCCCCCAAACCATATGGGCCGCTGCCTAAGGCCGGACAGCTGAAGTGGCACCAATCCGAATCCGATGGGCAGGCTAAAGATGAAATCATGAAATCCATGAAGCAGTCGCAGGACTACTGGAACGCAGGCAATCTTGAAGGGTTCATGCACAATTACTGGCATTCGGATTCCCTGAAATTCATCGGTAAAAACGGGATTACCTATGGATGGGAGGCTACTTTAAAAAGATACCAGGCCAGCTATCCGGATAAGGCAAAACAGGGAACCCTTAAATTCGACTTTATCCATCTGGAAAAAATCAGTGATGATGCCTGGTTCCAGGTCGGGAAATATACCCAGGTCAGGGAAAAAGATACCTTATCGGGGCATTTTTCCCTGTTGTGGAGAAAGATCAACGGGCAGTGGAGGATCGTGGCGGATCACTCAAGCTGAAGGAAGATAAAAATCCGGATTTTAGATTCGATCCGGGTCAATATGCCCATGGGCGTCGCATTCCATCTGTCAGAATCTCGATATCTTAATGACAACCGCCTCTTCCTGAGCCAGCATTGTCCGTATCGATGATGGAATCCCCACCACCAGCCCCTCCGGGGTTATTTTGCTTTTCAGCTTTTTCCCATCCGAAAGCAGGACAGCCGACAATTTACCTTTCAGATTGGTTTTGATCGTGAGAGTTTCCGGTAAAGAAGTTTCGTTTTTTTCCGGCATGTAAATGGCGTAAATGGTATCCGGCCCCTTGGCGGTATAGGCGATCTTGCCTTCCTGGAAAGGTTCGACCGGTACGGTTCCATAAATAGCCTCCCCGTTGGTGGTCAGCCATTTGCCCATTCCTTCGAGGCGATCATAAACGGCCGGTTCAAATTCGCCGGTTCCTTTTGGTCCCACTCCAAGCAACAAGTTTCCACCTTTTGCCACGATCTTTACCAGCAATTGCACGAGCTCCTTAACGGACTTATACTGGTCACCTGGCACCCAGCCCCATGCTCCTCCCATGGTGATGCAGCTCTCCCAGGGAACAGTGGAGGCTCTGTCCATCGTTTTCTGTTCCGGGGTCAGGTAATTCTCATATTCGCCCTGAACCCAGCGGTCGACCACCAGCATTCCCGGGTTGGTCTTTCGGGCTTTTTCCGCGATCAGTTTCATATTGATATCCATATCAAAAGGATATTTACAGAACTCCGCAACCTTTGGAGTGATGGCCGACTTTGGCATGACCCAGCATCCGTCGAGCCACAAAATGTCAACTTTTCCATATTCCGTTGTAATCTCATTGATCTGATTCTGTGTGTACTCAACGAATTTCTTCCACCGCTCAGGATGTTGGGTAATGTCATAGCTCGGGTTACGATCCTTCGGCGGATAATAAGGCCACCAGAAATAGGGTGTGGTCCAGTCGGGCTTCGAAAAATAGGCCCCAACAGCCAGACCTTCCTTGCGGCTGGCGTCCATGATTTCCTTGTAAACATTGGATTTCGGATTGACCGAGAAAGGACAGCCCTTGTCGGTCACCTTGAAATCAGTAAATTTTGAATCGTACAGACAAAATCCATCGTGATGTTTCGTGCTGTAAATCATGTACTTTGCCCCGGATCCCTTAAAAGCTTTCGCCCATTTTCGGGGATCAAAATGAACCGGATTGAACTTAGCTTTGTTGTTTCGGTAATCGGTGGCATACTTGTAATAATCATCATATCCCGGCCGGGTGATCCAGTCTTCGGGACAGAGGCCCCACGACTCGATAACCCCGTCCACTGAATACAATCCCATATGGATAAGCAGTCCGAATTTATATCCCTGCCAGGCTTTTAGATTTTCCATGACCTTTTGATCCTTCGGCCATATATAGGATTTTTCTTCGGTTTGAGCATAGGTGCTTTGGGCAAGAAGTCCGCTTATCAATAAGGAGGTCAGGAGCAAAGATTTGGTGATTCGGTTCATGGTGTGGTAGTTTTCAAAGACGAAAATAAAGAAAATAATGTAGTCGGGTATCGGGTATCGGGTATCGGGTGAAGGGGATGGGGTGAAGGGGATGGGGAGTAGCTTATTTCCGAAATAATCGGCAACTTTAGGAAGAGAAAAAATTTTAGCAATGAAGCCTATTTACCGAACAGCACCGATTCTCATCCTGGTCTTTCTTACCTGCACTCTCCTCTCCACACAGGCTCAAAACGACCCGGGGTTCGACTATTTCGTCAACAACTGGAACGTGGTGGGGCTGAAGGATTATCCTCGTGGAGCACGCATCAGTCCTGAAAATACCATAGCCCTTGACGAATCCCACGGAACCATTGAAATACGGTATGGGGAACATCTGAACCTTCTCAGCCGGAAACAGGGGAAACTGGCTTTTGAGGGATGGATGCCGATCATGCTGGTAAATGCTGAGGACAGTGCCATCCGGTATGAGTTCACCATTTGGGCCACACCGATGCCGGGTGTGAAAGACTGGGAGAAGGCTTTCGACTGGCCGACGGAGGGTGAGAATTTTACCGTCTGGATCCGGTACAAGGCCATTAACACCTCAGCCACTCCGGCCAGGGCCAAGTTGTATATCCGGATAAATCCAACAGGATCTGCCGGAACCCATTATGTCGATATCGTCCTTAAACCGGGTGAATCCCTGGAGGAGGCCGCCCGGTACCCTTTTTATCCGCTGAAAGAGGCATCGTCCATGCTGACCTTGCTTAAAGAAGATTATCATACGTGGCTGCAGAGGACTATTGATTACTGGCATGGGATGAAACAATCCATCGCCTCCATCGAGGTGCCTGAGAAAAAGGCGACCGATGCATTGAAGGCTGCACATGTATGCCAGATGATTGCCAACGATCTGGGCGAAGTCCGTGGCGGTGAGGGATTTTACGATGAATTTTACATTCGTGACGGGGCCTATCAGGTAATGGAACTTGAAGAAGCCGGCATGTGGGACGCAGCAAAGAAATCCATCGAACTTTACCTTCCGAGGCAACGTGAAGATGGCCGGTTCGAATCCCAGGCCGGCCAGTTCGATGCCAATGGCCAGGCTCTGTGGGTATTATGGCAGTACTTTAAAATGTCGGCTGACAAGGCATTCCTGGAGCGGGTTTATCCTGCCATGCGCAAGGCAGCCGGCTGGACGATCAAGACACTGAAGGAAACGCAGAATGATCCCGGGTATCCGGGGTTATTACCGAAGGCATTGGCCGACGGAGAATATCTCTGGGCAGGGCAGAACCATATCGTGGGGTATGATTTCTGGAACCTCCGCGGATTGATCGTGACAGCCGACGCAGCCAGGATTTTGGGCAAGTCTGTAGAAGCAGCCGATCTGGAAAAACAGGCCGGTCAATATCGCCAATCGATCGATGCAGCCATGGGAAAAACCGGTCTCAGCCATTTTCCGCCCAGCTGGGAACTCATCGGGACCCATTGGGGCAATACCGAAACTCTCTGGCCAACACCGATATTCCCGAAAACCGATCCAAGGGTATCCGCATTGATCGATTTTCTGCGCAACGATTTCGCTGGCGGTTATGTGGAAGGAACGATACGCTGGATGGGACTTCCCGGGGTAATTCATCCTTACATGGGGGCATACACCACCATGGCCGACCTTAGTTTGGGCAATGATGAGCTGGTGGTGCAGGATTTCTACTGGACCCTCCTCCACTCGACTGCCTCTCATGCCTTTCCGGAGGGGATTTTTTATAAAAGCCGGACAGCCTGGGGGAATACGATCCCGCATGTAACCGGGGCCTGCAATTATTCCATCATACTGAGACACATGCTGATACATGAAGAAGGAAACGAATTGCACCTCCTGAAGGCGGTCCCCGACTGGTGGCTTGCCGATGGACAGGTTATCCGACTTGAGCGGCTACCCACCTGGTTCGGGAATGTGTCGCTGACCGTCACCGGGACTGCTAAAGGCGTGGAAGTGAAATTTGATGGGCCCACCCGCGAACAACCGTCACGAATTGTTCTTCATCTTCCAGAAAACCGCCCTCTGATCAGCTCCATTCCGGGAGTTGTTGTTGAAATCCGCAAGCCTCAGAGCACCAGATGGGATTTTGGTAAGGTAGTCAAACTGTATGAGGCTTCTACCGAAAAACCAGTGACCACAAACTATTAAGTAGAGTTGTCAACTGTACTTTTTCAATTAATGACACGCCGCCAACGCTTAATGAATACCCTCTTTGGCCTGCCGGTCGACCGTCCTGCCGTATGCTTTTATGAAATCAATGGCTACGACGAGCATCCGGATGATCAGGACCCGTTCAATATTTTCACGCATCCATCGTGGAAGCCGCTGATCGAACTTGCCCGGGAAAAAACAGACCGGATTGTAATGCGCGGCGTGGCTTTCAAGGAGATTGCACCGGATCCGGTCGGACACATGGCCACCGACCAGACAACCATTCGCAACGGCAGCCGGCATATCAGGCGGACCATAAAGGCAGGTAGCCGGGTTCTCACCATGGAAACCCGGCAGGACCTGGATATCAATACGATCTGGACGACAGAGCCATTGTTGAAAAACATCAATGACCTCGATACTTTTCTCCGGCTCCCGGTGTTTGGAGACGGGGAATCGGTTGATTCGACCGTATTTTTACAGGCTGAATCAGCTATCGGAGATACCGGAGTCGTGATGATTGACACTCCCGATCCCCTCTGTCTCGCCGCCCTGCTGTTCGACATGAGTAATTACACCATTATTGCCCTGACCGAGCAGGAAAAATTTCATCAGTTGCTTGAAAGGTTTTCTAAGGTGCTCCTGGCGAAAACTGCGGAAGTGGCGCGTCTTCTGCCCGGCCGGCTCTGGCGTATCTATGGTCCGGAATTCGCCTCCCCGCCCTATCTGCCACCCTATCTGTTCCGAGAATATGTGTGCCGGTATGTCAAGCCGATGATCGACCTGATCCATCAGTCCGGCGGTTATGCCCGGGTCCATTGTCATGGCAACATCCGCAATATTTTAGACGATATTACTACAATGGGTGCCGACGCTATCGACCCTATCGAACCTCCGCCCCAAGGCGATGTCAGCCTGCGTTATGTCAGAGAACGATATGGTGACCAGCTCGTTCTTTTTGGGAATATTGAATGTGCAGATATTGAAAATCTTCCAACTCCGGAGTTCGAAAAAAAGATCAGACATGCTCTTGAAGAAGGAACTGCCGGAACCGGCCGTGGATTCGTATTAATGCCCTCCGCATCTCCATATGGCAGGGTCCTGGGGGATTTGGCGCTGGAGAATTATCGCGCGATGGTAAGAATTGCTGGAGGATTATGAGGCTGAAGGTAAGAAGTTTAATGGTTGAGATTCGAATGCAGAATTCCGAATGCAGAATATGAGATTCAGGTCACCATGAAGTAGCCTTCCAACTTCAAAAACACTTGGATCTCAAACTCGGCATTCGGAATTCTGCATTCGAATCTCAACTTTCTTCCTTAAATTCTCCATTCAAATCTCAACCCTCT
>Ga0172379_10007331_pt1 | contig 14342 bp, 7 predicted proteins | sample GrowelOW334metaG_FD_119756 | JGI IMG/M metagenome (GOLD analysis project Ga0172379, IMG submission 119756) | Groundwater microbial communities from an aquifer near a municipal landfill in Southern Ontario, Canada - Groundwater well OW334 metaG | ecosystem: Environmental > Aquatic > Deep... | reverse complement strand
TTAGTATAATATTTATTAATATGTCTTTTAAAATTATGAAATTATTTAAATTCTCCATGTTTGGTTTGTTTATGCTCGGGGCATTGTTATTTGGACAGATTACTTATGCTGAGCAAGAAATTTCTGTTTCTATCTCAGCCAATCCCCCTCGAATTATGAAAGGTGAATCCTCAACTATTAGTTGGACTTCGACCGGAGCTACTGATTGTGAATTGGGAGCGGGTAAGGTTGTACCAGCTGGTTCGAAAATATCTCAAACATCAATTATCAAAAAATTTCTAAACATCTTTTCGACGAAAAGGGCAAACGCAGGTGCTTCTGGTTCGAAGATTGTTAATCCAACGGTGACTACTTCGTATACGGTTACTTGCAGTAACAAAGATCCTAACTTAACAAAGATGGCATCGGTTACAGTTACAGTGACAAATGCTTTACCAGATTTGGTTGCAGTTGCTAGTAATGGTGAGTTATCTGGCAATACTCTTACTTTCTCTCCAACAATAACAAACCAAGGGTCTATTACTACCGGTTCGGTATTTTCTAATATATTACAATTCCGAACCCAAACTATGTATGATGACAGAATAAATAATTCAGCTTCTAGCATGAGCGCACTTGCTCCTGGGCAGTCTGGGACGGGGAGTTTTTCGGCTTCTATTGTTGATCGTGATTGGACTTGGTATCAAGCGAGATTCTGTGCAGATCAAAATGTTTTAGAGGTTGGAACTATCTCAGAATTTGATGAGACCAATAATTGCTCTAGCTGGTCTTGCTCTATGGTCTATGACGAAATTCAAAGTACTGGAAGTCTTCGCTGGGGGAATTGTAGTGGAGTCGGTGGTGGAGGTGAAGGAGAACTTTCTGGAGAAATTACTGTTACTGATTGCACTATATATTTAGGGGAAAAATCTTGTTTAACAGAAATCGGGTGGAATACAATAAATCCAGAAGACGGATTTATCTCTTCTGTTACAACCCCTCTCGATACTATTGTCGCAACAGCAAATTCGGGAGTAACTACTTATTCTATTAATCCTGGAAATACTAAATTTTATCTTTATCATCATTCGCAGAAACTTGATGAGGCGGAAGCAAATGCTGCTTGTACTGTCGGAACTAAATGGGATAAGAAAGATGGTTGTATTGTAGATGGAGATTCTCCAGTTGGAGTTTTGTCGGCTTCAAATTGTATAATCGAAGAGAATTCAAATAGTTGTAATTCTAATTTAGCCTGGGATGTGATAAACCCAATTGATGGAGCAAATACGGCTGTCACTACTACTCCTGATAACACTGAAATAGGGACGGGATTTCCAGGGACAAAAACATACTCAATCAATTATGGTAGTAGAACATTTTATCTTTATCACAATCAAGGATTACTTGTTTCAAAAACTGCGAATGCAACATGTGCCAATAAAACAGTTTGGAATGGAACAATCTGTCAATCAAAACCTGACCTAATTGCTTCTCTCCCTACTCCAACTTCTGCGATCATAGATATTCCAATGACTTTTTTTTCAACTATTACAAATAAAGGAACAACCGGGACCGGAGCAGGATTTACTAACTTATTTCAAGTATCCACTCTACCCAATGGAGGAGGTGAGCTTACTGATTATGCTGTCCCTGGAATGTCTGTTATACCAGCCGATCAAGCTAAGAATACTTCTAAGTCGATTACTTTTTCTGCCTCGGGTGTCTATTATATGAGAGTTTGTGCCGATAAGAACTCGGCAAGTGGAGCAGGAACTATATTTGAATCAATTGAAAATAATAATTGTAGTCCCTGGGTAGTCATTACTGTTTCTCCAGAGGGAAGTACCATTGGAGATCTTTCAGGAGAAGATTGTGAAATTAAAAAAGGTGAGAGTGATTGTAAAACAAAATTAACATTAGACATTACAAATCCTGTAGATGGAGCTGAAACAAATATAACAAAATCAGGAAATATTGAAGTTGCAGCTGATATTGACCCAGCAGTTAAAAATAATATTATTGTAAATTATCCTGGTACAACATTTTATTTAAATCACAATGGGGCTACTCTCGATAGTGAGCCAGTCGGTGCCTCATGTGAAGAAGGGACAGGATGGAAAGATGGTAAATGTGAGGAAGGGGGGGGAGAAGGAGGTGATGAGGAAGATCTCTGCCCTAATGATCCAGGAATTCAACTGACACGTCCTTGCCCTGGAGATGAAGATCTTTGTCCAGATGACCAAGGAATCCAAACAACACGTCCTTGTCCAAGTGATGAAAATTTAAGTATTGATTTCTCGGCAAGTCCTACAAAAATATTCCGAGGAAAATCCTCGAAATTAATTTGGAGAGCTCCACTTGCCGATAGTTGTAGAGCTGTCAGTGAGACAGGGTATGGTGAATGGTCTACAGGATCGACTTCACCAAGTGGCGAGGTTTCGGTCTTTCCAACAAAAACAACTAAATACAAAATTTCTTGTTCGAAAGGGAGTGTATCAGCAACAGCTGAGACACCCATTACAGTAAATTCAATAAATATTATTGAGAGATAGTAGAAAGTAGTAGGTAGTAAGTAGTAAGCAAACCCCCACAAATTTTGCGAAAGCAAAATTTGTGGGGGTTTTACGTAAAGGACGAAAATCTATAAAAATATGGGTGTGGGGATAACCCACTTGACAAATTTTTTAATTCAGTCATACTTATAGAATAAGTCAAGAGTACATTGATAGTAAGCCAAAAGGAATGGCATATCATGAATAATATATCTATATTTTTCAGGACTCTTGCGTATTCTATTTGGTTTATCCACTATCACTCTTGTCGTTTGATAAGGTCCCAATATTAATTATTATAATAAATTCATTACATGAATAAATTACTAAAAGTTTCAATGTTAAGTGTTTTTGCTCTAGTTTTGCTGTTTTCAGCAAGCAATGTATTTGCTGCACGATGGACTCAGCAAGATACAACTTACTCAAATGATACAAGTTCGAATGCAAGATGTACTCTTGTAAGTTTTAATGCAAGACCAGCAACAATTACAGCAGGACAACCTGTAACTCTTTCTTGGACAACAAGTGGATGTACAAGTGCAAATATCTTACCTATCGGTAGTGTTTCTCTTTCTGGAAGTAAAATAGTTTATCCTACAAGTACAACTCATTATGCATTAACTGCATATGGACCAGGACTTAATGACGATGAATTACAAGTTCCATTGCAAAAAACAGTAACAGTTTCTACTACAGATGTTGATTGTAATAATATTCCATTTTCTGCTAGTCCATCAACAATAAGACAAGGTCAATCCTCAGTTCTTTCTTGGGATGCTACAGGTTGTACAAATGTTACTATCTCATCTGGTGGATATCCGATATCTTCAAATGCTTCTTCAAAAGGAAGATTATCTGTGTCTCCAACTAAAACAACAATTTATGCAATAACAGCTTTTCCACGAGGAAGTTTTGATGAATTACCTGTTCCTTCTTATGTAACTGTTACGGTAGGGGGTGGTTCAGCATCATATTTTAAAGCTAGCCCTTCATCAATAACTTTGGGGGAATACTCAACTCTTAGCTGGGACGCGACTCCAAACGGGGTTACTTCTTGTCGATTTGCCGGGAATGAATTAGTCCCTATTTCAGGAAGTAGAACAGTATCTCCACTATGGACAACCGATTATGCTATTTATTGTGATAATCCATCAACTGGAGCAGGATATTCTGGATCTGCAACGGTGACAATAAGAAAACAAATCCCTGCTGGGGTTTCAGATATTTCTGGTTTTAAATCTCAATCACAATATCAAACAAATACGACCACAGAACAATATAGAAGTTGGAAGAATTATTCTATTCCATCAGTTTTCCGAAATTTTTCTAGCTGGAGAAATTCATATTCTAGATAAAATAACACGTAATAAGAAAAACCTCCCCCGACCAAGGTCGGGGGAGGTTTTGTTTATTTTTTATGTTATAATAAAAGGGGTAAAATAGTTTCTATTTAATTTATTATGATTAGTAAATTTCTAAAATTTTTCGTATCTAGTGCAGTAATTATTTTTGCATTGTTTTTTGTTAGTAACATTTTTGCTGCAGAGGTACCGGTAATTTATTCTTTCTCTGCAAGCCCTTCATCAATAGCTTCTGGTAGTTCTTCGACTCTTTCGTGGTCTACAAATTCGGCGGTAACTTCTTGTAGTGTGTCTGAGGGGGGAACTCTACCACCAGCAGAAGTTTATAATTATCAAATTTCAAATAAATTAAGTAGAATATTAAAAATAAAAATTGCTGAAGCATTATCGGATAGTCAAACCGTTTATCCAACTTCAACTACTACTTATACTCTAACTTGTCAGAATGTTTCAGGGGCAACCACAACAGCAAGCACAACTGTGTCTGTTACGGGTGGTGGGGGTGGTGGTGGAACTTCATATTTTATTGTTAGTCCTTCCTCAATAACTTCAGGTCAATCTTCAACTCTTAGCTGGGACGCAAGTCCAAGTGGGGTAACTTCTTGTCGACTTGCCGGTAATGAATTAGTTCCTATTTCAGGAAGTAGAACAGTTTCTCCAACAACGACAACCGATTATGCTATTTATTGTGATAATCCCTCAACTGGAGCAGGATATTCCGGATCTGCAACGTTGACAGTTACAGCTTATTGTACGATGAATAGTTTTTCTGCTAGTCCTTCCTCTATTTATCCTGGTGGGTCTTCAACTTTATCTTGGTCTACAAGTAATTGTAATAGTGTGACAATTGATGGAGTTACAGGGTTTCCTGGAGCAGGGAGTACTACAGTCTCTCCAGCAAGCACCAAACAATATTATATGGTAGGAACTGGTCCATGGCCAGATCCTGATTATTTACCAACCCCTTTATATTCTACGGTTACAGTTTTGCCTCCCCCTCCCTCAGGTTCAATTTCTGCAACTGATTGTACAATTTCGGCTGGGAATAGTACTTGTGGGTCTATTTTAAATTGGTCAACAGCGAATCTGACGGCAGCAGCGACTCAAGTCACGAGGAATAATCCATCTGGTACTGTTGTTTCTAACTCAACTTCTGGATCTAATGTTTTGAATTCAATTAATTATGGTTCATCTACTTTTTATCTATATCATAATGGATCAATACTTTCTCAATCATCTGTTTCAGCAAGTTGTGACGGAAATTCTTCTTGGAATGGAACTTATTGTCAGGCATTAGTATGTTCACCACCCACAACTGAAGATCAAACACTAAGTTGTGCAACAGGATACTCTGGTGGAATTTATCAAACTCGAACAAAGACGGCATACCCAGGTTGTACTTGGGGAGATTGGGTCACGACAAGTAATACTTGTACAATTAATTCGTATACAGTCTCTACTTCAGCCGGGACAGGGGGTTCATTTTCTCCTACCTCAAGAGCTGTAAATTATGGTTCATCAACGACGTTTACTGTCACACCAAGTTCTGGGTATTCTATTGGGACTGTTTCGGGTTGTAGTGGTTCACTTTCGGGTAGTACTTATACAACTGGGACAATCACTGCGAACTGTACTGTCTCAGCAACATTTCTTCAGATGTCGGGTTCTCTTTCTGCCTCTAATTGTACAATCTCAGCGGCTGGAAGTTCTTGTAATACAAACCTTATCTGGTCTACAACAAATCCTATTAGCACTTCTGCTGTCACTACTCCGACAAACATAACTGTGGCTAATGCAAACTCAAGCGCTGGTACAAGTTATTCTATCTCAGAAGGGGTAACAAATTTCTATTTATATAATAATAATATTCTTCTAGCTCAAGCATCTGCCACTGCTACAAGATCTGCACCTGCAACTCCAACAGGGTTCTCCGCTACTGCAAGTTCTTGCGGAACAGGAACAATTAATTTATCTTGGTCTGCTTCATCTGGAGCTACAAGTTACACTCTCAATATAGATGGAGTTCCGACAAATATGGGAACGGCGACTTCGTATTCGCATACTAGTTTGACCGCAGGTTCAAGTCATAGTTATGCAGTTAAGGCCAATAATTCTGGGGGGAGTTCTTCTTATTCAAGTACAGTCTCAGCATCAGCACCATTAATCTGTGTTCCTGCTGTACCAACTAATTTTTATGTTTCTCCAAGTACTTGTAATAATAATTGGCTTATTTTATCATGGTCAGAATCAGCCACTGCTACAAGTTATCAGGTTTATAGAAGTGGAACTCCAATAACACTAAATTCAGGATCAGGATACACTTGTGCTAGTGGTACTTGTTCTGGATCTGATACAGGACTTAGTTTAGGAACAACATATTCATATACAGTTAAAGCAACTAATGCTGGAGGATCATCTGCTCAATCTTCACCCGTTTCAGCAAAAGTTGCAAATGCCTGTGATACTAATCCAGACTTAAAAGTAACTGCTCCATATAACACTGCGAACTCAAATGGGCCAGTAGAAACTTATGGTAGTGCCCCATATACGATAGATTGGGGATCAGTTGTAAATGCATCAAGTTGTACGATTGATGGTGGAGCGGTATCTGTGTCAGGTGGTACACAAAGTAAGGTGGCCTCAAATCTATCTCAAAGTCATACACTTAATTGTATAAACTCAACAGGTCAATCTGTCGCAGATTCAGTCACAATCACTGTTCCTCCGGGGCCAACAACTTTCACGAAAACATGTAATGCCTTAGGCACTCAGGCCACATTAAATTGGACATTACCTTCAGGATATTCTGGTGGATATGTCCGAGGAGATTTTTATGTTGATGTAACAAGTGGGTTATCAACAGTAGTGAATGTTACTCCACGTCAGACATATAGTAATACTTATTTACATACAAGAGCCAGTAATGGTGCTTGGAGTGGGGCGGTTCTTTATCTTCCATCATTTTCTTGTATTCCTCCTGTTTATACTTTGACAATAAATAATGCTGGTAATGGCTCTGGTATTGTTACTGGGTCTGGATCATATGACAATGGGACGGTAATTACGATGGGAGCAACTCCTTCAACTGGTTCCTCGTTTGCTGGTTGGAGTGGTGATGCAGATTGTGCTGATGGTTCTGTTACTGTGAATGCTAGTAAAACTTGTACTGCTACATTTACTTTAAATACATACACTCTCACAGTTACTAAAACAGGGACAGGAAATGGAACAGTGACAGGAGCGAGCACATATAACTATGGTACAGGAGTAACTGCCATCGCGACAGCCGATGCAAGCTCTTTATTTTCTGGCTGGAGTGGAGATTGTGATTCAAATGGATATGTAGTAATGACAAATAATAAAACCTGTACAGCGACATTTGTTGCGCGATCAGATATTACAACATTATCTGCTTCTCCAAGTCCGGTTCCATTAATGTCTCCTACCACTATTACATATTCATGTAGTAATGGATACTATAGTCATCTATTATTAGATTGGACTTGGACTTCAGGTGGAGGGTGGGATTATTCGGGATATTATAGTTCAACTTCTGTTGCTACCCCAGCGTTCACTACATCAGGATCACACACGATTTCTGCTTATTGCTATAACTCGACCTGGACACCATCAGCAGATAGTTGGACATCTATTACTGTTTCCGTAAGTGCACCTGTTACTCCAACTGGTTTTGGAGTTGTTGCAAGTTCTCCAGGGAATAATTGGCTTAATCTTTGGTGGAATGCAACATCAGGAGCAACCAGTTATCAAGTTTATAGGAATGGATCTACTTTAGTTTATGATGGAAGTGGAACATCTTTTTCTGATACAGGTTTAACTCTTGGAGCAACATATACTTATACTATTAAATCAACTAACTCTGGAGTTTCATCTGCTTTATCCGCTTCTGTTTCTGGAACTGTTGCTAATGCAATAACCCCAATTCCAGACATTAAAGTCACTGCCTGGAGTACCTCAATTTCTAATGGTCCAACGGAAACATATACAGGAGATACATATACTCTTTCATGGGGAACAGTCGCAAATGCTTCGAGTTGTACTCTTGATGGTTTAAGTGTATCCGTTTCTGGAGGTTCAACAACTCGTACAGCTTCGGACCGCTCGGCAATACACACTTTCACTTGTACAAATGCAACAGGACAATCTGCTTCAGATACCGTGACGATTACAACTCCACCAATTCCAACAAATGTTTCTTACTCATGTAGTGCTGATGCATTAACTGCGACAGTACGATGGGATGCACCAGTTGGATACAATACTTTTTATCTTCGAACTACATTAAATGGAACATCTACTGGTTCTCCTGGGTGGGATGATAATTATGTTGGGACAACGGTGGCTATTCCAGTCTCTCCAAACACGGGATACAGTTATTGGATGCATTCGAAAAATACTACAACTGGTGCTTGGAGTAGTGCTCCAAGTTTGTGGATAAATTGTTCAAGAACACACACTCTTACTTATACAGCAGGAACAGGTGGAAGTATTTCAGGGACAACTCCTCAAACTGTAAACTATCTTGCAAGTGGGACACAGGTAACTGCTGTTGCAAATACTGGCTATACTTTCTCAAGCTGGAGCGATGGGGTTACTACAGCTTCAAGAACAGATTCAAGTGTCACTGCTAATAAAGCGGTAACTGCTTCATTTGTTTTGAATTCATATACTGTCTCTACCTCAGCGGGAACAGGTGGGTCAATTTCTCCAACATCAAGAACAGTTTCTCATGGGTCCTCCACAACATTCACAATAACTCCAAGTTCTGGTTATTCTATCGGAACTGTTTCGGGTTGCAGTGGTTCACTTTCGGGAAGTACTTATACAACGGGGGCAATAACTGGAGCTTGTGCTGTATCGGCATCATTCTTACAAATGTCAGGGGTCCTCACTTCCTCAGCTTCTTCCTGTGTGATAGCAGAGAATGCAAGTAGTTGTAATGTAACTCTTACTTGGAGTACAACTAATCCTATTGGAACTTCGGCTGTCACTGCTTCTGGTATGACAAATGTAAATGGAAATTCTGGAAGCCAATTATTTGCTGTACCATATTCTTCTCGAACATTTTATCTTTATAATAATACTATTGAATTGGCTTCACGGGCTGTAACTTCTAGTTGTATTTCAGGTACAACGTGGGATAGTGTCGATGGAAGATGTGAGAGAGTCACTGCTAGTCTATTGGCTAGCCCAAATCCTGTTGAATATAATCGAACTACAACTCTAACTTGGTCATCGACAAATGCAACATCATGTACTGCTAGTGGGGATTGGTCAGGGACGAAAGCAACTTCAGGAAATTATACAACTGGTAATTTAACCTCAAATAAAACTTATACGATAACATGTAATGGTCCTGATAGTACGAGCGGAAGTGCCACTGCTTCGGTCAGTGTCGGTATCGCTCCGACTGGAACATTGACCGGTTCTGATTGTGTTATTAGTATTGAAAATGCAAGTACTTGTACTACAGCATTAACTTTGGCTATTAGTAATCCAATTAGTGTAGCTTCAACAAATATTACAAAACCTGTAAACGTAGAAGTTGCGACTGGAATTACGCCAGCTGTGAAATCTGGAATAGTTGTTTCTTATCCAAGTACAACATTTTATCTAAATCATGATGGGACAACTTTAGCAACCAAGACAGTTGGCGCTAGTTGTGCTTATGAATCATTAGTTTGGGATTCTGTTGATGGAAGATGCGAAAAACTTTCAGTTGATGTTACTGCTACTCCAGTAACAGTTGAATACAACAGAGCATCAAGTATTTCTTGGACATCGACGAATGCAACTGCTTGTTCGCTCTCAGGTGGCGGAATAACTGGCACAGGGACTTCAAATGCTGGAGTTTCAACGGGAGCATTAACAATTGAAAAAACATATACTGTTTCATGTAGCGGAGATAATGGGACAACAGGAAATGATACAATCACTGTTTATGTCGGTACTGCTCCGACAGGGACACTCACAGGTTCTGATTGCCAGATATCGGCTAATGCAAGTACTTGTACCACCTCATTGACTTTAAATGTTATTAACCCAATCAGTACGGCTCTGACAAATGTGACGAAGCCTGTAGGAGTTGAGGTTATATCAAATGCAACGATTAATAAAGTATTTCCTAAAACAGTTGCGGAAATTTTAGTTTCTTACCCAAGCACAACATTTTATTTAAATCACGACGGGGTGACATTAACTAATCCCGGGAAAACAATTAATGCAACTTGTGCTTCTGGAACTATTTGGAATGGAGTACTTTGTGCATTACCAACTGGAACAATTACTGCTCCAAGTTGTACAATTTCCGAATGGGAAAGTAGTTGTAACTCTAGTGTAACTTGGAGTACGATCAATCCATTGGTTGGCGTTGTCTCATCACTTACTTCAGCTCCCTCAGATCCAGTTTCTGGAAATTCTGGAACACAATCATACACAATTGATCATGGAACAAGAACTTTCACCTTAACTCATAATTATATACAATTGGCGACAAGTACAGCCACAGCTAGTTGTACTTCTGGGACTACTTGGAAAGATGGGGTTTGTACTCCTCCGACTGGAACCATTTCTGCAGGATCTAATCCCACTTGTCAGATAACAGCGGCGCCAGAAGGTAATGGTCATTGTGATATCACTTTGACATGGGATACTTCAGACGCTGTCGGCACGACTTCTGTCACCACTCCTACAAACGTAACTTTAGATACTGGAGATTCTGGGACGTATACATATTCCATGTCTTATGAAAGTAGAACGTTCTATTTGTATAATAGTGGGAGAGAGCTTGGCTCAGTTACAGCCACTGCTACTTGCGATGCAGATTCGTCTTGGAATGGAGTAGACTGTGCTTTAAATGCTCCGACAGGGGCACTGACAGCAAGTCCTGAGACAATATTTAAAGGCCGATCCTCAACGCTAAATTGGAGTTCTAATCTTGCAAATACATGTACAGGTAGTGGATTTAGTACTGGAGGGGCAAAAATAGGTAGTATTAAGGTTTCTCCTCTTATTGATACGACTTATGGTGTTGTATGTACGAGACCTGGATTTAGCTCAGAACAAGCAACTGTGACAGTTAAAGTAGTTGACCCTGTTGTCAACGAAAATTAAATATTTGACTTTATTTTTATATTTGCTAGTATAAAGGCTATATTTATTAATAATTTATGTTGGTAGTTTGGATAAAGTAAGTACACTCGTATATTTTATCCTCTTTATCAACCAATAAAAAAATATATGGCAGAAGAATTTAACAGGGATAAGCCCCATGTGAATGTGGGTACTATTGGTCACGTTGACCACGGGAAAACAACATTAACTGCGGCTATACTCGCAATTTTAGCAAGACAAGGTACTGGTTACGGTGCCAAAATTAAAGGTGTTGATCAAATCGACTCAGCTCCTGAAGAAAAAGCTCGTGGTATCACGATCGCTCTTTCTCACAACGAATATTGGACACCAACACGTCACTACGCACACATTGATGCTCCAGGACACGCTGACTACATTAAAAACATGATTACTGGTGCTGCCCAAATGGACGGTGCTGTCATCGTTGTTGCTGCAACAGATGGAGTTATGCCACAAACACGTGAGCACATCCTTCTCGCAAAACAAGTTAACGTTCCTAAAATAATTGTATTCCTAAACAAGTGTGACATGGTTGATGATCCTGACATGCTTGACTTAGTCGAAGAAGAAGTCCGTGAACTTCTTACAAAACAAGGATTTGATGGTGCTAATGCTCCAGTTATCCGTGGCTCAGCTTTGAAAGCTCTTGAAGCAGCTGACAACAACGATGAATGGGCAAAGAAAGTTCTTGACCTAGTCAATGCTCTTGATACTTATATTCCAGTTCCAGAGCGTGATATTACAAAACCTTTCCTAATGCCTATTGAAGATATATTCTCAATCGAAGGACGTGGAACAGTTGTTACTGGTAAAATCGAACGAGGAATTGTGAAAGTTGGTGAAGACGTTGAAATTGTTGGTATCAAACCTACAGCCAAGACAACAGTTACTGGTATTGAAATGTTCAATAAAAATTTAAAGGAAGGTATGGCTGGCGACAACGCCGGTATCCTTATCCGTGGAATCAAGAAAGAAGATGTTACTCGTGGACAAGTTCTTGTTAAACCAGGAACAGTTACTCCTCATTCCGAATTTCAATGCGAAGTTTACATTTTGAAGAAAGAAGAAGGCGGACGTCACACACCATTCTTTACTGGATACAAGCCTCAATTCTATATTCGTACAACAGACGTAACAGGGGACACTACTCTTCCAGAAGGGACAGAAATGGTTATGCCAGGAGATACAGTTAAGCTCGGAGTCAAATTAGTAACTCCAGTTGCTCTTGAAGAACAAATGCACTTTGCTATCCGCGAAGGAGGTAAGACCGTCGGCGCAGGTGTTGTAACAAAGATCATTAAGTAGTAATAAGTGTACAGTGAATAGCGTATAGGGAAAAGAAACTTTTTATTAGCTCCCTATACCCTTACCGCTATACACTATTCCCTAAACCATGACTACAAAGAAAGTAACAACAAAAGCGAAAAAAGGAAAAGAGGAGGCAGTCGTTCAACTGCGAATTCGCGTAAGAGCTTACGAGAATAAAATTCTTGACGCATCCGTCAAGCAGATTATTGATACGGCTCTTCGCTATGATGCGAAAATAGTTGGACCAATTCCACTTCCTACAGAAATCAAAAAGTATACAGTCAACCGAGCATCCTTTGTATTCAAAAATGCTCGTGAACAGTTCGAAATAAGAATCCATAAACGTGTCATCGATATTCTGAATCCTAATCCGAAAACTATCGAGGCTCTCACAAATCTATCGCTTCCATCAGGAGTCGATATAGATGTGAAAATGATGTAAATTAACAAGGGAACAGTGAATAGAGTAAAGGGAATAGTGATTTTGAATTTCACCCTATACGCTTCGCGCTGTGCCCTATACACTAAAATGAAATTTATTCTTGGTAAAAAACAGCATATGATGCAGTGCTTTCTAGAAGATGGTACCGCAGTTCCCGCAACAGTTATTTCTGCTGGTCCTTTAGTCGTGACTCAAGTAAAGAGTCCCGATATAGATGGATACACAGCAATACAAGTTGCGTACGATGAACAAAAAACAAGCCGAGCAACAAAGGCGCATATTGGTCATGTGAATAAGGCTAAATCCAGCGAAGCTGGATCGCCCGACGCTTCTTCTGAAGCGTTTAGGGAGAGTGCTTACAAGCATCTTCGTGAATTCCGCGATATCGAAGACATAAAAGAAGGAGACCAAATAAATGTTTCAGTCTTTAGTGTCGGTGATCAAATAACAGTTTCTGGTATTTCAAAGAGTAAGGGATTCCAAGGTGTTGTTAAGCGCCATGGTTTCCACGGAGGCCCACGATCACACGGTCAAAAACACTCAGAACGTGAACCGGGTTCTATTGGAGGTGGTCTTCGTAACAAAGTGCCAAAGGGAATGCGCATGGGAGGTCGTATGGGAGGAGATCGAATCACAATAAAGAATCTTGAAATTATTGGAGTTGATCAAGAAAACAATCAATTACTTATTAAGGGTGCGATTCCAGGCCGCCGTGGAACGCTCGTAGAAATTATTGGCTAATTTTATGACAACAAAAGAAAATACAAAAAAGAATAGCGAAGAAGTTGTTGAAAAAGTTGAGAAAAAAGCTAAAACAATTTCTAAGGGTCTAACAGCAGAAGTCTACAGTCAAAAAGGAAAATCAGTTGGTAAATTAGAACTCCCTGAAACAATCTTCGGTCTATCTTGGAATGGTGACTTAGTTCACCAAGTTGTAACTGCTATGCAAGCGAATGCTCGTACACCAGTTGCTCATACAAAGACCCGAGGAGAAGTTCGTGGAGGAGGAAAGAAACCATGGAGACAGAAAGGTACAGGCCGTGCTCGTCACGGATCCTCTCGTTCTCCTATTTGGAAAGGTGGAGGAGTCACTCATGGACCTCGTAATGAAAAGAGTTATGAACAAAAGATAAACAAGAAGATGAGGATAAAAGCTCTCTTTACCGTTTTGTCAGAAAAATGGGGGAAAGGACAAGTTCTTTTTGTTGAAGAATTAACTCTAAAAAATATTAAAACCAAAGATGCTTCTTCAATCATGAAAGATTTAAGCGGTGTAAAAGGTTTTGAAAGAATGGTAGGAGGCAAGAAGCCAAATACTTACATTACAACTCCAGCAAAGAGCGACACCATAAAGAAAAGTTTTGCCAATATTAAGACAGTTGAAGTTGACGAAATACGCAATATAAATCCAGTTGATTTACTTGCTTTCCGATATATTATTATTGCACAGCCAAAAGAGAGTATTGCATTTTTGGGTGGTAAAATAGAAAAGAAATAATATGGCAACAACAAAAACAAAAAAGAATAAAGAAGTTGAAGAGAAAG
>Ga0172379_10007329_pt1 | contig 14344 bp, 11 predicted proteins | sample GrowelOW334metaG_FD_119756 | JGI IMG/M metagenome (GOLD analysis project Ga0172379, IMG submission 119756) | Groundwater microbial communities from an aquifer near a municipal landfill in Southern Ontario, Canada - Groundwater well OW334 metaG | ecosystem: Environmental > Aquatic > Deep... | reverse complement strand
TTCTTTCGGGCCTTTTTCGGGACTCGGCCCCTTCTTTTCGGCCGCGCCTTTGCCCGCCTCGCCCTTTTTATCGCTCAATTCCCCCTCAATCAACTCCGCCGTTTCATCATCAATAGTACGAGCCTTAGGCGCAATCTCAAAGCCAAGTTCTTTGATTTTAGACCTCAAGTCCGCGGCCTCAATTCCCAGTTTTTTTGCTAAATCTGCAAGTTTTGTTGACATAGGTGAGAAATCGCTTAAAAAAGCAAAAGAAGTTTAGGGAAAAATGAGCTTAAAGTAAAGGAAAAAACTTAAGGAAAATCATTATGGGCTAAAACCCATTCTTTGCTTGACTAATAGCCAAAAAAGGTGTTAAATACTACTCTTGCGAAAAGCTATGCTCTTTCACGATTTGGCTAAGAAATTAAGGTGGAGGTAGTACAACTAGGTGCTGGTCCCAACGGTTTAATAATCACAACGAAACGAAAAAGGAGGTAACCTTTGAAAGGAACATTGAAAATTGGCTTGGGAATCAGTGCTGGAGTCCTTTGCTGCAGTGTATTCGTAGCAGCACTGGTCTTTCAGGTAAGCGTTTTGCATATCGCAAACAAATTTGAACGAAAAAGGAGATTCCGATGAAACGCGCAATGTTGCTAATCACTTCCCTTGTCCTCGCACTCATCCTTACCGCCTGCGGGTTCAGCAACAAGCAGCTCTATCTGTACGGAGCAAAGGAGTTCAGCGGAGAGACAGTCGCATCCTGCAACCGAGAGTGCTTCATGGGGGACAACCTGCATGGGATTTCAATCGCTTTCATGCTCGTTGATCGGCATCCGGATTTTCATGATGAGCGATTCGTGGATGAAAAAGCAGTTCTCCTAATCCCATACATCCACAAGGATGGCATGAATCGGGAACTGGAAATCACGGCCGCCTACAACGACATACAGTTCTTTTACAGCGGCGGCAAGAACGTGCCCAAGCCAACCGACAATAGCCGCTACTGGGGAAAATACGGCAAGTACGTTAAATTCTTTGGCATGGGAGATTACAAATACGCCTTCGTCCACGTCGAAGACGTCTGGGCGTGTCCCGAGTACGTGGACACCACTTCAGATTACCTCAAGGCCGAGGTTTTTCTGAAGCCCAGCGGTGACGTAGCGATTCGGTATTACATAAAGACCGAGCGCGAGATGGACGGGAACGTGTGGCTGGACACGTGGATTGAAAATGTACAGGATCCGAGGATGTTCATGCTTTACTATCCGGAGGAAAATTCCGAAACAGTGGCGACGAGAAAGCCTGTTTTCTATCTGGAAAACGATTCGATTCCGAATCGTAAGCCAGATGACATCAGGCAGATTGCATGGGCGTATTCGCCAGCCGATTCGCAACCGGATACCAACACCACGAAATAAATCATTCGCATTATGACGCCGTGAGGAGCATTAAAAAGCTCCTCCGGTGTCTGGCGAGTTTTACTTAAGTACTACCTCGCCACCTTAATTTCTTAAGCACCAGCATCCAACATTTTCTCCAACTTTATTTTCCATCTCTTCAAAAAATAATCCGCAGGGCGGCCGGAAAAATTAGAATAAAAAATACCCATTATATTTCTAACTCTTTCGTCAACATTTTGCGCCGTATCAACAAAAAACACATATTGCCCGTCTTTATCGGGTTTTTTTGCAATCACAACATTGGCCGTGTAGCGCGGATTGGCCAACAATCCACCAACAATTACACGAATATCTGTACTTTTGGGGAACAGCAATAAATCCGGCCTTGGCAATTTTTCTTTTCTCGTAATTTTCAAAAGTTCCATCATGACAGTAACAAATTCCAGTAACTGACGAACGACTTTCGGATTGGAATATAGTTCCTTATCTTTGATTTTATCCAATGTGGTACCATCAATAAAAGTCTGCTTATGAAAAACTTGTTCAGGGCTATCTGCGGTCTTTTTGGCCTTAAAATGTGATGTTTCAGGAACAAATTTACCAAAGCCCGGGAAGCTTTTTAGATAATCATAAAAATCTTGATTTGCGCGAAGAACATCACCAACTTTCGTTCTTGTTTCCAGTATTTCTTTCAAAATCACGGTATCGACTTTTTCAACGCCTGTACCATTATCGGCTGCCTCAACATTGCGCACATCAACTCTCCAAACTTTGGATCTGCCGCCAACCGCAAGCAAAGATGAGTCTTGTATGTCGATAGGCAACTGGTGATCTTTGGGCAAAGTTTCAGATGAGTGCCCTTTTTCAGATGAGGCCTTTTCTTGAGATGATGGCCATTCTTGAGGTAAGGGCGAGGCTCCTTCTTGAGGCGAGGCCCCTTCTTCTGTGATTTCAGACGGATTTTTTGGCATGTGGAAAACGAAAATAGTATCTGTTAATTATAGAATATAAACGCGTAATAGTCAAACGTGGTGGCCCGTGCGCAATGCTAGTGAACACAGCGAATGTAAATGAAAAAACATGAGACAAAACAGTACCCACTAACGGCCGAAGGTGAGCGAATACTCACCATATAATAATTCATGGTTTTTGTCGCGGGAATTTTATTATGAAATGTGGCGTTTTTGGCTTATGCGTGCTAAATTGAGAGTGTGGGTGTCTCGGGGAAATCTGCCGAAAAACCACTCGTCAATCTTCGCTTTTTATCATCAAAATTTAACCCCTATTCCTATGAAAAAACTATCAGAAAAAGACAAGACTTTGCACAGACAATTTTCCCGCTACGGTCGCAACGCGCGTGAATGGACGAGAAAGTGCGCACTTCTTTTGCCCGAAATCGAGCGAAACCGCGTTTGGGAGAAAAAAGGATTTTTCAGCATTTATGAATATGCCGCAAAACTGGCTGGTATGGGGCATGACGCGGTGAACGACAGTTTGAGAATTTTGAAAAAGATTGAGGACAAGCCGGAATTGATGAAAATCGTAGAGGAAAAAGGTCTAGCCTTTGCGCGTCCCATAGCTACGATTGCGACAAAAGAAACAGCGGGATTTTGGGCGGGGAAAGCTAAAATTATGAGCAAAAACACATTTGAAACTTATGTTCGTGAAATTAAAAAATTAGAGAAAAATGCCAAACAAAACGGCCTCTCCGGGGAGGCGAAAACCTTTAATTTTCCGCAACAGGAAGCCGTCACAATTTTAATTGAACCGCAAGTCGCAGAACAATTAAGAAAACTCAAAGGCCAAGGCGAGTGGAACGACCTGATGAAAGAATTTCTAAAACTTCGCGAAGAAAAACTAAATGCGGAATTAAAAGAAATTGAACAAAAAGAAACTAAAAAAGTAATAAAAAAGAAAAATAAAATGGTGGTTGCTGCGGAACAAAATGGAAACAACGGCGAAACGGAAATCTCAAAAAACGACTTGTACAAAGCTGAAAATCATCAACCGTCATCGAAAATCAAAAAATATGTCCTCCATAAAACAAATCACACTTGCGCATTTCCGGGCTGCACAAAGCCTGCCGAACATTTACATCACACAGAACGATTCGGCATAACGGGCCGACATAATCCCGAGAAAATCATTCCGCTTTGCAAAGAACATCACGAACTTGCGCACGACGGACTTATCGAAAACGAAGACGCGGCTCCGAGCGAATGGAGAGTTAGACGCGACACAGATTTTGCGTACATAAATGACATAAAATTTCTCATCGACCAACGAGTGGCGGAATACCGGCGGTTGTAGTACAATCGGGGCCGAAATTGATAGGCGCGCCTGCGGCCGGCGCACACGACTAGCGCTCAGTACACGACAAATTTGGGCTGACACACACTCGGCCACAAGACAAACACCGCAAAATCTAACGACGCAACAACGTAAATCTTAATTTTTCCCATATGGAAACAATTCTCATGGTTATCGGACTCGCAATAATTGGAGGTATCATTTTTCTGATTACCAAGCTCAAAGATTTTCAAAAGCCCGCCACGGACGACAAGATGATTTTTGAGTATATGGAAGCGCTAAAAAAGGATTTCCGCGAGCACAGCAATCGTCTCGACGACAAGCTCACTCGCGGTATGGAACACTCCGCTCAAACAATCCAAAAACAGTTTGCGCAGAGCGCGAATGTCATAAAAGATGTTACCGAAAAACTCACCAAACTCGATGAAACTAACAAACAAGTTCTAGGCTTTTCCGAACAAATGCAATCTCTGGAAAATATCCTGAAAAATCCAAAACAACGCGGAATACTCGGCGAATATTTTTTGGAGACTTTGCTAAACAATGTCCTGCCGCCGGACCAATACAAAATGCAGTACAAATTTGCGAACGGAGAGATTGTGGACGCCGCTATTTTCGTGAAGGATCATGTGATACCTGTGGATGCCAAATTTTCGCTTGAGAAATACAATAAACTGATGGAAGAGAAAAACGGAAAACAGCGCGAACAGCTGGAAAAAGAGTTCAAAATGGATGTGAAAAACCGCATCGACGAAACTTCAAAATACATCCGCCCGAAGGAAGATACGATGGATTTTGCGTTCATGTTTATTCCCGCGGAAGGAATTTATTACAACCTGCTGATTTATAAAGTTGGCGCGGCCGATGTCAGCTCGGTGGATTTGATAAATTACGCGTTCTCCAAGCATGTAATTATCGTTTCTCCGACTTCTTTTTACGCTTATCTGCAAACCGTTCTCCAGGGCATGAAAGCCATGAAAATGGAGGAATCGATCAAGGAAATTATCAAAAAAGTGGGGGACTTGGGCAAACACATTACTGTTTATGATGATTATCTCGCGAAGCTCGGCGGGCACCTCGGCACAACAGTAAATACCTATAACCTCGCTTACAAAGAATTCAAAAAGATCGACAAAGATGTTTACCGCATCACAGACGGCGAAAAAGGCGGCAAAATTGAGCCGGCCATGATAGACAGGCCAAATGTGGAGGTTTAAAAAATAAATTTCATAATCATGTACAAAAAACTAATTGTAGCTCTATCCGCGATAGCAATTATTTTATCAATCGGAATGACTGTTTTTGTGTTATTAAATCCGGATGGTTTCAGCGTTCCGGGCGGCAGAATAGGAATAGTTATAGATTTATTACCTATAGCCGAAATAGCGGCAATTTTTGGATTATTTAGCTATATGATGATTCAAAAGAATAAAAATGCTGCGATGATCGGAATTTCTATTTCATTATTTATGTTGGTAGCAATCATGGCAACAAAAATTTTTAATATATACGATGTTTACTTCTCTTCTATGGGGAATAGCATAGTTTTATTATCGATATTGTTGCTGGCACATGCAGTCTTAATGTTTTTCATAAGTACAAAAAACAATTTATGGAGCATTTTAAAATCACTTACGATTTTAGCTATAATACTAAATATTTTTGTAAGGTTTTACTCTGATTATTCCTTGAAAGCGGAAATAGCGGGAAGGTCGATAAGTGATTTAACTGGGTACTGGTCCCGCAATGCAATGTTGTACGATGAAATCAGTTTAATACTTTTGGCGTTTGCAATATTAGGAACAATACTTGTTTCATGGATGGGTTCTTCTATGGAACAAAAAGCGGACATAATGAACTAAAAGTATGCTCAATCCCGAAAATTTCATTAAGGACTTTAGAAAACTTTTCTTAAACTCGCCACAGTGCGGGTCGTGGACACGCGCGAGCGAAAATTGCGACTACGGCGACATAATAACCGTCTCCAAAGATTGCTACATGTGCTTCAACTCCGGGAACTGCCGTGACGCTTATTACTGCGAGGATTCGCGAGCGCTCACAAATTGCATAGACTGTGCCTATTGCGAAAACTGCGAGCTGGTTTATGAATGTACAGATTGCGACAGTTGTTACGACTGCAATTTTTGCCAAGACTGCCACAACTGCAACAATGTTCAATTTTCTTATGACTTGCGCCGCTGCAAAAACTGCATCGGTTGTGTTGGCCTTCGCGACAAGCAATATTCAATTTTCAACGAGCAATACACCAAAGAAAAATACGAAGAAGCGCTGAAACATTTCGATATCGCCGACAAAAAAATAATCACCGAAATCGACAAAAAAGCGGAAGCGCTAAAGCTCAAAATTCCGCGAATGTATGCCCATCAATTCGATACTCAAAACTGTACCGGCGACTACATTTCTCACAGCAAAAATTGCTATAAGTGTTTTGACACGCGCCACACGGAAGACAGTGGTTACATCACGCAAGCAAACCTCGACATGGGCACAAAAGACAGCTGGGATTGCGGCCCGATTCCAACGGGCATGGAACTTTGCTACGACGTTTCCAATTCGCATTATCTTTTTAATTGCAAACACCTTTACTGGTGCGGCAACATGAAGGATTGCGAATATTGCACGAACTGTTTTGAAAGTGAGCATCTTTTTGGCTGCCAGTACATGCAAAAAAAACGCGACGGATTTTATATTTTGAATGAGAAAGTGGACGAAGATTATTACAAGAAAACGACCGCGCAGATTAAAGAAATGCTAAAAGAGAAAGGGATTTATTCGGTTTATGATTTGATTAACAAGGATTTGGATGGATCGGTGGTGGAGAAATTGTCGGATGATGTGCTGGATCGAAAATGCGCAATTTGTGACGAACAATTCGAGTTAGTTCCGGATGAAATAAAATTCTACAAAAAACATGGCATAGTTTTTCCGGCATATTGTCCGACCTGCCGCGATAAGCAAAGATTTAACCTAAGAAACCAGCGCGAAGTGTTTAAACGAAAGTGTGACAGCTGCAAAAAGCCGCTTGTTACCACTTATACACCTAGCAGCAAATTCATCGTTTATTGCCTGGATTGCTATTGGAAACACATAAATTGACGAAAACATGACGGAAAAAAGTGAGACAAAAAAGTGCGCCAAGTGCGAAAAAGAATTTCTGATAACTCCGCAGGAACAAGCTTTTTACGATAAGAAAAATCTCCCACAGCCTAACGTCTGCTCAAAATGCCGCCGCGACCGCAGACGTGGCTTACGCAACGCACGAAAGCTTTTTAGTCGCACCTGCGACAAGTGCAAAACGGAGCTGATGAGTACATACCCGCAAGAAAGCCCTTTCATCGTCTACTGCAAAAAGTGCTACTGGGAGAGTTTGGGTGGAGAATAATGCAAGAGATATTGCTAATTAAGCGGATATATTATATAATCAGCCCCTTTGTTAATGACGACAAACGGTATGAATCGTATATCACAAACCGCAGAACAACCGGAGGAATCAAAGAGTAGAACAGTGGACACTGAGTTGCCAAAATCTGCTGAGATTTTTTCGAAAACAATTTCAGCAGCAAGAACCGCTCTTAGAGTAGTATTAATAGCAGCTGTTGTACTTGGCCCCTCAATTCATATGACAGCATGTGCGCATGAAAAAGAGGGAAATAATTCGCCTCAAACTACAGGCTCAGGCGAATCAGGATCTTCTAACGAGAAAAAAGAAGCCAGATTGGCAGAAGAACAGGCCTCGACAGTCGTTGCTGCACTAAAAAGGTTATTTCCTGACGCTCCAAAATCGTACAAGTCGGATGAATCCGTAGCAAATGAATTTAATAAGCCCCCAGCTATAAATTCAAAATATGTGCAAATAGTTTGGGCTAAACTTAAACTTGCTGGATGGAGCGAAGCTACTATTAGATGGCATCTAAAAAAGCTTGCGTATGAAGGAAAAATAGATAAATCGTGGAATCTTGAAACAATACAAACAAAACCGGGAGCAGAAAACCCTTTTTCAGATCCACTCGATATAACAAATCCAATTAGTCCGGTAAGCCCATTGAATACCATTAATCCATTAAATCCAATAAACCTTCCAGGCGGAACATTCTAGACCGCAGGACAGATAATTCTGAAGTCGCAGAATTGGCACCAGAAACCGGGAGTTGGGGAGAAATCCGAGAGCTCCATTTCCTTAAACACCTGCCAAAGTTCATCGGGGAGTTCGTTCAAGTCGTCGTCACTGCGCGTGGTGGAGATTTTTTTGTTGTCCTCCAAATAATACAGCGTGAGTTTGGAAACTTTTATACCAAAAACATCGCGGGCAGCGAGCGCATAAATCGAAAGCTGTTGATTTTTCGCGATATATTTTTCATCCGATTTTGAAAGTCGACCGGTTTTATAATCGATCACTTCGTAGGTGCCATCGGCAAGTTTATCAATCCTGTCTATCCTTCCATTAAGCCAAAAATCGTGGATTTTGAGATTAAAAGGTTTTTCAATAAACGTAGGAATTTTCCAAGGATTGGCGTTTTGATCGTAGTAAGTTTTTAACATTTCATATCCTTTTTCTTTTTGGATTTTTTCATGCTCTTTGCTTTCATAGCCGTACGGAATCCAGTTTTTTTCGTAAACACCCATGAAAGCGTCAAAATCAATTTTCTTTCCATCTTTTAGCATTCGATAAACATCTTTCATTGTGCCGTGAACACTGTTTCCAAAATTTGCCGCGTGCGAAGGCGGAACCGGCACTTTCATTAAATATCGATAGTTATATTTAAGCGGGCAAGTCTTAAAAGTATCAACTTGAGAATGGCTTATCTTAGAGCTTTTGAAAGGCGGAAGATTGAAAATCGGTTTCTCGAACTCTTTGAATTTCTTTAGTTTTTCGAGAGCATTTTCTTTTTCTTCATGTTCGATAAGTTTTGCTTTTTTCGCATCCAAAATCTCCTTTAAAAACGGCGACATTTTCCATTTTTTATTTCCTTCGTATTTATCGCTGAAAGTTAAAAACAAATTTTCTTTCGCGCGAGTCATGGCAACATACATCAATCTTCGTTCTTCTTCGATGTGAACATCTCCTTCGGGATAAATTTCGTTGGTGAGCTCTTCCGGAATGGTGAAATTTTCGGCGTGTTTGCCGGAAGGGAATCGCTGATTTACAAGATTTGCGACAAAAACATAATCGAACTCCAGCCCTTTTGCGCTATGAATGGAGGCGATTTGAACGGCATCATAATCATTAAAATCGGCTGTAGGAAGCGCTGCGTTTGATTCCTCCAAAAGCCCGATGTAATCAACAAAATCAATAATAGAATTATTATCATTTTCTTCCACGAACTTTTTTATTTGTTTTCCGAAAGTTTCAATATTTTGGACTTCCTCGATTTTGTCGTTTTGTAAAAATGTTTTAAGCAGATCGATTTCGCTCATAAATTCGGCGAGGACAATATCGGCCGGTTTGTTTTTTGAAAATTCCATAAGTGACAAAAGAATGTCTCCAACTTTTTTCACGCCGCTCTCTAAGCCGGGGAGCGAATCTTCTTTTTCATGTTTTCGAATTGCGTCAAAAAGATGATCTTTTTCGTGGTTGTTCATAAGCTTCAAAATCTCCTCCATTGTGATATTGAAAAGCGGGATTTTTAGCATACGTAAGAGCGAAATGTCATCATAAGGATTGGCCAAAACACGTGCCACGGCGACCAAATCTTTGATTTCTTCCAAAGAAAGTAGGCCGCGCGGATTTTTTACCTGATAGGGAATTCCATTTAGCTTAAATTCGTCCACGAACATTTTTTCTTGGGAATGTGAGCGAACAAGAACGGCGAAATCTTTGTAGCGCGCCGAATCATCAGAAGAACCTTTCTTTGCGGCCACGATCTCGTTTATTTTTTGTGCGACAAATTCAATCTCTTGAATGAAATTGGGAAAGTGGTGAACTTCGATGGGTGAATCTTTGTAATCGGCTTTGTCATTTGCAGCCGTTACACTTTTTATAGATTTTAATTCCTTATCCACGCCGATTTTTACCTCCAAGCGATCCGGATTATTGTTTTGTATAAGAGCATAAGAGCCGTCAAGAATTGTTTGCGGACTACGGTAATTCTCGGTCAAAACAACTTTTTTTGCCGCGGGAAAGTGTTTCTCAAATTGTAAAATATTACTTAACGAGGCCCCGCGCCACTTATAAATACTCTGATCATCATCTCCCACAACCACGATATTTTTATACTTCTCCGCGATTTTTAGAACCAACTGAAACTGCGCGTAATTTGTATCCTGAAATTCATCCACGAGAAGATACTTAAAGCGCTCCTGATAATCTTTAAGAATTCCAGGACGCTTTTCCAAAAGCTGAAGAGCGTAATAAATCAAATCTCCAAAATCTAGATAATTGTTGGCAATTTTAAGCTCGTGGTATCTTTTGTAAGTTTTGGCTACCTCAAGGGTTTTTTTGGCTTCGTCGGCTTTGTCGGAGCCGGAACCTGATAGTTTTTCAGCGTACTCCAAGAATTTTTCCGGCGTGACTAATTCGTCCTTCAACTTTCCAAAATAGTGGAGAATATCGTAAATAAAACGGTTTGGATTTCCGAGCGGCCGATAATAATCCAACTCAAAATCAAAAATATGCTTTTTAAAGAAGAACCACTGTTTTACCTCGTCCAAAATCTTAAATCCGGGATCGATACCAATTTCCAGCCCATAACCTTTCAAAATTTCCTGCGCGAACGCGTGGAAAGTTTTTATGCAGATTTCCTCGTAGGAATAGGGCATTTGCGTGTCCACGCGAGTTAGCATTTCTGTGGCCGCTTTCTCGTTGAAGGTGAGGGCCAGAATTTCGCTTGGTTTGGCCTTTTTAGCCGCTATAAGATTGATAATCCTCGAGGTTATTACATGTGTTTTTCCGGTTCCGGCCCCGGCTATTATCAAAAGCGGCCCTTCGTCATGTTCCACCGCCAGTTTTTGTTCTTTATTCGGTTCCATAGCAGGCACCATTCTACAAGTCATATAATGAATAGTAAATCCTTGACTTTTTTATATACTATTTATATACTATTGGTAGTTAGTACATTTGTAATCACCTTGTTTTATGACTTCAATCTTACTTAAAGTAAGTGACAAAATCCCAAAAGAACTTGATGTAATTCAAGAAGAAGAAGGACTGGGAAACAGAACATCGACAGTCACATTCTTGGTCAAATATTATTTTCTGACGAAAAAGAATTCTCTAGATCAATCCATGCAAATTATGGATAAATTATTGGACAGACTGGACACAGGCAAGTTGCCTTCAGCCAGAGAGCAGTTAAAAGATATTTAGTAAATCGATTACTTTTCATGCAAATACTTTTCTCGGAGCATTTTAAAAAACAGCTCAAAAAATTAAAGAAAAAATATCCACGCATAAAAGATGACCTTTTGGAGATAATAGAGCCGTTTAATCCAAATAACGAGATCTCAATTGGGCGGTCGATTTATAAAATACGCATTCCGAGTACGGACATGCAAAAAGGTAAATCTGGGGGATTTCGGTCGTATATTTATCTTTATGTTAAAAAAGATTTTTTACTTCCTCTCTGCATTTACCCAAAATCGGAAACAGAAAGTATCACCGAAAGTGAACTTAAATATCATCTTGATCAAACGATAAGGGAAATTGTCGAGACAATTTAAGCGGCTTCCTTTTCCTCAGCCTCTTCGGTCGCTTCTTTAGCCTTTTCTTCGCCTTCTTCGGCCTCTTCCTTTTTCTTCTTTGCCTTCTTTTTGCCTGGCTCCTCCGTTAAAGCTTTAATCGAAAGTCCGACCCTGTGTTCTTCCGGATCGATAGTTATTACTTTCGCCTTAACTTTATCTCCGACATTCATGATTTTGCTCAAGTCTGCGTTTTCCTCGTCGGTAATTTCACTGATGTGGATTAATCCGTTAATTTCTTCATCAAGTTTTACAAAGACGCCGAACGGAGTGAGGCGGGAAACAATTCCTTCGACAACATTATCAACTTTGTATTTCTTTGTTGCCTCAATCCATGGATCAGGAACCAACCTCTTCATTGAAAGGCTGATTTTGTCCTTCTCCTTGCCAATAACCAAAACATCAATTTCGTCGCCAAGTCTTCCGTAATCATGAGGATCTTTAACGTGACCCCATGCGATTTCGGAAATATGCACAAGTCCTTCCAATCCTTCAAATGTAACGAAGACACCGAATTTAACGATGCCGGAAATTTTTCCTTTAACTTTCTGTCCAATTTCAAGTTTTTCCAAAGAAGATTCTCTTCTGTCGGACTCAGCGGCCTTTTCGGAAAGAATTAACTTTCCGCCATCTCTATCAAGATTGATGATTTTTACAATCAAAGGTACGCCGATAAGTTTCTGCAACCTTGCTAAAATCTGTGAGCTATCGGCGCCATCCACACGTGGATAATGCAAAGGAGCAAGCTGTGAAACCGGTATAAATCCTTTAATCCCGTCGATATTCATAAGAAGACCTCCTTTGTTCGCCTCATTTGGAATAACTGTAATAGATTCGTTATTTGAGTATGCGTCGTTGAACTTGTTCCATGTTTTCTTTTGGCTTGCACGACGCAAAGATAGGACAACCAATCCGTCGTCGTTTTCCTCCTCGAGGACGTAAGCAGCGACACGATCGCCGATTTCAATATCTTTCATTGTGCCGGCGCTATCATAAGATTCCTGCCCGGAAATAACTCCGATGGCAACCCCTTCAAGGTCTACCAAGATTTTGTTTTTTGAAGTGTAAGCGACTGTTCCCTCAACAAGTGTTCCGGGCGTAGGGAGTGTTATCGCCGGCGCATCCATTAAAAACTCATCCATTATAGAAGAAGCGCCTGTTAGTTTTTTGGTGCTAGTCTTTTTAGCGGTTTTAGTATCAGCCATAAAATTGTGCAGCAAGATGTGGTTAATAATATTTCTACTTTTGGCTTCTTAAAGCGTCCATCTTGCTTAAGAAAACGCTAACAAACCAAAAAGCAGGTGGATTATAAGGATGATTCGGCTTCCAGTCAATTAAAAAAGCGGTTGGCTTCTGTTTTGAAGACCGTCATGAGGAAAAAAGAGCACGGTTTCCGCGAAGCGGAATCTTTTTTCCGAAGTGCCGAGAGCAGTTTCGCCGGCTGGGGCAGAACAAACGTGTCTGAAAAATGGTGGCTGAAAGGCTATTCTTTATTTTTCCTTCGGAATCGGAATTGAGCCGACAAGTTCAACTTTTTGTCCTTTTTTGATGATTTTTACTTCGGTGCCTTCCTTAAAATCGCCGTCCAGGAACTTTCCTGTAAGCGGATCTTCAACCAGCTCCTGAATTACACGACGGACAGGTCTTGCGCCATATTTCGGGTCGTAACCAAGATTTGAAAGAAGCTCGATAGCGTCCTCGCTTGGCTTAAGCATAAGCTTTTTGGAGTTCAAGCGATCCTGTAAATAATTTAGGTGAAGTCTTACGATTTCCTTAATATTGCCATGAGTTAGCGCGTGGAAAACAACAACTTTATCAACTCTGTTTAAGAATTCAGGTCGGAAATGATCTTTTAAGTCTTTAAGAATTTCAGTTTTCATAGATTCGAAATCTTCGGCGGCTTTTGTCATTTCGTCTGTTGCGGTTATAAATCCGATTGGCGCGGCCTTTTCGGTTAACTTCTTCGCGCCGATATTCGAAGTCATTATGATTATTGTGTTTTTAAAATCGATTTTTAAGCCTTTTGCGTCAGTTAATTCGCCATCTTCCAAGATTTGAAGAAGTAAATTAAAAACATCAGGATGAGCTTTTTCAATCTCATCAAAAAGGATGATACTATAAGGTTTTCTTCTCACGGCTTCGGTCAATTGTCCACCATCTTCGTAACCGACATAGCCGGCAGTGGCTCCGACCAAACGAGAAGCGTTATGTCTCTCCATAAATTCGGACATATCAATTTTTATCATGGCGTTTCTGTCATGATAAATTTCTTCGGCCAACGCTTTTACAAGTTCGGTTTTGCCGACGCCGGTAGGACCCATGAATATAAATGAACCGATTGGACGCCTTTCGTCGGCAAATCCTGCGCGAGATCTTCGAATTGATCTTGAAATCGCTTCGACGGCTTCATCTTGACCTATGATTCTCTTTTTTAACGACTCCTCAAGAGATTTTAACTTCTCAATGTCATCTTTTAAAAGTCTTGTAACAGGAACGCCGGTCATAGAAGAAACGACTTCTGCGATATCATCCTCGCCAAGTTTTTTTCGCTTAGCGCGAGGAACTTTAACGGTTTTTGTTTCTTCGATTTTTTTCATAACATCCAATTCTTCGTTTCTAAATTCGGCAGCCTTTTCATAATCTTGACGAGCAACACACTCTTCTTTCTTCTTTATAATTCCATTAAGTTTTTTCTGAAGTTTTTGAATTTTACCCTTATCGTCTTTGGTTTTGATGCGCTTTTTTGCTGCGGCCTCGTCGATTAAATCGATGGCTTTGTCAGGTAAAAAGCGATCGTGCAGATATCTTTTTGAAAGAGTGACAGAAGCCTTAAGGGCATCATCTGTAATAAGTAAATTGTGATGGTCTTCAAATGATTCTCTGATTCCTCTAAGAATTTCCAAAGTGTCATCTTGGCTTGGTTCCGGAACCATAACAGACTGGAATCTTCGTTCCAAAGC
>Ga0172379_10007328_pt1 | contig 14345 bp, 7 predicted proteins | sample GrowelOW334metaG_FD_119756 | JGI IMG/M metagenome (GOLD analysis project Ga0172379, IMG submission 119756) | Groundwater microbial communities from an aquifer near a municipal landfill in Southern Ontario, Canada - Groundwater well OW334 metaG | ecosystem: Environmental > Aquatic > Deep... | reverse complement strand
AGATGAAAAGCTTGCGCTTGATGGGCGCCTTGTTATCGCTGGGTATGAAGAAGATGCGATGCCGCGATATTATACTTTTTTCGATCAGCCAATTATCGATGATGAGGCGTCACGAAAAAATGATGGTGGATGGTCGCGTAAGCTGCACAACTGTTTTGGTTTTGTGACAGCCTACTTTTTTAAGGATTGTGCGTGCAGTCAGCACTGCAAACATTTTTTCCATCATATCAACGTTGATTCGATTGCGCTTTTTAATAAATTTGCGACGGTGTTTCAAAAACATGCCTTTGGAAAAGCCTTGCCTGAAATGGATCGGACCCATGATGCAATCAATAAAAAAATAGGTGCCGGTGATGTTTATGGTGTGCTCAACGAGCTCGTTCGCTTTTGGTCGTTTTTGTATGATCGTGATGTCAAAATTGGCAACTTTCAACTTGCCGCAACCCAAGATATTTTGTTTTCAATTGAGTATGCAAGGCATTTGATGCGGTCGCCTGTTCCATTGCTTTCGTACTACACGGGGCCAGATATCACCTATCCGATTGAAGTCACCGCGAAACAAAAAAAAGAGGCGACCAAAAATGCACAGGACTTTGTTCGTGTGTTTGCACAACAACTGCAACCGCGTGAAGGGAAAAAGACTGTCTACGTGTTCTGTAGTTTTGTTGATGGTGTGGGTAAAAGCACTTTGCTTGGTAATGTTAAAAATTTGGTAACTCATGGTGATGACATCAGCGCCTATGACCACGTTGATAATTCGTCATCGCAGCTGGCAACGCTTTTTCAGTACAATCCAAAGGTATTTATTGCCGATTTACCAGCACAGGTAAGTCATTTTACCTATAAACCAGACGGCGATGTGTTTGTTGATGCGTATACTGAGCACCCTGAACGTGAGGTTATCAAGATTCGCCAGTGGTACAATGACCATAAAGCGGAGATTGATAATGACTACGCAGCGCTGCTTGATCAGGTTAAATATGAAATAGCACTGCATGGGTACTTTGCTCCTAGCCTGCAGGATCGCCAGCGACCCGATAAAGCCTTTGCGCGCAATGTCATCTTACTTAAGCGAGGGGACAATTGGGTGCCGTTTACCTATGAAGGAAACTATTATCTTCTTAACAGAGATCGGCCGGTGCAGGTTAATTGTTTGATATCGTTGGGTTTGGTTAAATCCGATGGGCTGAAAAACATAGAAGCGCAGCAGATGCTCTTTTTTGATGGCATACGCTTTCCCTACCCTTACGATTATTTTCTCAATAATTTTGTTGATTTGTTGAAAGCTCAGGGAATAGAAAAGGTTGTTTTTGTTGATTCGTTGAGCATGTATCCACGTTCATCGCGTGAAAATATTCGTATCAACTATTTATTGCAGCAACAGGCGCTCCTTGATGCAACGTTCGATTATTCTTGCAGTTTTTATAAAGATTTTACCGGTGGCGGGGAACTTTTGTATTGCCTGCAAAATCGACGCCAGGGGATGTTATTTCGTCAGGGCATGGTGCAGGAGGCCTTAGTTCGTATGGCGTTGTATGACCTGATTATCCATGGTAAACAGACCGATCTTGAAGGGACGTCGGTTCAGCGGTTGACCGAGCGGCTTGAGACTGCGATTAAGCAGGTTGCACCCAATGATCTAGCGTCCATAAAAACCATGGTTGATAAAAAGATTTCCCATCACACTAAGGTCCTTGAACAAGATTATGGGCTGTCCAAACAATTTGTTAACGTTCAACTATCATCGATACATAGAATTATTGCGTTGTCTGAACTGCTCCAAACATTTTTTACCACAGTTGTTCGCAACGAGCCCTTGAATACTTTGTATGAAAAACGCCGATCGCCCTATGCGGGTAAAAGTGATGCGGAGCAAGGTTTGCTTGATAGCATCGAAAAGGCACAAGATGGCACGATGATGCGTGTCTATTATAAAATTGGTCAGACCTGCAAAGATCCAATGCTTCTCACCGCGTTTATACGAATGCTGCGAGCCAACTGGTATGCCCTCGTTGCAGATCTGTTTTTTAAGGCGAAGCAGTCTTCATGGAATAATATAGAAATCAATGAACTTTTATTTCGTGTAGTGCCGGTTGTTGTTGAACAAGCAGACGATGGATATGTGTATATTACCCAGCACTTTTTGGAACCGTATAGTGACAAAATTGATCCTGAAAAATCTAATTCTCTTTATCTGAGCAATCGAATTTTTAAGCTCAAAAAACAAAACGAGGCTGAGTATGGTGACTATAAAAAACAAGAGTACCGGTTGGCCTGGGCCTGTGAACAAACGAGCAAGATGCTTTATGGTTATGCGACAAGCATAGAAGGTAAGAACGATATAGCGTATGGGGACGAAGAAGAATCGATTTTATCATACTTCCTGCAGAATTATCAAAAAGAGCATAGTGTCCATACGGTTATACCAACATCCCAGTTGCTGGCACAAACACAGAGCGAAAAAGGGAAAAAACTCTGGGCATTTACATTAAAAGATTTGGGGAAAATAGCCCAAAAGAATGGGCTCTATTCCCATGATGATAAGGAGAGAGAGGAACAGAAAAAGGCAAAGCCGCAAAGACGTGCTGACGGTACACGCGAGCTCCGTGTTTTTATCGGCCTTCCTGAAGATAAGCCGCGTTTACAAATTATCGTTCGTTTGCTTGCAACGCTTGAGATGGTTGCCAAAGACCCAGAAGCGAATATTGTGGTTCGTTATGGGAATCACGATGATTTTACTGCCTCCCTCAAGTTATTTGAAAAAACGATATTGCCTTATTACTATGGCGTCTTATATCAAGAAGATTTGTTCGATGATTATGATCACGTCGAGCCCTACCCGTCATGGGAATTCTGGGATACGTGCGATAGCGACTAAAAGCTTGACTTATCAAGTCCATTTTTATCATTCTTAAACCGAACTATCAATGGCATGTTGGTAGTCTCTGCATTTTGTTTATTTTAAAATCATCAACCATTTTACGATGAAGGAGTGGGGTATGGTGGAATAAGGCTTGCTTGAAAAAGCTTGACCTGGATGTAGTCAGTGGAAAAAAGGTGCTTTTTTATAAAGGAATATAGTGATGAATAAATTAATGCTGTCGTGTGCCCTGGTCTTTGGCGCTATGAGCCCATTGCTTGTGTGTAGCGAATCGGATGCTGAGTTCACGGTACCTGAAATTATTGAAGGTGATATAGCCGATTGTAGTGACGCGATATTCTTTGATGATGAGGATGTCGCTACGGATGAAACTGATTTTGTTATGAACGATGATGATTTCAGAATAATAAAATTGAAGCCAACCTATACTCATAGCATAAAACCAACGCATAAACCAAAACCAACCAATGTCTATAGTGCAAAACCTAAACCTGTTGCCAAACCAAAGCCAGTACACCAACAAAAACCGACCTATCTCTTTATCTCAAAACCAAAACCATCGGCTAAGCCAAAACCTGTTGTTCATTCGTATGCAAAACCAAAACCTGTTGCTAAGCCAAAGCCCGTTATATACGCCTATGCCAAGCCAAAACCAGTTGCCAAACCAAAGCAAATAGTAAAACCTACAACTGTTACGATTGCTGCAAAAGAAAATACCGCTGCCAGCTCAATAACAAGGGCGACCTATACGAATCCTACGTTGGCAGGAACAATAAGTGTTACAGGTCCAATGACAACGAGGGCTATTACAGCAACAGGCAATATTTCAGCAACGGGCACTCTTTCTTCAGCCGGTAATATTTCTTCCACCGCTGGAGGCGTTGCAGCTAAAACGCTTACCGTCAATACAAACAAATTTACCGTGTCCAGTACTGGCAATGTTGCGGCGGCTGGTAATTTTTCAGCTACTGGCAATGTTGCTATTCATACGAATAAGTTTACTGTTGCTGCAGCGTCAGGAAATACTGCTGTTGCAGGAACACTCGATGTTACAGGTGCGACAGAATTTCATGGTGCTGCTACGGTAGATGGAGCTCTTCTTGTTTCAGGCGCATTGAGTGCTGTTGGTGCAACGACGCTTAATGGGACAAGTGTTGGAGGAGATCTGACGGTAACAAATACAATTAAACCTTATGGCGGCATAAGCTCCCAAAATGGTACATATTCGATCAATGGCGATACAGGTGTATTAACATTAGGATCGACAGGTAATATAGCCGTTAATACAAACAAATTTACTGTAGCAGCAAGCTCAGGCAATACTGTGGTTGCAGGTACGCTTGGCATAACCGGTTTAACGACGTTGACGGGAGGCTTGGCAGGAGCGACAATTATTGGTGATACCTCAAGCAGAGCTACGACGAGCACAAAACACATTTTTGATGCAAAAATAACGCCTACGTATCTGGATGCTGCTGGTACAACGGCCTTAACCATAACTTTTTCAAATATGGCAGGAACAGCAAATCCAATTAAGAAAGGTGCGCTTGTCAAAATTGATTGTATGTCAGCCGGCTTAGTTGGTGCAACAAAAGCAGAACATTTCTATCAAGGTGTGCTATGGGTTATCCCTGGCGCAACGTCTGGAACTGCTACCGCGCTTCAAGTGATTGGAACTGAAGTAACAAAATATCTTTCAGGAGGAACGGCTGCAGCGATTTCGGCAAGTATCACAGGTAACGGCGTGACCGCCAGTATTAAGTTGACTGACACGATTAGATTGGGTGCTCCAGATACTATTATTTTCTATGAGGTCTTGAGCGATAACTTAGTATCGGTTGCATAACGCGCAAGCGATTATGTACAGTTTTAGGGGGATGGGAAACTGTCCCCTTTTTAGTGTGTAGAAAGAGCGATATCCAGTCCCTGCAATTCGATACGACAGACTCCTTGCCACTCGTTATCGACCAGGTGACAGGCAACATCGAAGGGCTGATCGTTAAGATTTTGTAGGATAGAGAATAAATCGGGACGATTGAAGAAAATAATGGGTTTAATAACACCTTGGGAAAAAATTGAACAGCGAACGTGTTTGTCTTTTAAGATTTGCGGAGCTTTTAACAGCGTCACATTTTTGAGTAAAAAGACCGGCTGGGGATTATGGTTACCAAACGGTTCAAGCTGTCTGAGGTCGGCCATGCATTGGCCGGTTGCATCTTCTAACATAAGATGAGCGTCGATGGTAATTTTTGGTTGCAGGACATCAGGGGTAACTTTTTGAAGCACTTGAACTTCGAGATTTTCTTTGAGCTCTGGCAAGTTTGTTTCTTTGAGCGAAAGGCCAGCGGCGCAGGCGTGGCCACCAAAACTTGTTAGTAGATGTTTGTTGTTTTGCAGTGCGCTAAAAATATCAAATTCTTGAATTGAGCGGCATGAGCCTTTGGCCATGCCATTGTTGAGGTGAAAGAGAAATGCTGGCTTGCCGTAGTTGTGCATGAGTTTGCCGGCGACCAGACCGATAACGCCGGAAGGCCATGCATGATGGGCGGCAAAAATAATATTTTCACAATCAAGATTGATCCGCTGGGTGACAATGGCCCCTTCGATATCATCATAAATTGCTCGGTCAATGCGTTTGCGATCTTCATTCAGATCTTTCAGGGTTTTTCCGATGCGTGCGACCTCTGCAATGTCAGAACTTATGAGAAACTTAACGGCATCGCGAGGATCTTCAAGACGGCCAAGCGCATTAATTTGTGGGGCGATCATAAATCCTATATCAAGCGAATCGATTGAGGTTGTTGTAAGGCCAGAATTGTTTGCCAGAACTGTCAGCGCTAGGCTTCGTTGTTTGTTAATGGTGCTCAACCCATGCCGAACCCAGAATCGATTTTCGCCGGTGAGCGGCACAACGTCAGCGACGGTGCCAAGTGCCAGCAATTCATAAATTTTGTCGGGGAAGGGTAGTTTTTTGTAGGCGTACAAGAGGCTGATGAGTTTAAAGGAAACGCCGACGCCGGCAAGATGTTTATAGGGATAGGGACAGGTGTCTTGGTTCGGATTAATGATGGCAAATGCCGGGGGCAATGTTTGGTCGGGACGGTGGTGGTCAGTGATGATAAGATCAATGCCAGATTCAAAGGCACATTGTGCAGCTGCTTGTGCTGAAATGCCATTGTCGACCGTAATGATAAGGGTATAGCCATTGGTAACTGCGCGCTTAACTGCGTTAACTGAAAGACCGTAGCCCTCTTTAGCCCGGTTGGGCAGGTGGAAATTTACTTGAGCGTCCAGAGGAATAAGCGCGAGCATGAGGAGCGAACATGACGTTACACCATCAACATCGTAGTCACCAAAGATGAGGATTTTCTCTTGGTTTTCAATCGCTTTTAAAATACGCAGGACGGCGCGCTCGCTGTCCTTAAGTAACCCCGGGTGATGCACATCTTGTTCAAGCGAACTAAATAAAAATGCTCTGATCTGTTCTTGTGTGGTGTAGCCTCGGGCACACAGGACGTGGGCAATGGGCAGACTGATGTTATGCGTGACTGCGATGGCATTGACCAGTGATTGGTCAACTTCTTTAAACTGCCACACAAATTTGCAGCCCTTGATAGAAGGCGCAGATTCTTGTGGCAATGGCGTAGGAGCTTTACCCTTTTTTATTCTAGCAGTCTGTTGCATCGTTGTTGTTAGTCAGCAAGGCGCTTAAGCGTTGGAAACAAGATAACGTCTTTGATGCTTGGTGTGTTGGTCAGGAGCATCACCAAGCGGTCAATGCCGATGCCAACGCCAACGGTTGGAGGCAGGCCATACTCGAGTGCTTTGATGTAATCAGCATCGTAGTGGTGCGCTTCCTGGTCACCAGCGTCGCGGGCATTGACCTGTTGCTTAAAGCGTTCTGCTTGATCAAACGGATCGTTAAGCTCGGTAAACCCGTTAGCAAATTCCATGCCACAGATAAAAAGTTCAAAACGTGCTGCTTGTTCAGGATTTTTTTCATCACGCTTTGAAAGTGGGGAAATTTCGATGGGATAGCCAATGATAAAGGTTGGTTGGACGATATTTGCTTCAACGCACTGTTCAAAGAGCATGAATAATTTTGTGCCATACCCTGCATTTGCGTGAGCGACTAATTGGAAGCTTGCCAGGGTTGCGTCGATGGTTTCTGGCGCAATGTGAGCAGGTGTAAGTCCACCAATGGTGACAATCGATTCTGCCATAGTTAAGCGCTGAAATGGTGCTTCGAGGTTGACTGTTTTGTCACCAAATGGGAGCGTGAGTGTATTAAAATTACTGAGCACGGCCTCTTGAATAAGTTGTTCGGTCATGGCAATGCCATCGTTATAATCGCCATAAGCCATATAAAATTCGAGCATGGTGAATTCTGGATTATGACGTGTTGAGACGCCTTCGTTGCGGAAGTTTCTATTGATTTCAAAGACACGGTCAAAACCGCCGATGACTAAGCGTTTAAGGTACAGTTCCGGTGCTACGCGTAGGTAAAGATCCATGTCGAAAGTATTGTGATGCGTGATGAAGGGACGCGCGGTAGCGCCGCCAGGGATTGGATGGAGCATTGGTGTTTCAACTTCCATGAAATCGTGTTTGTATAAAAACGATCGAATAGTTTGAATGACATTGGATCGTTTCTTAAATTTGTCTTTGCTTTCTTGATTGCTCATTAAATCCAAGTAACGTTGTCGGTAACGTTGTTCAATGTCGGTAAGGCCATGGAATTTTTCAGGAAGCGGATGAAGGCACTTGCTCAAGAGGTGGAGTTCGGTCACTTTAACGGTGAGCTCGCCAGTTTTGGTAATAAAAAGTGAACCTTTGACCCAGATAATATCACCTAAGTCGATGGATCTTTTAAATGATTCAAAGTTGTCGTCGCCCAAAAGATCTTTTTTTATGTAGAGCTGAATGGTGCCGGTGCGATCGCTCAGATTACAAAAAAATGTTTTGCCGTGGTCCCTGCGGATCATAACTCTGCCTGCAAGCGAGAGAGCTTCTTCTGTTGCACCGATTGCCAAGGCTTGTAAGGCAGTATGGCTTACGGGACGAGAAGCAGGCCATGGATTGCTCCCATCTTCGATAATTTTTTTTACTTTTCCAAGACGAACCTCATGCTCACTTGAATCAGTTGTAGACGTTTGATCGATGATAGGCTTTTCTTTACGATCCATATTAAGAAAAAAAGTTTCCCATCTACCTCCACAATGCTCGATTGCAAGGTCCTTTAGCTCAGTAATAGCCGTTGTGATTTCTTGATTTGTTGTATGAGTAAGTCCTTCAATAACAAGATAGCAATTTTGAGTGCGTTCCGTGATTTTAGTCTTCTCTGACTCACGATAATTCCATGCTCTACAAAGCACTTCCTTATTGTCCATGTAGATGACTTCACCAGACTTTATAGTCTCCCGCTCGCTTTTGCCAAGCATTAAAAACGATTCTGTTCCTGTGGCAATTTTGAGCGTAATTTCACCATCAACTTTATCCAGATCGCCGCCACCAGCAGGCAGTATGTGTTTTATTGAAACAAGGTTATATAGGTCAACCAAAATGTTAATTGAAGGCAGCTCTTTTCCCTGAACAATTCTTCGTATTAATGCTTCAACCGAACTTCTAAATTCTGAGGGCTTGCATCCAAAGGAGCGATATGCTTCCCTCCAATCAGAAACTTTAGGATTGGTACTGATACTTTCTGCAGTAAATCGCTCACGAACTATTTTTTCAGCCAGGCGAAGCTTATTTGTGATATCAGGATACGATGTTGTACTATTTTTAATGTCTCTTCCCACAAGCACTCCAACCTTGGCATTAGGAAATTGCTTGGTAACATCAGGAGCAATTGAAATTTTCATAATCCAATACCTTCGTTCGGTTTGAACATAAATTTTACGATAGATTTTTCATTTGGACCACTACTGAGCTAGTATACCCTAAAGGTGCAAAAAGTCAGATTTTTATCGTGGTGTATTGATCATCGCGATCATTTTTGCATAAAGTTTTGGCAGGCAGGTATCGAGAAGTTGTTCTACCTTGGCCAGGTCATCAGGCGATACTTCTGCAGGATTAAGCCCCCAGGATTTATGTTTTTTGGTGAGCTTGACGTTATCTTCAAGTGAAAAGAGTGGAATTTTCCAGTAGGCGCCCAAGTAGTGCGTTTTGATTTCACCCTTATTATAGGTCAAAACAAATGCAACGCGCATTGTTGGATCGTACGATTTATCGTTGAGTCTTACCGTTTTTGATGGGCAATATTCTTCAATTAAAAAATAGGGCGATGTATCACGCTTCCAGTGGCCAGAGCATTCATACTTGCTATGAGCTTTTTCATTTCTATGAAGCACACCGTTTATATACAATATTTTGTAGAGCGTTGCGTCTAAATCTTTTTCATCGATGATCATCACCCCTCTGCCCTTAAACTCTTCAAGGGGTTTGATGACATAACGCGGGCAGGGAAGTGCTTTTTTTATAAGTTCGGCAAGGTGTTCGTTATATTTTTTCTTACATAACAGAAATCCTGGTTTAAAGTGCTTAAGTTCAGGGTCATCAAACAGAATGTTGGTAAAATATTTATTGTTTACAAACGGCGCCGTTACGCTGTCCATAATAAGAAGACGCTTATTCAACTTATGAATAGATTGAAAAGATTCACTTGATGAATTGTTGTGTCTGAAGATAAAAAGCCCCTGAGCGGTTGCCAGATCAGTTGTGGCGTGACAATAGTTTCTGGCTAAGCGTTTAAAAAGGGGATCGTCCTTAAGATATTTAGCAGAAAAAATATGTCGCCCCTTGGCCGCTAAAAAATCTGGATAGCAAATCTCACTGGTATCACTGTAATCATGTCCACGAGGCTTTTCATACAGCTTTGGGCCAACGTACCAGATTGGCATGCCAAAGGGTTTAATATAGTTCCAGAAGTTTGACCAAATGGTCCCCTTGCCATACATGAAATCGTGTCCTTCGAAGCGAGAATCATTTCCCTCGCCAAATTCGCAGATCTTAAGTTGCCCGTCAGTATATTTGATGTCGGCAATCAGGAATGAGATATCGCAGGTGATGGGGGCAATAGCCGCTATTTTAAGGGATAGTTTTTTTGAGTAGGTGGCACATTCTTGCTCATTGCATATTCCCCAGTTTGGCTGGGCTGCATAGAGCGTTAACGACTGGAAGAGGGAAAAAATTAAAACTGCCATCTGTGAAAATATGCTTTTCATAAACGACTCCTTTTTTATTGAGACGAAGATAATCATTACTGCCTGGTAGCATGCCACCAAAATCGTAAAAGTGAAGCAGGGATAGGCGAATTTAAAATATTTGTTTTTTACGGTGGTCACAATGTATATTTGATGTGCAGAGGGGGGATTAGAAAATATTTATAGAACATGAAGAAGGGAAGAGAGTGATGATAAAAAAACGGATTTTATTGCTTGGTGTATTCACTATCATCCAACTCTATCCAGGTGCTGATCAAGCCGCCGATTATGCCCATTTTATGCAAATGAGGTCACCTATTGGTTTGGCTCGTATGAGAGCTAAAATCCGTTTTTCGCGCAGGGGAAGGGTAGTTCGGCAACGTTTTCCAAGAGGAAGAACGTTCGTTTGCGCACCAGAAACGTTAATGACCTCTCGGCGCTTTGATCTCATGGCAAAATATATTTATGCCAAGGCCTATGATGAAGGAGTCAAAAGTCATTGGCCGACCGAGATCTATCTTGCGCATCTTGGCGCTTGGGTTGATTGGCAAGATGGGCTTTCACATAAATATGGGCAAGAGAGCTTTTTAAAAGCCTTTAACTCAGTGCTAGATTCAGTGAAAAATGATGGTTATAACCCTGATAGAGCGCCTATTCCTTTTGGGGATGGAGATATTTTAGATGGCGCACACCGTGTTACGAGCTGTCTTCTATATGGATACGATGTTAAATGTTGCGTAGTGTCGCATCGTAGGGCTCGTGCGACTTCATTTTTTTTCAGAGACTTTAAAAGATATTATAGGAAGGGACTTGATGCAGTATATCTTGATGCCATGGCGCTGCAGTATTGTTATTTAAATAAAAATGCACGTATGGTTCTCTTTTCACCCGCACTAGAAAGTGATGTGGATATCAAAGGGTTACTCGACAAAAAGGGGGTTGATGTTATTTATGCCAAGCACGTGAGGTTGACCAGAGATGCCCTCTCCAATTTTATTGCATTACACAAGGAGGGGTTTGGGGGATTGGGAAGTGTTGATGACGATATACACGATGACCAGTGGGATGGATATGCAATGCTTGTTGTGCTTGATACATCTGAAGAGGAATTATTTGCTCGCTACCTGAATGATAGAATTCCAGGAATAAATGTTGTATACAGCAATGATTACACCGAGGCTGTCGAGTGCGCACAAACATTTTTCAATAAAAATAGCATTCAATTTTTACATCATACTGACATGAAAAAGGTGGGTAATTTTGATGCTTATGTAGAAAAATTAAGATTATATTGTATGGAAAATGATATCGATAGCGACCAGCTCTGTGTTTTGAGTGATATTACTAAATCACCCTCTCAATGGAATAGCAAGCATACATTAGAGATTGCGATCCATGGCTATCATAAAATTAAGAGCAAGCTTTGTCCGACATCATTCTTTACCATCGTTAATCAAGAAGTAGGACACGATGAGGGCGTTCTTGATGATATTATTTTTGACCCACGAAAGCATTTTTACTATAAAGGGATCAAATGTGTTATTCCCTGGTAGTACTATTATTTCCTATTGAAGATCTCTACGTACACGTTTTTGATTCTATCGATCATAGCTGTGCTTGAAAAATGTTCTTTAACAAAATTGCATGCTTCCAACCCCAGTGTTGAGGCACTCTCTTTATGATCAATCAGATATTTAATTTTTAGCGCAAGATCTATTGGATCGTTATCTTTAAATAAAAGCCCCGTTTTTTTATCAAAAATAATGTAGTTTGCTGCGGCAATATGGTCAGAAATGATGATTGGTTTTTTCATTAAAGCTGCTTCTACAATAACAGCTCCAAATGATTCTCCTTTGCTCGAAAGCACCTTGATATCTGAGTGATAGTAGATGTCCGGGACTTCTTTGGAAAAACCAAGAAAGTGCACATATTTTTGTAGATTAAGTTGAGCGGTTAATTTTTTAAGCTGTGTTTCAAGGCTTCCTTGACCGACGATCATGAGATGGGCTGGGGTCTTCAGTCCGTGTACAAGGTGACTGAATGCATGGATAAGGCATTGGTGGTTTTTGAATTCAGTGAGAGAGGCTATCATGCTGACAACAGGGAGGGCATCTGTTATAACCCCAAATGAGTTTTGAAAAAAATCAGCACGTGTTTGGGTTGGTACATAGCTTAAAAAACGTTCGTTATCGGTACATGGAGGTGTATGCCAAATTTTTTTTATTTTGAGACGTTGGCTCCTGTTCATGATTTCGATTTGTTCAACAACATCTTTGCTTACCGCTGAAACATAATCAAAACTGCGAATTATTTCCTTGCCTGGGATCGCTGGGCTATGCCATGTAAAAAGCGTTGTCACACCAAATAAATGTTTTATTGTTGGTGCTATGGTATAGGTTGCTGGTGGATAGTTGAAGTGGATGATGTCTATTTTTTTTTCTGAGCAGATTGTACATAATTTTTTAAGGAGGGCATCAGAAAAATCCCCCTTCCCTTTAGAAAAGGCGTAGCAAGGTAATTCTTGGCGCTCAAATTCATCATAAATCTTCGATGGTTTTTTGATGAGAACTGAAACCTGGAAATCATCGGCAACAAGGCTCTTGTAGAGTTTGGTAATGTACTGAGATATACCGCCCCAGGTTGGAGCCAAATGAACGAGTAAAATTGATGGTTTTTTTTGCTGTTGGACAGTGTCAGTATGTATAGGGGCTGTCAATAAGAACAAAATGCTGAGCGATAAACAAGCATTTCTTTGTAGCATCCTCATCTATGTCTCCTTTTTTTATTAGCGTGATTTTCTCCCTTCTGATCAGCTATAATAAATTATCCTAGATGATATTTTTTGAAAACAAAAGGGAGATAAGAATGAAATATGGTTGGTGGAGCAGAGCAGTAAAGAGTTCTCTTTATGGATGTTTTTTAATTGCTAGCTTTCTTCATGGGGTTACCGTTGAAGGCCTTACTGCTGATTACTTCGACGTTACGGCAAAATATATCTATGCCAAAGCAAGAGATATGGGGGTGAATGCCGATTGGCCTGTAAAACTCTATCGAGACCATCTCTGTGTCATGAATACATTGAATGAGGCGAGCCCCACCGTTATTACAACGATTCTTAATAGATTTCAGGAAGCATTTGATACGCTTTTAGATGCCGTTAAAAATAAAGAGTCAAGCCAGCAGGTGCTCAAGATTATGGAGCGCTATAAGGAACAATTTGATTATAGCCATCTTGTTGCTGCATATCTGTTCTACCATCGGCCACTTCCCAAAGAAATAGAGCGCGTTTGTCCACATGTTTCCTTTACGGCAGGAGATTTTAGGACAAAGGGCGACGATTCATTTAATCAGTGTCTTGATGCTATGGCTTTGCAGTATTGTGAGTTAAAAGATACCACGTTTGTTTCATTATTATTTCCATGCATTGACAATCGCTACGAAGAAATTGAATCGATATTCCGGCGGTTTGGAACGATCGTACATGAAAAAACCATTGAGGTGACGCTGAGAGGCGCCTTAAATTTGGTGCTTACTGCTTATGATGGGGCTTCGTATTTAGGATCATATGCGAATAATTTTGCTGGGGCCCGGACAAATGTTGTAAAACGATTTATTAATAAAACTAAACGAGGCATGTATCAAGTAAAAGTTATTTTATTCGAATGTGAGAATCAGGAGGTAGCGAGACTTTGCAAAACGGCAGTGCGAGAACTTTTTGATTATGGACCATACCCAATTCATATTAATGATACCCACCTTGAAACAATGACGTTGGCTCGTGCAGTATTCAATGAAAATAGCATTGATTTTCTTAATCGTGCCCACCATAAAAAATTTGCAAATTTTGACCATCATCTTGATTATTACAATAATTTTTTACAAAAAAATAAATATGACAGCGAATGCTTCTGTATTGATGGAAGTACGATCATGGCGGTACATGGGCTAAGGGATTGCGATGATGTTGACTTTCTTCATTATGGGTACGATTTTCTCCCCAAGCAGCTTCAAAAACACCCAATCATTCACAGCCATAATCTCGATACGATTAAGCACCATCCTCATGGAAGAGACGAAATTATTTTTGATCCAGCAAATTATTTTTATTATAAAAATCTGAAATTTGCCACGCTCCAGGAACTTAAGGCGACAAAAGAAAAAAGAAAATTAAAAAAAGACTTCGTTGATGTTCGCCTTATTGAGCGATGTTTAAGCCGCTATGCCAGCGGCTATTGATTGTATAACGGTCTCATATTTTT
>Ga0172379_10007327_pt1 | contig 14346 bp, 13 predicted proteins | sample GrowelOW334metaG_FD_119756 | JGI IMG/M metagenome (GOLD analysis project Ga0172379, IMG submission 119756) | Groundwater microbial communities from an aquifer near a municipal landfill in Southern Ontario, Canada - Groundwater well OW334 metaG | ecosystem: Environmental > Aquatic > Deep... | reverse complement strand
TTTGTATTAATAAGACTACAAATATATATTTGACAATCTTTAATGTATCTCAATATGATTTGTGCATCGCGCTATTAAGGAGTGCCCGAATGAGAAAAATACGATTGGGTTCCGGCGCCGGCTATAGCGGAGACCGTTTGGAACCGGCATTGGACCTTATCGAGCACGGAAATATTGATTACATAGGTTTTGAATGCTTGGCGGAACGGACGATCGCGCTCGCTCATGAACAGATGCTTAGAAATCCGGAAAAAGGGTACAACGAATTTCTTGAATATCGGATGAACGGAATACTGCCGCTCTTTGATCGGAAACAATTCAAGGTCATTACGAATATGGGAGCGGCAAATCCGCGCGCGGCCGTCCGCGTCGTCGCGGAAATGGCAGCAAAGAGGACTAAGCGCAGACTGAAGATTGCCGCCGTCTACGGAGACGATATCCTCGATACTATTGATACATATCGCGATTACATAATTATGGAAACCGGCGAAAAGCTGGGGAGCCTCGGCAACAGCATCATTTCGGCGAACGCGTATATCGGCGCCGAAGCCATCGTGGAAGCGCTGAAAGGGGGCGCCGACATCGTCATCGGCGGACGAATCGCCGATCCGGCGCTTTTTCTCGGTCCGCTCATGTACGAATTCGGATGGAAACCGACAGACAGCGAAAAAGTCGGGAAGGGCATTTTGGTCGGCCATCTGCTGGAGTGCTCATCGCAAGTGATGGGAGGCTATTTCGCCGATCCGGGTTTCAAGGACGTACCCGAATTGTGGAATATCGGCTTTCCAATCGCGGAAGTCGACGAAAGCGGCGACGCCGTCATCACGAAACTGCCTTCGGCAGGCGGAATGGTAACCCCGGCTACCGTAAAAGAACAGATAATCTATGAGATCCACGATCCGCGCGCCTATTTTACGCCGGATGGTGTCGCCGATTATTCTCAAGTCGGAGTTGAAGAGATCGGAAAGGACAAAGTCGCCGTCCGAGGAGCAAGTGGCAAGCCGAGCAACGGTATGTACAAGGTGAGCGTCGGATATAAAGACGGCTTCATCGGTGAAGGGGAGATCAGCTACGGCGGTCCGGGGGCTTACGAACGTGCGGAGCTGGCGGGAAAAATCATAACGGAACGGCTCAAATACCGAAAAGTGCCGGTCGAAGAAATACGTGTCGATTATATCGGCGTTAATTCTCTGTATAAGGAACCTTTGAGCTTGCGCCTCAACGCAAACGAACGGAATAACGCCGAGGTACGCTTGCGGGTCGCGATCCGGACAAAAACGAAAGAGGACGCGGAGCTTGTCGGCAACGAAGTCGAGACCTTGTATTTGAACGGCCCCGCGGGCGGCGGCGGCGCGTGGAAGAACGTTAAAGAAGTAATCGCGGTCGCGTCCATACTGATTCCACGGAAGGACATCTCCGTGGGAGTGGAATACCAGGAGGTTTAGCGAAATGAAATTAAGAGAAATCGCTCACTCCCGGACCGGCGACAAAGGGGATATTTCAAATATTTCCCTGATTGTCTACGATATGGCCGATTACGAACTAATCAAAGAAAAAATCACGGCTGAAAGAGTTAAAACCTGGTTTGAGAATATCGTATTCGGAGACGTCGTCCGATATGAATTGCCGAAACTCGGGGCCTTGAATTTCGTTATGACTAAGGCCCTGGGCGGCGGCGTGACCCGGTCTCTCGCCATGGACATGCACGGGAAAAGCCTTAGTTCGGCATTATTGGACATGGAAATCGGAGACTGACGCATCTTTGACTATCCCGAAGGTTCGATTATGAATAAAATGACCGAACCTCCGGAGCGTGCAAAGTGGAACTACGATACCTACGCTATTTCATAGCGGTCGCCGAAGAGTTGAATTTCAGTCGAGCGGCCGAACGGCTAAACATCTCCCAACCGCCTCTAAGTCAGCAAATCCAACGTATGGAAGCGGAGATCGGCGTACAGCTCATCCTCCGCACGAAACGGTCCGTCAAATTGACGGTCGCCGGAGACGCCTTCCTCAAAAAGGCATATGAGGCCGTCCAGCGGGTTGATGACGCGATCCAGGCGGCCCGACGCGCCGAAAAAGGGGAAATCGGGACGTTGACCATCGGTTTCGTGCCTTCCGCGTCATTAGGATTCCTTCCAAAAGCGATTAGCGATTTCAAAGAAAACAATCAGGACGTTTCCATAGAATTGCAGGATCTGACGACTACCGAACAAATTCAGCTCTTCGCGGAAAATAAACTGGATATCGGTTTCGTACGGCCCCCATTCGCGGATACGAACCTGCGCCGGATGTCCGTGATCCGCGAGTCGTTCATCGCCGCCCTCCCGGAGAATCACCCCTTGGCAGGCGTCCAAACCGTGTCCGTGAGCGCGTTGCGCAACGATCCGTTCATCATCGTTCCGCATATTTTGGCGCCCGGACTTTATAGTCAAATAATGGAAATCTGCTCAAGTTCCGGCTTCCATCCACGGATTTATCAAGAGATCGGGCAGATCGATATTATCATCAACTTCATCGCGGCAGGGCTGGGCATCTCCATCCTCCCGCAGTCCGTCGGCATGATGAAACACGACGGAGTCGTCTATAAACCGCTGGAATGGATGGATATCCACGCCGAAATCATCGCGATATGGAAAGAAGATCCTCCCTCGCCGATATTGAGGAATTTCATCACGACGGTTGAAAGAACGAAGAAAACTTTTCCATGACCCGCGACGACATCGAGTTGCTCGCCCCCGTCGGCTCTCGGGAATCGCTCGCGGCAGCCTTGAAAGCGGGCGCGGACGCGATCTATTTCGGCGCGGGCGGCCTCAACATGCGCTCGCGCAGTTCAGCGGTTTTCGGCCTGGACGACCTGCGGGAAATCGCCTCAAGCGCGGCGGAAAAGGGCGCGCGCAGTTACCTGACGCTGAATGTCGTTCTCTACGACGATGACTTGGCGCGGATGCGCCTGATTACGGATACCGCGAAGGCTGCGGGCGTTTCCGCGCTCATCGTCGGCGACATCGCGGCGATGGAGTACGCGCGGAGCGTCGGCATGGAAACTCACCTGTCCACCCAGGCGAACGTGTCCAATATCGAGGCGCTCCGTTTCTACGCGCGCTGGGCGGACACGGTGGTATTGGCGCGCGAACTGAGCCTTGAACGGGTCGCGGCCATAAGCCGCGCCATACGGGAACAGGACATTCGCGGTCCTTCCGGAGCTTTGGTCCGCATTGAGCTGTTCGCGCACGGGGCGCTGTGCATGGCGGTTTCCGGCAAATGCTACCTGAGCCTCCACCGCTACGGAGCTTCCGCCAACCGGGGCGAATGCAACCAGAATTGCCGCCGCTCCTACATTCTCAAGGACGCGACTGACGGGCACGAAATCCTGACCGAAGAAAACTATTTTCTTTCCCCGAAAGACCTCAAAACCATCGGCTTCTTGGACCAAGCGCTTACGGCCGGGGTGCGTTCGCTCAAAATTGAGGGAAGAGCGCGCTCGGCGGACTATGTGCGTACAACAGTGGAATGCTATTCGGAGGCTATCGACGCGGTCTTGGACGGAAGTTACGGACCAGAACGGATCGCCGAATGGGACGCGCGACTTTCGGAAGTCTTCAACCGCGGCTTCTGGGACGGCTGGTACCTAGGCGCGCAAGTGAGCGAACTGACCGACTCGTACGGGTCAAAAGCGACCGTCAAAAAGTCGCTCATCGGCGTCTGCCTGAATTATTTTTCCAAAATGGGCGCGGCTGAATTTATATTGGAAGCAGGCAGTCTTTCGCGCGGCGATAGATTTTTGGTCACGGGACCTACGAGCGGCGCAATAGAGTCGATAGCCGAACAAATCAGGGTCGATGAGCAATGCGTTGAACAGGCTTGCAAGGGTTCCCGGTTCACGGTCGGTGTGCCGGAGAAAGTGCGCAAAGGCGATAAATTATATAGGCTCGAGCAAATTTCAAAACTCGGTTAGTTTTGAAATTTGCTCTTGCAGTATTTTTGCGAAAAAATACTGCTTCAAATCCAAGGTTGTTTTTCAAAACTTGAAGAGTTTTGAAAAACCTCAGGAGAGGCAAAGCATGAGCGTAGAACGGCTTCCGACTATCTTTTTCGGGCACGGTTCTCCGATGAACGCGATTGAGGACAACGAATTTAGTCGAACTTGGGCGAATATGGCGGCAAACCTTCCGAAGCCCCGTGCCATCCTTTGCGTTTCCGCGCATTGGCTTACCGAAGAGTCGAAGGTTACGGCGATGGCGAAGCCGAAAACGATACACGACTTCGGCGGTTTTCCCCGCGAATTGTACGCTGTTGAGTATCCGGCTCTCGGCGATCCCGCCTTAGCCGTTGAAACGGTGGACGCGCTCCTGCCGACGAAAACGAAACTCGACATAGAATGGGGCCTGGACCATGGCACCTGGTCGGTACTTCGCAGAGTCTATCCCGCGGCCGACGTGCCGATAGTCCAACTTGGCATCGACTACAGCCAAGGAGCCCGATACCACTATGAAATGGGGTGCCGCTTGAAAGTTCTGCGGGAGCGGGGAGTGCTCGTCATCGGCAGCGGCAATCTTGTCCACAACTTGGCGAAAATCGCCTGGGATAAAATGAACGAGGACGACTACGCCTACGATTGGGCGCGGGAAATGAACGACACCTTCAAAAGCCTGGTAGCGGAAAAGAAAGACGAACAGCTGATCGATTATGAAAAGTTCGGCAAAAACGGGCGGCTTGCGATTCCGACTCCGGACCACTACTTCCCATTTTTGTACATCCTGGGCGCGCGGGATAAGGATGAACCGTACACCGTTTTCAACGACAAAGCGTTCGCGGGCTCCCTGACGATGACCTCTTTTACGTTCGGTTGAAAAGCCGGGACCAAGGCAGCCCAGCAGCGAACCGACTAACTCAGTTCGCAAGCCCCTTTCCCATCCTTCGCCGCGGCGCTATAGTCGTTGGATGCCGACACTGACTGAAAGCGCGTCGCTCGTAGAAAACGCGTCCCGCGTCGTAGTGGGAAAAAAACGAGCGTTGGAATTGATGACCGTGGCGCTGCTCGCAGAAGGCCACGTGCTCCTGGAAGACGTACCCGGTCTCGGGAAAACGCTTATGGCGAAGGCCCTGGCTAAAAGCATGGGCGGCACGTTCCGACGCATCCAATTTACCCCCGATCTCCTCCCTTCGGATGTTACCGGTTTTTCGGTCTACAACCAGAAATCGGGCGAGTTCGTATTCCACCCCGGCCCGGTCATGTCCAACGTGCTCCTGGCCGACGAAATCAACCGTACCATCCCCCGCACCCAAGCGAGCCTCCTTGAAAGCATGGGCGAATTCCAGGTGACTGTAGACGGTCATACCCTGGACCTTCCCAAGCCGTTTTTCGTTATCGCGACGCAGAATCCCATAGAGATGGACGGTACTTTTCCGCTGCCCGAAGCTCAGCTCGATCGCTTCCTGATGAAAATCGATCTTGGGTATCCGACGAAGGAAGAGGAATTGGCGATTCTGGAACGGTTCCGTGAAAACGATCCACTCATCGATTTAGAAGCGATCACGACGAGCGAACGCATCGTCGAGCTGCAAAAAAAACGGAGAGCGGTCACCGTATCCGCTCCGGTACGCGAATACATCGCCGACCTTGTCGGCGCCACCCGAACCCATCCGCAGGTCCGTTACGGCGCAAGCCCCCGCGGATCTCTTGGGCTCATGAAGGCCTCCCAAGCCCTAGCCGCGATCCGCGGACGGGATTTCGTCACCCCCGACGACGTCAAGGAACTCGCGATCCCGGTACTGACGCACCGCGTCATCCTTCGTCATGAGGAACGCGCGAAAGGAGCCTCCGCCCGCGCGGTCATGGACGAAATCCTGGCGCGCGTGAGCGTCGCCTCTCCCGCGTAAGGGCGGAAGGCTGTGGAAGAACAGAACGCCGCCCCCGAAATCGGCAGCATTTTTTCCATTTCGATTTTCCTCTTTCTCCTCGGCCTCATATTCTTCGCCGCCGCGGCGTACGCGTCGGCCGTGGTTGGGGCGTTCACGCTCACGACCTTCACGGCGACGACGATAGCCTTGATGGTAGTCGTCCGCGTATGGGGCCGCCTGGGTATATCGCGGTTGGCGGTTGAACTGTCGGTGGACCGGGACCGGCTTTTCCCCGAGGAGATCGTCACGCTACGCGCCGAAATCGACAACCGCAAACTTCTCCCGGTCCGCATGCGCCTGGAGCTCTCCCGCCCGGAGAACTTGGTCCCGACCGCCGACGATACCGTCGACGGTGAAACCGGACTGCTCCCTTTTGAGAAAATGACGGGAGAGTGGACCTTTCGCGCCGCGCGACGGGGCGCCTACCGGCTCGGTCCGGCAACCCTCGTCGCGGGCGACCTTATGGGTTTGGCGCGGAAAGAAAAGGCGCTACCCTTCAACCGGGAAATCGTCGTTTTCCCCCGCATAGTGCCGATCGCCGAAGTGGAATTGCCCTTCCGTGACTATTTCGGCATCCATCCTTCCAAAGGGATCATAGAAGACCCCGCCTGGTACGAAGGAACCCGTGAATATTCGGGAAATAAGCCGGCCAAGAACATCCACTGGAAAGCGAGCGCGCGGCTGAACGTGCTTCAGGAAAAAATATTCGAACCGACAAGTCACCGCAAAGTTTTTTTCCTTTTATACGGCGCGGGCTTCCTTAGCGCGGAAGACAACGAAGGATTCGAATCCGCCCTGGAGATTATCGCGTCCCTGGCATCCGGGTTCTCCGAAACCGGGGCGTCCTTCGCGATCGCGACCGACTGCCGTATACGCGCTTACCCGCCGGTCCTGCCGCTTGGACGCGGGCCCGAACACCTCGGCAAAGTATTGGAACTCCTGGCCCGCGGAGCGAATGAAGAAGGGCAAGCGCTGCCGCCGCTCGTGGGCGGCGTAAACGCGACGGGGGCGGGTTTCATCATCGTCGCCCGCGAACCGGACGAGAACACGAAAAAACTTCACGACTTGCCCGCCTCCCGGCGCGACCGGATCTTGTTTCTCTTCACCGAGGAACTTGAACAATGAAAGCCGCCCTTCCCTTTTTATCGATCATGGAGATCCTGAAACTCCAGCTGATCGCCTCGTACCTTTTTCTCATTCTCGGACGCCCGCTCCCGTTCCTTCCGGCCTCTTTCGTTTTCCTGGCCGCCGTGGGTCTGAGTATATTCCTCCGGGCCGGCGGCGGCCGCGTCATATTTTACGTTCTCAGCCACGCCCTGGGCCTGGCGGCGTCGTTCCTGGCGCTGTATTCGGCTTTCAGAAATATACCACTACGATTAGGCGGCCTCCTTCCTCAAAACAACCGCGACTTGCTCGAATTTTCCTTCATCGCCTTCTCGACCGCGGCCTTCTGGATACGCGGAGCGCGGCTGGGATGGAAAACACCCGACCACCCGCAGTGCGTCGGGCGTTTTGACGAGGGACTCGGCGTGTTTCTGTTCGCCTTTTGTCTGGCTACGCTTATGCAGCTGGAAAACCCGCTTGCGAAAACTCTTATCATCCCCTTCTTTCTGTTCGCCATTCTCGCGTTAGGTATCTCCCGCAGCGAGAATGCCAAACGAGGAGGACTGGCTCGTCGGCCCCGCCGAACGATGCTGATCCCCATCGCGGCCGCGTTCGTCCTCACTGCCGCGGGCGTGGCGTTGCTCGTCCCCATGCTTTTCTCGCCCGCCGAAAGGGCTGGAACCGCTCTGAAAGACGCGGTTATCGCGGCAGAGCCGTACATCGGAGCTTTTCTCCGTTGGCTATTCGGTTTCAATCGTTCATCGGCGGCCCCGGCCGCCTCGACGGATTCCGGAAGCGGCTTTGAAGCTCCGCCTGCCGGAGAGGAAAGCCCCCTCGCCCGCCTTATCGCCCTGATCGTCATGTGGAGCTTAGGCGCGTTGCTCGCGCTCATACTCATTGTATTGGTCGCGTACGGCTTGGCAAAATTGTTCGCCTACCTCGCTTCCCGCGTAGAAAAGCGGGGACCGGGGGTGAACTTGGCGTTCCTACCCGCATGGCTGCGCGCGTTCATCCTCGGCGGTGCCCGTTTCTTCGCGCGCTGCCGCGCTATTGTCGGCGCCGCTTTTGCGCGGAAAAAGAAACACCACAGCGCCGCGGTAGAGGCGTACGCACGGCTCCTGGTATGCGGCCGCATCGCGGGAAAGAGGCGGAAACCCAACGAAACGCCCAGGGAATATGCGCGGCGACTTACGGAAGTCTTTCCCCGCTCCGCGAGAAAAGCCGAGTTCGTCGTGGAAGCGCTAGAAAAGGAAGCGTACGGCCTGCGCGCGCCGATAGCGGCCGTCGAGCCGATCCTCGCCCTCATCAGCCGAAAAACCCGCGCCTGGTCTTTCCTGGCGGAGCGGGTAAAAAACTTCCTTACCAGCGGCCGGAAAGGAACTGGGCAAACAGGGAAGTGACGGCGACCGCCGCCCAGCAAGAAAGCCCGAGCGCGATCGGCTTCCAGCCGGAAGCGATGAGCTTGCCGAGCTTGGTGTTGAGGCCGATGGAGGCCATCGCCATGACGATGAGGAATTTTCCGGCCGTCGCGAGAAAATGAGCGACCGATTCGTTCACCAGACCCGTTGTCCGCAGCACCGACGCCGCCAGGAAACCGATCACGAACCAAGGGAAAATTTTGACGATGTTCACCGGCTTCCCGTGTGATTCCGTCCCCGAGACCGCGCTCTTGCGCGCCGTGTACACGGCCAGGATCATGACGATCGGGATGATCAGCAGCGTCCGCGTCAGCTTGACGATGGTCGCGTATTTGAGCGCAGCGTCGCTGTAGGCCAGCCCCGTCGCGACAACTGAAGAGGTGTCGTTCACCGCGGTTCCCGCCCAGAGCCCGAAACCTGTGTCCGATAAGCCGAGTGCGTGACCTATCGGCGGAAAGATGAAAACCGCCAGCACGTTGAAAAGGAATATGGTCGATATCGATCGGGCGACCTCGTCGTCGTCTGCCCCGATCACCGGGGCCGTCGCCGCAATCGCGGAGCCGCCGCAGATTGCCGTCCCCACGCCGATGAGGACCGGCGTCTTGCCCGTCAGCGACAACGCGCGGGAAACACCCCACGCCGTCAGGAACGCCGCGGTCAACGTGAACGCCATCACCAGAAGCGACTCCCCGCCCACCGCGAACACGCTGGACAGATTCATCTCAAAGCCGAGCAGGATGATAGCCGCCTGCAGGATCTTCTTTGTAGTGAACTTAAGTCCCGCCTCGAACCGCGCCGGACGCGGTTGCAGCGCGATGAGGATACCCAGAAGGATGCCGAATACCGGCCCGCCGACAAGCGGAAGCGCTTTACCCAAGAACCAAGAAGGCCCCGCCACCGCGAGCGCCAAGCCGATACCCCAGAGGTTGTTCATAGGGCGGGATTATAGCGGGCGCGGGGGTAGCTTTACCAGCAGACGGAGGCACCGCGCTCCTCGCGCAGGACGGCGAACATAGGGAATTGTGCGAAAAACGCGGAATAAAAATTATTATCGCATAGAATATTGACAATCGCGCTCCGCGATGCCGAAACTAACTACAAGCATGAACCCCGCGATACTTCCATCGATACCGCTCGATCTTCCTACGCTGTTCATTCCGCTGATATGCGGCGGGGGACTGCTTTTCGGTTGTCTCTTTTTTCTCTATATCTTTTATAAAACCCGCGAGAAGCTCCATTTGTCGATGCTGCTCCTCGGACTTTCGGCGTTCGGCCTGGTTTTTTCCGAAGGAATGATTCTCTATTTCGGCGGCATTTCCCATTTGATCGATCTAGGCAGACAATTTCACCGGATAGAGCAAGTTTCGGGACTTCTTTTTATCGTCACCTTCCCGTATTTTATCGGAAATTTCTTAAAATTCGACGGAATAACCAAGAAAGCGAATGATGCCGTCATCTTCGTCTGCTTCGTACTAGTGGTGGGCATCGGAGCGGCGGCCTTTATCGCTCCGGACCTGTTCATTTCGCAGACAATACCTCACCCAAACTGGCTCAGCTACGCGGGAGACTACGGACGCGGCGCGGCGGGCCCCTTGTACGGCGTGCGAGATATAATTTTAGGCATGCTTTTCCTGTACTGCTTGATCATGACGGTCAGAGAGCTTTTTAAGGAAAAAGAAAGACCGTATCTCATTCCCATGTTCCTGGGTCTTCTGTTTGCTATGTACATGGCGGTGGACGATATCCAGTTCGTTCACACCAAATTCCACATCGGTCCGTTTCCATCCTACCAATATTCGCGTTTCGCGGTCGGCATATCGGTGTTCATCGTCCTCTCCATGGGCGCTTTGATAAAGCGATACATAGACGAGGCGCTTCAGAGAGAACGTGCGTACGCCGCGCTGAAAAAATCCCGTAAGGAACTTATGTTCCTGGCCTACCACGATCCTCTGACAGGACTGAAGAACCGGAAAGCGTTCATAGAACGCTTGGAAGAGGAGATCGCCGTAACCGAGCGTTCCACGACCGGCGAACTGTTGGGCGTGCTCGTACTCGATTGCGGCGGGTTCAAGGATCAGAGCGATCGGCTCGGCCACGAAGTGGGCGACTGGCTCATTTCCAGTGTCGCCGCCCGGCTTAAGCGCGTGAAACGAAAATCGGACTTCCTGTTCCGCATCGACGCCGATGAATTCGCGCTGATTCTCACGGCAGTCAAAACAGACACCGACTGCGCCATCGTGGCGGAAAAATTCATCACCGAAATGCGGCGGCCCTACGGTTCCGGCACGCATACCCTGTACATTTCACCCCGCGCGGGAATCGCCGTCTTCCCGAAAGACGCCCGGGACGCGTCAAACCTGGTCCGAAACGCGGGATCGGCTTTGGTGGAATCAAAAGTTCAAGGCGGCGATTTCCAATTCTACACCGTCGCTATCCACGAGCGGGCGATGGAACGCATGAACCTGCTGCACTCCCTCCGGTCGGCGCTGGAACACCAACAATTCGAACTCCATTATCAGCCGCAAGTGAACCGGGAAGGCGTGATCGTCGGGGCGGAAGCGCTTATTCGGTGGAATCACCCGGAACTGGGTTGGATTCCTCCTGGCAAATTCATTCCGCTCGCGGAGGAAACCGGGCTCATCGTCCCCCTCGGCCGCTGGGTTATGAACCGGGCCTGCGCGCAAGCGAGCGAGTGGACCGCCGCCGGTTTGGATATCCCGGTTTCCGTGAACCTCTCCATCGAACAGCTCAAAGACAAAGGGTTGGTCCAACTGGTGGAAAGCGTCGTAGGTACGAACAAGCTCAACCCCCGGTATCTCCATATCGAGATAACCGAATCCTCATTGATGGAGAACCTGGATCGGAACGTAGAGATACTGCGCAAGATCAGGGAAATGGGCTGCGATTTTTCGATAGACGACTTCGGCACCGGCTATTCCTCCCTCAGTTACCTGAAAAAGCTGCCGATTTACGCGATCAAGATCGATCGGGCGTTCATAATCGATTTGCCGCACGACAAACAAGACTGCGCCCTCGTTCAGGCCATCACGACGATGGCGAGCGGCCTCAACCTGGAAGTTATCGCCGAAGGCGCCGAACACCTGAAGCAGGTTGAATTCCTGCATGAAATGAATTGCCGTATCATCCAAGGCTTTTTTTACAGCAAAGCGCTCAACTATGACGCCTTCGTCGACTACGCTCGAAAAACGCCGCGGCGGGCATAAAAAAGGGAACGGTCCCCCGACCGTTCCCTTCAAACCTTTCTACAAAAACCTGAAAACCTAAGAAATCGTATCAGGCTTCCGCATCTACCACACTGCCTTGATATTCCGGCAGCGGAGCTTTCATCTTCGTCTTCATTTCCACCGCTTCATTGTCTGGAACGCGCTCGGCCCGTTCATTATCCCCGGAAATACCGATCGCAGAAAATCCCAGCATCGGAGCGGACGCACTGTCGGGAACTGTCATGTCTCCCTCCTTAACAATACAATAAATATAGTACGCTATATATACGAAATCAAGGGATTTGCTCGAATTCGCGATAGAAATAAACAGCTGCCCGGAGCAACGCCCCGGACAGCCCAACATCTACCGACAGATCCAACCGTCGTTAACCCGAATTCTTAAGGCATTACCTTCTCACTTTGAAGGCACGACGCCGAGTCCTAAATGATACCACTTGTGGTTTTCGGGAATGAAAAAATACGTCTGCGGACTACCTTTCTCTATGCTCTTTCTGAATATCCCGAGGATATTGGGGACCGTTACCTGCTCTGGAGGAAGCGGCGAGTCCTTCTTCATTTCCGGATTCTTTTCGAAAAGGGATTCCCAAATATCGTAATGATGCGGGATCACGATTTTGGCGTTCATCGACGCCACAAGGCGGCCGAACATATCGAAGTCCTGTTTCGGGCTGACGTGCATGACCGCGACATCGGGATTCGTCCCCTTGAGGCTGTACACCAAGTCTTCGGAAGGGGTACCGGCCCATACCATCACTTTGGTTCCGTCTGAAGCGGTGATCAGGAAGTTGAAAAGCTCCATGGAACCGATAGTCTGCGTATCGACGAAACCGTCTTTCCCTACCTTCAGGAAATTCCCCCGCGCGCCCTCGGTATGACGGCCCGCGAAAACCTTGATCGTAACGTCATCGAATTGGAACGTCTGACCGTCGTTGCAGAGGTATATCTTGTTCATGTTGAGATTTTGCCACTTGATCAGGTATTCGGCGGAAAGAGCGCCTACGAAAATCCGTACGTTGGGAAACTTTTTCTGGATAAGACCGACATCATCGGCGTGATCTGAATGAATATGCGAAAGCACGATGTAGTCGGCACGATCAAGATCCTTCTCAACAGACAGCGTAGACTTGAACCAGGTTTTTGCCGAATCAAGCCACGGATCAATCAGAACATGCTTTCCGTTCGGCAAAATAATCTCGAATCCCGCGTTGTTGATCCAGCGGAATTCGATACCGGAAACCATAGTCACGTTTTTGTATTCGACGACACTGGAATCCTTCTTGGAAGGTTGAGCGATTTTTGGGTCGGCGGCAAATACGACGCTGGACAAAATCAGCAGCAGAATTGACAGAAACGTTCTGTTCCTTTTCATTTCACTTTCTCCTTTTCTCCGGTCTTATCATTTGAGCACGACGTACTCATTTGCTTTTTCATCACCGCGCAATACGCGGAGAATACCGAGCGCGAGAGATTCCAGTTCGTTTTCGCCGGGGACCAGTTTCACCGGAGCGATAAAGGACACGCGATCGGATATCCAACCGGTCACGAGCTTTGAGTACGCTATGCCGCCGGTGAGAACGATCGCGTCTACCTTTCCGTTCACCACTGTCGCCAGGTCGCCGATGCTTTTCGCGATCTGATAGGCCATCGCCTCAAGAATCAGTTTCGCCTGGGCGTCGCCCGCATCGATCCGTTTCTCAACCTCGATGCAGTTGCTCGTGCCCAGGTAGGCCACGAGGCCGCCTTTACCGCGGAGCATCTTCTTCATGGTGCCGAAGTCGTACTTTCCCGAGTAACACAGGTCGATGAGCGCGCGGCAGGGAACGCGGCCGGCGCGTTCGGGAGAGAATGGCCCCTCGTCGTCGGAGACGATATCCTCCATCTTGCCGTCGCGATGTACGCTGACCGTAATGCCACCGCCCAGATGCGCGACGATCAGGTTGAGCGATGAGTAAGGCTTGCCCATTTCCGCGGCGGTTTTCCGCGCGACCGCGCGCATGTTGAGAACGTGACAGAGGCTTTGGCGCGGCAAGGCCGGCATCCCGGAAATCCGCGCGATATCGGCGAAGTCGTCGGCGCTGATCGCGTCGTAAATGTACGCGTTCTTGCCCAAGGGCTTGGTGATCTCATACGCGATGAGACCGGCCAGATTGGAGGCGTGCTCGGGTACTTCCTTGCTCTTGAGCATCGCGGTCATGGCGTCGTTCACGCGGTACGCGCCGCCTTTAAGGTAGGGGATGGGACCGCCGCGCGCGGCGATCGCGTCCAGCGTCGAGGGATCGAAGTTGTTGCTTTTCAGATACGCGAGTATCGCGTCCTTGCGCATATCGTACTGGGAGGCGACATTCGGATACTTGGCCAATTCATCGGCCGAGTGCTCGATGTTCGTCTTGAATAGTTCTTTGTCGTCCTCGTAGAGCGCGATTTTAGTAGAGGTCGAGCCGGGATTGATCGCGAGAATTTTCATCGTCTTTGCCATTGGATTTCCTTAGCAGGCAGCCGCGGCCAAAACGACGGACATATACTTGTCCTCCGTGCTGGAAGCGCGGGAGGTGAGGACGATCGGCACTTTGGCGCCGACCACGAAACCGGCCGACTTCGCGCCGCCGGAAAAAACCAGAGCCTTGAGCATGAGGTTGCCGGCGGTAATGTTGGGCATCACCAAGAGGTCGGCGTCC
>Ga0172379_10007326_pt1 | contig 14348 bp, 16 predicted proteins | sample GrowelOW334metaG_FD_119756 | JGI IMG/M metagenome (GOLD analysis project Ga0172379, IMG submission 119756) | Groundwater microbial communities from an aquifer near a municipal landfill in Southern Ontario, Canada - Groundwater well OW334 metaG | ecosystem: Environmental > Aquatic > Deep... | reverse complement strand
TCGAACTATTGCTTTTGAAAACGAAGAACTATTCTCACTCCAATTGAATGTTAGTTCAGATGATAATGCGATTGAATTTTTTGGTTTTACCTATTCTTTTAAGAAATCAGATCTAAGTGTGATAGATATTAAATATAATACTGCCACAGCACGTGTTTTTGATAACTTAAAAAAGCAAGGCAAAATAAAAGGGACGTTTGACAAAGCGTATTTGGATAACCTCAAGAAAGGTGTAGAGTATTGGGATGGCGATCGGTGGGTGAAAAAACCAACATTGATCTTGCACCCACCGATAACATTGGGTGCGAAATAACAAATTGAATGATTTTATCTTTTATACAACACGATATCATCTATAAAAAATTTATTCCCTCCATCTGTTCCATCGGAGTCATGATCACCAAACATAATTGAATCAAAATATGAAATCGGATAATTATGCTCACCTACTTTTATTCCATCAAGGAAATAACTTGCAGTTTGAGTATTAAAATCATACTCAAAATTAAATTTGTACCATTTATTTATTGTAATTTTTGCAATTGATTTATTATAGATATATATATCTGGTGTATTACTGTCCCAAGTTGAAGCAACCAGCGTATCATATCTTGGACCACCAACGAATCCAGATAGCAAATAAACATTAAAAATACTTTGGTATTGTTGTTGATATAAAAGACCGTAAAAGCTTGTTTTAACAGTTGAATCTTTTTTCATCATATAATATTCTAAACCAACAATTCCTGATCTGATGCTATCAGAAAAATTTTTATATATAAAACAATAATCACCCCTGTTTACAGGAAGAGTAAGTGAATGTGATGGACTTACTGATTCCAACGAAGAAATGACGGGTGTCGATACTTGTAACCAGCTATCTAAATTACCATTCTCAAAATATTCTTGAAAAAGTATTTGGCGATCTGTTGGCACACTTCTAAAACTAATCCCCTTTATCTCACTCAATGCAATCGAATCCGTCCCGCCGGAAGTTTTGTTGATATACATTTTGGTTTGTGCGGTGGTTAGTGTAAAAGCAAATAGCATCATACAAATAAAAATCGATTTCATAATTTTTTCTTCCTTTAATTATCGGTGGAACAGGCATTCCTGCCTGTCGATAGTAATATTTTAAAGTCAGACACAGATGTCTGACCTGCTTTGTTATTTTAACAGTACTAATTTATTCACTAACTGCGAACCATTGAATTGCACGCGGTAAAAATATGTGCCGCTGGCAACGCTTCGACCGGCATCATTACGCGAATCCCATATAATCCGGTAGCTGCCTGCGTCGTGTGTGTTCTTTTCCAACTCACGCACTTTCCGTCCTTGAATATCAAATATCGCAACTTCTACTTCTCCCGATTTAGGGATTTCATACTCTATCGTCGTCGCCGGATTAAACGGATTGGGATAATTTTGTTTGAGCGTAAACGATGTGATGATTGAATTCATCGTATTCAATTCGTCGACGCTTAACACCTCTTTTGAAAATATTAATTCGTTAATGGCGGTGAGCGAATACGATTTTACTGTGCCGTCGGCAAGTTCAACAAACATAGTATCGGTTTGTGATAAAAGCATTTTAGGAATTACCCAAAAGAAAAAGAGAAGGGTTTTGTTCATAGTATCTCCTTGAATTGTTTATGAATCTGGTTGTCGGTCAACCATTCAAGAAGATTTAGATGCAGGTGTTACAGTTTGCAGAATGAAAATGTGATATTTATTTCGAATCCCCCGTCCCGATGGAAAAGCAATCGGGACACCCCCTTAAAAAGGGGGATTATGAATTACAGGAGATTTTTAAATTCCCCCTTGTAAAGGGGGAAGCGACGAAGTCGCAGGGGGATTTTTAATTCACATTTCTTCCTTATATTTCCCTATGCATAACGGCTCATTCAATCTTCTCGTTGATTCAACTTCACTTCACTATTCCATCATCGGTAGCGGTGAGCCGCTCCTTATTTGTCCCGTAACGTGGGGAGTTGACGGACATCGATGGACCACGCTGGATGAACTTGCAAAACATTTTACGCTGATCCGGCTTGATCCACGTGGTACGGGAACATCCGGAAGCGTTCAAGAAAAAAGTGAATATGGAATTCCTACGCTCGTCCGCGACATAGAAGCGCTGCGCATTCATCTTGGTATTGATCGGTGGAACATCATGGGACAATCCGCAGCGGGGTGGACGGCACTGGAATATACACTCGCACATCAATCACAGGTAAACACTCTCACAGTTGTCTGTTCGGTGCCGACGGGAAAATTCCATAAAGGAACATTTCGCGATCCCTCTCATCCACTCTACAACAAGTTCGAACTGATCTCCAAAGAGATCCGAACACTTCCCGCTTCAGATCGAGTAAAAGCATTTAACCGCGCAGTGTATCAATTTGATGTACAGACGGAAGAAGCAAGAAGAACCATCGACGCGATTTTTTCGAGCGCAGAATTTAACACACAGAGAAATCAGTATTTTGTGATGAATGAATTAAACCGATACAATGTGACTGAACAACTGCATGAACTATCGGTACCGACATTGATTATCGGCGGCACGCACGATGTTCACGTCTCTCCTAAATGGAGTACTATGATGGCGCATCAGATTTCCGCTGCACAATTGGTCATGCTGGAACATTCTGGCCATTTCCCCTGGCTGGACGAACCGGAACAGTTTTTTGCAGCAGTTACAAGCTTTCTTGAAAAGCATTCAAAATCCAGGGTAAACAGATGAACGCCGAACAACTGAATGATGTTTTTCGCGAGATTATCCTCGGTACCGGAGTAAAACGGTCGAAACACGAATTGATTTACGAAGGACAGGATGTCACCTCGTCCTTCATCGACATGCTTCCCCATCATAATTTCCATCCTACGATGGTCGGACAAGCACCAGTTAAACCGGGAGAGCGTATCCCCGCTTTCTATATCAGTCAACAAACAGCGTACTTCGGATGGGTTTTCTGGGAAAAATTCTCCCAGTTGCGTTTGCGGAAATTGTTCGGTACCGTAGTTCGTAACGCAAAGGGGGACTGGCTCTATCAACTACCATCCAACAGCACCACGATTATTTACGCCGATCTTGCGCACATTCTGGAAATGGATATAGATCGCCCGTTCGAATTATGAAACGGATTTTTTGGCTTTCACTTATAATACCGATCATCCTCTTTTCCCAGCAGGAACTGAGAATTCTTTCGTACGATGTCCGCGCCGTTCTGAATGAGCGGAACAACGAAATCGCCGGCAATGTTTTTGTCCGAATCGATTCACGGACAACGCCCACCGACATAGTAACTTTTCTTGTACCCATACAGTGGGAAATATATTCCATTCGGGATGAGAACAATGATTCCTACGATTTCGAACGCTCCCCGTCCGATCATTACAATTGTTCCAGAATCGATCTGGAACAGACAAGTGATGTGTACTTTACAGATACACTTTTTTTGAATATTGAATTTAAAGCGAGTGTCGATTCCTCCTCCCTCTCTACAATGTTTTTGAATACTTCAGAGATTCTCCTCCCTTGTGAAGATTCTACCACTTGGATTCCCCGGTTCGGTTCCACGACAATGGAGCAGGGATCACTGGAAATTACCATCGCTACACCATTTGTTTTGTTTTCTGCTTTTCTGTTTGATACTATTATGACGGAGGGATCGCGGAGGTGGAAAATTGAATATCAGCATACTACATCGCTTTCGTCCGCATTCACGGTTTGCGGGATCAATTCAACGGCAACACAAAAAGTGCTCAACACAGATTCTACACACACTGTTTCTTTTAACTCATCACCACATCTCTTCAATCAGCGGTATGCAGCAGCCATTTCGGAACAATTACATGATGCAATCCGTTTTTTTTCTACGGTCACGGGTCAAAAACGATTGCCGGACGTACGGTATGCTATTGTTGGCGGACCGACATTTGAACCGGAGATTTTCCATACGAATAATTTTATCATTCATCGAAACTCCCCTGCATTCACCAGCATGGATTCTCTTGCGTTGAACCGGATTCAGTACAATCACTGGCTCTTCGAAACCGCGCAACGGTTTTGTCCGGTCACCGACGATTCCACAGCGTTGTTTGATGATGGTTTTGCCGCCTATTTATGCATGCGGTATCTCGCCGCGACACATCCGAAGCTGGCGCGAGAAGAACGCTTAACTACTATTGCACATGCGCTAACGTTTTTTCCCTCAGGCACGATCGCTGCCGGACATTATTCACCGGGTACAACAAACGAGATTGTTTCATACAGAGGCCGGTATATATTTGTGATGCTGGAATATCTGTTGGGAAAAGAATCGTTCGATTCCGTTATTGTCAGAATGTTCGAGGAGTTTTCCGCAGCGCGAATCACTTTCTCGGCATTTCAACAGCTCTGCGAGGATGAATACGGTTCTTCGCTCGAATGGTTCTTCGAACAATGGCTTCGACGTTCGATAGCGCCTGAATTCGTGATACAATGGAAGTACGATACAACGCCGCGGGGAATGTCTATTATCACTGTTACTGTAGAACAGCGCGGCGAACTTTTCTCCATGCCGGTGCCTATTGTTTTTTCCTTCGGCAGCAGGAGTATCACAAAACGGATATTAGTGGAACAGGCGAAGCAGGAATTTTTGTTTACATTTCCTTCCCCGCCGACCTCAGTAGATCTCGATCCGAATCTATCAATACTTCGATGGCTCCTGGAAATCCGTATTTCTGCTCACGCTCGAACGTCGTTGCAGTATCTCTCTCTCTATCGGGACATTGCAAATGCAGAACGAGAAGCTCAATACACACTTCAGCTTGATCCGAACAATTCCACCGGCAGCGCACCGCTGGTCTACTTCGTTCTTGGAAACAGCGCCGCAGCAGCCAATGATTTCGACAAGGGAAAGGAATATTTCCTGAAAGCGATGTCGTCCGGTGCTTCAACGGAAACGGAAAAATATAAGTTGCTCAGTCTTGTTCAATATGCTAATATTCTTGAAGCGGAGAATAAACGTGATGAAGCCGTGACGGCATACCGGCGGGCAATTTCCGAAGGAATGAAAAATCCGGTAGTATATGAACGGGCAATTATCAAGGCAGAACTGCATTTACGCGGCTCATTCAATTCCCAGGCTGATGCCTGGTTCGAACTCCATTAAGACATGCAATGACAATCCAAATTCCATCCGGCTTTAATTTCCGCACAACCGTCAATTCTCACGGATGGTACGACCTACCTCCGTTCCGCTCAAATGACACAATGACGTTACTACAAACGGTTATTTCACTCACTCCGAAAAAACACGTCACCATTACCATTCGTGAAACGGGATCGGTTCTTACAATTACCAATGACCGTACTATCCGATTGACCAGAACAGAACAGGAACGGATTAAAAATATTGTCCGATCGATGCTGCGGATGGATGAACAGTTCTCCAAATTTTATTCGCTCTGCAAAAAAGAACCGCATCTACGATGGGTTCTGAAACGGGGCGCAGGAAGAATTCTCCGCTCTCCAACCGTTTTCGAAGATGTTGTGAAGATGATGTTCACAACCAATTGTAGCTGGGCGCTGACGAAGATTCAGACCGTCCAGTTGACGACAAAACTCGGAAAAAGAACTGTGGAGAATTTCTTTTCTTTCCCGCCGCCGGAGACGATTGCACGACAGACTGAACACTGGCTTCGACGCGAGCTTTCCTGCGGATATCGCGCACCGTATCTGCTGAAACTGTGTAACGATCTTACAAACAATACCATCGAACTTGAGTCGATGAGACATTCGGACCTGCCGACAGAAGAACTGTACTGGAAACTCCGTTCCATCAAAGGAATCGGGCATTACGCTGCTGGAAATATCTTAAAATTACTCGGTCGGTATGATTATCTCGGAATCGATTCGTGGGTTCGAACACGATTTTCCGAAATTCATACAAAGGGGCGAAAAGTTTCGGATGCTCACATCGAAAAACACTACGATCGTTACGGCTCCTGGCGTGGATTGGTCTGTCTGATGGAGGTTACTTCCGATTGGCATGGATAGTCATAAAGCTGCAGTGTGCTAATGCACCGAAGTTTTTGCAATTTGCTCACCGTTTTTTGATATATTAAGTAATTCTTCCAATGGAAAAATCTATGAAAGTCGCAATTGTTGCTTCGGAATGCGCACCGTTTGCAAAAACCGGTGGACTGGCAGATGTTGTCGGTGCACTTCCAAAATATCTCGCCGACCGGGGTGTCGACGTTAAAGTATTTATCCCCAAATACGATTCCATCGACGAAAAAAAGTTCGGAGTAACATACCTGGATACAATCGGCGAAATGAAGGTGCGCGTGGGAGGGTTTCCCCGCTCAGTGTATATTCATAAAGCACTCATTCCAAAATCTTCGGTGGAAATATTTTTTATCGACTGCCGGGAATATTATTATCGTGGAAAAATCTACACCGAACAGTGGGATGAGGATGAACGGTTCATTCTATTGAATAAAGCAGTGATTGAGTTATGCCAGCGACTTCAATGGGCTCCGGATGTGTTCCATTGTAACGACTGGCAGACTGGTTTGCTGCCGTTACTGGTGAAGGATAATTACAGTTGGGATAAAATGTTCGACCATTCCGCTTTTCTCTATTCTATTCATAATATCGGCTATCCCGGACGGTTCTCGTTCGATACGCTTAGGAAGGCGGAATTGCGTCCTGAATACGGCCGCGGCGGCGTTTTAGATTACGACGATTCATTCTGCATGATGAAAGGGGGAATTCTGTTCTCCGATGTTGTTAGCACGGTGAGTGAAACATACGCCCGGGAAGTGCTGACACCGGATTTCGGTTCGGGAATGGAGGGGATTCTACAACTGCGAGAGAATGAATTTTTCGGCGTATTAAACGGCATTGATACCGACGAATGGAATCCGGAAACCGATACGCATATTCCTTTTCATTATTCCGTCGATGATCTAACAAACAAAAAGAAGAATAAACAATTCCTGCTGGAAAAAACGTCTCTCACGTACAATGAACATATTCCTGTCATTGGAATTATTTCGAGACTCGTGGAACAAAAAGGATTTGATCTTATTGCCGATGCTATTCAGGAACTGATGGAAATGAATGCACAATGGGTGATTCTGGGAAGCGGTAAAGAGAAATTTGAACAATTGTGTACCACAATGAGCAAAACGTTACCGCAAAAATGTTGGACATATCTCGGATTTAACAATGAACTTGCCCATCTGATTGAAGCGGGCGTAGACATGTTTCTGATGCCATCACATTATGAACCGTGTGGTCTCAATCAAATGTACTCTTTGCGTTATGGGACTGTTCCCATCGTGAGAAAGACAGGCGGATTAGCGGACACAGTGCACGACTGGCATGAATATCTGGCAACAGGAGAACGTAGCGGGAATGGATTTTCATTTCACGATGCAACAGGATTTGCATTGCAGGCAACAGTACTACGAGCAATTGATTCATTCAATATTCCGGATGAATGGGTAACAATTCAGCGCAACGGCATGAAACGGGACTTTTCCTGGAATCATTCTGCCGGCGAATATATACGATTGTACGAACGTGCAATCGCCAATCGTCAGAAATAGTATCTCTATGGAAATGCGGCAATACGGAAATTCCGGCATCATGCTTCCTGCCCTCGGATTCGGCGCAGGATTAATCGGAGATGCCGGAATGGATGAAAACTATGTTGGTTATTTTGTCAATCAGATTGTTGACCGCGGCGTAACGTTTATCGATACCGCGCGCGGCTACGGGTTATCGGAAGAACGCGTCGGACGTCATCTTTCGTGGCGGCGAAAGGATTATATCCTTTCCACTAAAGTGGGATACAACATTCCGGAATTTCAAGATTGGACGTACGATTGTGTTATTGCCGGAGTTCGTCAGGCAATGCAAACAATGCGCACAGAGTACATCGACATCGTTCATCTTCATTCCTGCCCGAAAGAAATATTGGAACAGGGTGCGGTGATCGACGCATTACAAAAAATGGTGCAGGACGGAGCAATACGTGTAGCTGCATATTCGGGTGAAAATGATGCCTTAGAGTTTGCGTTTCAGTCCGGACGGTTCGGAGGATTGATGAGTTCAATCAACATGTTTGATCAACGGTCGATTGATGCTGTCGTTGTACCGGCAGCGAAACAGGGAACCGGATATATTGCTAAACGCCCAATCGGCAATGCACCGTGGAAACATGCTTCTCAGCCCATTGGAAATTATTGTGAGGAATATTGGAAACGGATGAAAACAATGCAGTTCGATTTCGGGGATGAATGGCTGGATGTCGCTCTCCGGTTCGCCGCATTTACGCCAGGAGTAGCATGCTCGATCGTCGGAACGACAAATCTCGACCATCTGCAAAAAAATATCGACCTTGTTAACAAGGGTCCGCTGCCAACCGCTGTTGTACAAAAGATACGGACTGCATTTCGCAACTACGACCAACAATGGAACGGACAAATCTGAGTATGAGCAGTTTGAAAAATCTTCTCGATAACAACCGCCAATGGGCTTCCGAACGGATCGCCCAACAAAGCGACTTTTTCAAGCGGCTCGCTAATATTCAAAAGCCGGCGTATTTGTGGATCGGCTGCTCAGACAGCCGCGTGCCGGCAAACGAAATCGTAGCATTAGACCCTGGAGAATTGTTCGTTCACCGCAATGTCGCCAACGTGGTGGTACATACGGATCTGAATTGTCTCTCCGTTATTCAATATGCCGTAGAAGTGCTCACTGTGAAGCACATTATGGTTGTCGGCCATTACGGATGCGGCGGTATCCGTTCTGCGCTACTGAACAACCGGCTTGGTCTGATCGATAATTGGCTCCGGCATATTCAGGATATCAATCAAAAATACCGTTCTATTGTTCAAGCCGCAGGAGATATCAATCAACAGGTCGATCGGCTATGCGAATTGAATGTGATTGAACAGACGTTAAATGTGTGTGAAACTACCGTGGTACAGGATGCCTGGGCCAGAAATCAGCCTTTACAAGTTCATGGATGGATCTATGGTTTGAACGACGGACTAATCCGTGATCTGAAGATTACGATGGATTCAGCGGACGATATGCCGGGAATTTATAAACGGGCAGTTGAAGATCTGCACATATCGTTGTGAAAACGATTTTCTGCTATTCTTCGGAAGTTTGTTGAGCACGATGTTCATCTTTAGCTTTTCTAAACACAAACATGTTTCCAGTACGACAAAAACTTTCTCCGCAATTGACTATAATTGAGATGCTTCCTTCTCTTTTTTACTTCTCTGCAAACTGACGATCGTCGCGGCAAACGATGCTCCAGCACCAAATGCTGTGGCGTAAAATGTCACAAGGTCGACAACACGTACATCACGTAAAAACGTTGTCAACGCAGCAATAATTGAGAGCACTATGTTGATAATCGTGGCAGCAATAAAGAATTTCGTCGATGTTTTCATGCCTTTCCCTTTCGGTGTCAATTTTTCCATCGCACGGAAAAGTGTTTTGCGGTGTTGGTTTTCCTTCTTATATTAAACAAAATTTTCTTCGAGGAAGCAATGCATCGCGAAATTCATCAGTGGCATAGTCCCAGCCTGAATAAGAATATGGAAATAGCTGTTTACGGGCATTTCGGACCGGCATTACTCATGTTCCCCACCGCCGCCGCGGATTATCTTGAATATGAACGGTTCCAGTTGATCGACGCCATCGCACCATTTATTAACGACGGAAAATTAAAAGCATTTTCCATTAACAGCATCAACAACGAAAGCTGGTTGAATAACTCGATGGAACCCCACCATAAAGGGATTCGTCATCAACAGTATAACGATTATGTCATCAACGAGGTCGTTCCGTTCATCCACAATCATAACCGCGGGCTAACACAGATTATCACCACGGGCGCGTCGCTGGGCGCACTGCATGCACTAAATATTTATTTCCGACGACCAGATATTTTCACCGGCACGATTGCAATGAGCGGGGACTATAATCTACAATCGTATACTAAAGGATATTACGACGATAATGTGTTCTTCAATTCACCGGAACAATATCTCCCCGGTATTACCGATCATGATTATTTAGAACAAATGCGGCGGGGAAAGATCGTAATTGCAACTGGGCAAGGAAACTTTGAGAGTCCTGATGCGTCGCGCCGGCTTTCAAGCATTCTTCATTCAAAATCGATACCGCACTGGCTGGATGTGTGGGGATACGACATGCCGCACGATTGGCCTACTTGGCGCACCATGCTGCCGTATTTTCTTGGTAAGGTATGATTCAAAAAAAACGATATCCAAACTATCAAGAATGCATGGCTAATGTTACAGTTAAATAATGTGATCTTTGGAAATTTCAAGTTACCGTCATGCCAAACTCCGCCTGCCTGCAATATTGATACGTTGCAATCAATACTTCTCTAGATTGTAAAAAATCCTTCCGTCATCATTACCGCATTTCCTCCTACTCGAACACCGGTAATATTGCCGTCTTTTTTATCTGCTTCAATAAACAATAGACTCGGCCGACCCATTTCAAATCCTTGTTCAATATTCCATTGTAACATTCCGTCACGCTGTGAATCCATAACAGCAAGATATCCGGCAAACGATACAGCGGCGCTTCCGGTGGCAGGATCTTCCGGTATTCCCTGCAATGGAGCGAACATTCGTGCGCGAAAATGAAAATCGGGTTGGTCTGTCTCTTCAGTGAAAACAAAAATTTCCTTCAAACCGAGTTTCTCCATGGTCGGTACATTTATTCGAATACGGCCCAGTGCATTCTTGCCCTTTACCGCAACAAACAAGAATGGGAAACCAACGGAAACATACCGAAGCGGGAATTTTGCATCATTCAATTCTTCCCGCGATAAAGTGAGCATTGCAGCCAGATCGTCCGCGGACGGAACGACATCATTAAACTCGGGCAGTGTTGCGGCAGTTAATTGCGCAAACTTCGGCACTCCGTTCATTGATCGAATGGTCACTGGAACTGGACCGACTCCTTCTTCAAAAATAATCTTCATGATATCACCGCCAATGCTGATCTCACCGATTGTTCCGAGCGTAATGGCTGTACCCACGGTAGGGTGTCCAGCAAACGATAATTCTCCTGCTGGAGTAAATATCCGAATCCGTTTGGTATTCGCCGGATTGGCCGGGGGATAGACAAAAGTTGTTTCCGAAAAGTTAAACTCACGGGCGATGGATTGAAGTGTATGTTCCGGAATCTCCCGCGCATCCGGAAAAACAGCCAGTTGATTTCCGCCAAAACGCGATGCGGTAAAAACGTCGCAGGTATAAAATCGTACTTTCACTTTCAGATCCTTTCGTTCAGCAGAATGGTTAGTCGGTTATATCAAAGACAATCGTTGTGATTACCGGAAAATGATCTGATGGCAACCGTCCATGGAAAGAATCGGTCAAAGTACCATGAGACAAAACGGCCGTCCCTTCGCTGACAAAAATGTAATCAATCGGCTGCTCTTTATATTCCGATAACTTAAATCCGTTAAACGTTCCCTTCGGACCATAATGCGGTTGTCGGGAAATAGTAAATGTGTCTCTAAGTTTTCGCTTTGACGTTGTTCCGGTAATAATGTGATACGGATCATCGGCAGGATGGGAATTAAAATCTCCTGTCACCACCACAGGTAAATTCTCGGTAATCGCATCGATAGAATCTTTTAACAAATGCGCACTTTCCTTCCGGGCTATTACTCCCAGATGATCCAGATGAGTATTGAAGAGATAAAACTCCTGTCGGTTTTTCACATTCCGAAATTTTCCCCACGTAACGATTCTGTTACATGCGGCGTCCCATCCAAGTCCCGGTGATGACGGTGTCGGTGAACACCAGAAAGTTGATGTCCGGAGTAGTTCCACCGCATCCTTACGATACAGAATCGCCATAATTTCTCCGGCATCTTTTCCGTCTTCCCTGCCGATACCGATCCATTGATACTCAGGAAGTGCTTGCGCAAGATAATTCAGTTGATGGCGCTGTGCTTCCTGCAATCCGACGATGATGGGATTGTGAAATCGGATCAATCCGGCAAATAACTCTTTCCGATTGTCCCATCGGTTCTCCCCATCGATCGCAACATCCAAACGGATATTATAAGACATAATCGTCATAGTCGTATGATCCTGCGATTGTGCAGTCACGGCGTATATAAGGTTGATTAGTATTATGAATGCATATGCTCGTTTCATTAATTTTTATACTCCAATGTCGATCCGGTTCTGCTTATTCCTGTGGTTTATTTTCCCACAACACGTTGATGATCTTCCATTCTCCATTCCACCGCCCGAGATGCATATAATCAATCCAATCGGTCATCTCCGCTTTTACACTGGCGGAATTATTATACATACTGAGAATAGTAATGTTTTTTACTTGTTTTTCTTTCGGCGTATTTTTTCCGTAACCTTTTCGTGTTCCATCCACAAGCTGTACGCCGTTCATTTCACTTAATGTATTCCCGCTGTTATGGATATCCCAACTCCAGGTAATAATCCGTTTTGCCAGCTTGGGGTGAACTGCTTTTTCCATTCGCTCCGCATTTCCATCATACCACCCTTCAACATAGTTCAACGCTGCTTCACGGACAGCGGCAGAATCTTTTGATGATTGCGCAATAGCAATTCCTGATAGAAGAATGATCATGACACGTAACAATGTGAACTTCATTTGTGGCTCCATTATGATAAAGATTGAAATAATCTTTCAATTGCCGATTTCCGTATGCGTTCACCACCGCATCGATTGTGCTAACTACCATACTAAATTCGAGGAGTTCATAAATGCGGGGATTGTTGATCTATATTGGAAATGCAACTAGTAAAGAAAGAAACTACGGCACGGAAATAATTGTCGGTGATCGTCCAATATTGGAAAAGGCAAGCTCTACGAGCCCTCTCCGCGTAAACACCTCCGGTTCCCCCCACAATCACTTGATGGTCAGTCCGTTCGACAACATCAATACCTGCAGCAACGATATCTTGTTCGTGCACCAGATTGGTCTTGCTGTTGTCGTCTCAAATCACAAAGCCTCGTCCTATCTTCGCCATTGTCAGGAAATCTCCCATAAAGCAGTAATGAATCCTATGTGAAACGATTTGATGAAAAAAAAATCAGAGAAGTTCTTTTAATCTATCGTACCCGGATCGGCTGACGGGTAGCTGTGTACCGTCTTTCAGTATTGCCGTTCTGGAATCTTTAGCATACAACTCTATTTTGGAGAGCCGTTCGATATTCAGGATGTATGATCGATGAATACGAACAAACCTGCGGTCGTCCAACAACAATTCCAGTGCGGACAGCCGCTGCATTTTTAGGTGAGATTTTCCTTCCGCACGGACCGAGATATAATCATCCTGTGCTTCAATATAATCGAGTTTATCGGCGTGAATGACGAGCACTTTACTTCCTTCTTTAATCAGTATGCGTTCCAGCGGCTGGCCGGACTGTTTCGCCTCTGCGACAACAGCTTTTACTTTTATCGGTTCTTTTGATCGAATGCGTTCAACTGCGTGATGTAATGCTTCGTCAAAGCGTTCTTTCCCGAACGGTTTCAACAGATAATCGACTGCGTGAACATCAAATGCCTTTACGGCATATTGGTCAAATGCTGTTACAAAAATCACTTCCGGCGATTCATCCAGAAGTTCAATAACTTCAAATCCACTCAATTTCGGCATCTGAATGTCCAGAAACATCAATTCCGGTTTCAATTCCGTTACCGCTTTCACTGCTTCGAACCCATTCGCACATTCCGCAACGATCTTGATCTCAGGATGTGATGATAGATATTCCCGTATAAGGCTTCGCGCCAGTTCTTCGTCATCGACGATAATTGCAGTTAGTGCAGTCGTTTTCATGTTCGCTGTGAAGTGGGTAAAAACAAAATAACGTGATGCCGGTTACCGTTGACAACAGTTTTCAGATCACCGTTGTTTCCATACACCGTTTGAAGACGTTGTCGAACAATTTCCATCCCCATCCCCGCCCCTTTTTTCTTCGGAGCGTCGGACTCAACGGGATTTTCAACGGTAATAAAGAGCCGTCCATTTTTTTTCTGTGTCGTAATTGTGATCGTTCCCCCGTCTAGACTATCAGCGATACCATGTTTAATGGCATTTTCCACTAATGGCTGCAGAATGAGCGGAGGAACAAGATCAGTAACAGTTTCCGAATCGATCGTTAGCTGAACGGTAAGCCTTTTACCGAACCGGATCTTTTCAATATCAAGATAATGATGCAACAGCGAAAGTTCCTCGCTCAGCGGAATTGTCTCTTTGGCACCGTACGATAAACTTTTACGGAAAAAATCGGC
>Ga0172379_10007325_pt1 | contig 14349 bp, 11 predicted proteins | sample GrowelOW334metaG_FD_119756 | JGI IMG/M metagenome (GOLD analysis project Ga0172379, IMG submission 119756) | Groundwater microbial communities from an aquifer near a municipal landfill in Southern Ontario, Canada - Groundwater well OW334 metaG | ecosystem: Environmental > Aquatic > Deep... | reverse complement strand
TTCCCCCCTCTCCTTTATAAGGAGAGGGCTGGGGTGAGGTCTGAACTTCCTCCAACTCATTCTTAATTTCATCAAACCATGCCGGATAAGTAAAATCGCCGGTCGCGATAATATCAACTCCTTTAGTGCGGCAGGCCGCATCAATATTTGCCAAAGTTAATTTTTGCGAACAAGCGCGTGAGTATCTGGAATGGATATGTAAATCTAAAATTTGTCTCATAGTATTAGACCTGTTGCTTAATAAGCTTCGTGACGAAATTTTCAGATTTTGCGGAAATTTTTTCAAAAATCTTTGAAGTGATATGGATATATCAGCGAAAAGATTTTTGAAAAAATTTACCGAAATCTGGAAATTGCAGTAGGAGCTTATTAAGCAACGGGTCTATAATTTAATTTTTCTGTCTGCGGCTTTAAGCTACCCTTCTGAACGGCTTATGTTCCTTGATAAACTCGGGTTCCAAAAATTTCTTTATTTCCGACAAATCATCATGAGCTCCTTGTTCGCCGTCTGAATACGGTCCCTTAACCAGATACAGCCTGGCTGACTCTCCGAATGTCTTCAGCAATTCCTGGCTTTCATTATACTTATCATTAATCAATAATACTTCCCGCCCCTTGAGTGATCTGATCGCCTCATTGCCTGCCTTATCTTTATCCTCAAGAATTATCTGGTCAAAATATTGCGTCGCCGTCTGTTGATTCACCCGCATGCAGTCAACTTTGAGCCTTTGCCACTCTAAATCGCCGAAGGAAGCTAAAATCAACTTTTCACTTTTAGCTTTTAAATAATCAAGCGTTTCTTCCACGCGCGGAAACAGGAATCTGTTAAATTCTTGATTCAAATATTTTTTCAGCTCGGCCAAGCGGTCGGTAATTTCATCATCTGACAGGCTTAACCGTTCCAGCTGTTTTCTTGGACTGTAATTGATCCTTGGTTTCTTGAAATTCTGTTCATATTGATCTTCCCAGGCACGAGCAGTCATGTCAAAAAAAGGCGCTAAGCACTCTTTTTTAAACCTGGAAGAATCTAAGAGAGTATAATCTAAATCAGAAATAGTGATCATCTTTTTTTATTTTACTTATCGCTTAATAAGACTATCGATTGCCAACGCCAATTTGCCGGCATCGTGCCTGGCAATATTACCTTTTGTTGATAATAAATTCCCGAGGATATAATGCCGTCCTCCGGTTTTCGGCCGCAAATCATTTCTGACCAGCTCTGCTCTTTGTTCCTGGTATCTTTTTACCATTTCTTTGGAAATCTTTCCATCGTTGATCAAAATATTGTCAATCCTGCATTTTACTCTCTTCTCAATTTCCCTGATAAAATTAGAAACTTTAAAATTATCGGTCTCCCCGTATTTTGTCATAATATTGACAACATAGACCAATTTACTTTTCGCTTTTTTTACCGCTTCGGCTACACCCGGGACTAAAAAATTAGGAATAATGCTCGTATAAAGATCGCCCGGACCGACAATGATAAAATCCGCTCCCGCGATCGCTTCAAGCACCGGTGGATAAACCTTGATGGAGTCGCCATGATGAGGCACTAAGAATGTTTTTTCTATCTTTTCACGCCGATCGCCACGGGGCAGATCGATGGTCGATTCTCCGTAGAGATGGCGCCCGTCAGTCAGTTCTGCCACTAATGTTGCGCGATCAGTCGTCACTGGTAATACGCGACCGCGAATATTAAGTATCTCGCCCAAAGCATTGATACCATCGGGAAAATTACCGGCATATTGCGCCAACATGGCAATCAGCATATTGCCGGCGTTATGCCCTTTCAGCCGATTATCTTTATTGAATTTAGTCAGCAGAATCTTCCTGGCATATTCACGGTTTGGCGAGAGTGCCAAAATACACTTCAAAGCATCGCCCGGCGGCAGGACGCCGAACTCATCCCGCAATCTGCCGGTTGAGCCGCCGCTATCAACCATTGAGACAATGGAGGTAATGTCAATTTTTTTTATATCACGCAGGCCGGACAACAAGTTATATTGGCCGCTGCCCCCGCCGATAGTCACTATTCTAATTTTTTTCATACTTCTTTAAATTATTTAAAATCCAGCCTGAATTCTATGCCGTGATCCTTGAATCCTAGTTTATTATAAAGCAAGTGAACTTTTTCGCGTTTATGCCTGCTAGTCGCAATCAATTTATAACAACCGCAATTTTTTGCTTCAGCGATGATTTTGCCTACTAATTCCGTGCCGATTCCTTTGCCCCTCAAACTTTCATCGACAAAAACATCTTCTAAAAATCCATAAGGTTCCTGATTCAGATCATTTATTATCAGATACAAAAACGCCCGGGCTACTTCTTTGCCGTCTTGCTCGATATAAAATTTTATCGCTTTCGATGAGATTTCTTTTTTATCTATCTTCATGAATTTATTCCACAGTTACGCTCTTGGCCAGATTTCTCGGCTTGTCTACGTCCAAGCCTTTTGAACAGGCAACATGGTAAGCAAACAGTTGCAGGGGGATGGCTGACAAGATCGGAGTCAGCATTTCCAGAGTTTCTGGTATGAATATTATATCATCCGCCACCTTAGCAATCCGGTCATCACCGGCCGTGGCAATGGCAATGATCCGGCCGTGGCGCGATTTGATTTCCTCCATATTACTCAGATTTTTTTCATAAACGCTGTCAGTCGGCGCAATAAAAAGAGAAGGGAAATTTTCATCAATCATGGCGATCGGGCCGTGCTTCATCTCACCGGCAGCGAAACCTTCCGCATGTATATAAGAGACCTCTTTCAATTTTATCGCCCCTTCCACAGCTGCGGGAAAATTGTACTTCCGTCCCAAAAAAGCGAAATTCGCGGCGGTGTGATATTTTTTTGCGATTTTCTTGATTATTTCTTCTTGTTCTAATATTAACCTGATCTTCGACGGTAACAGCTCAAGTTCCTTCAAAATCTGCTGAGCAGTAGCCAGGGACATCTGCCGCTGTCGTCCTAATTTGATTGCCAATAAAGTCAGTATAGACAACTGCGAAGTAAAAGCCTTGGTAGATGCTACGGCAATTTCCGGACCGATGTGATTATAAATACCGGCATCAGTCAGGCGGGCGATAGAAGAGCCGACGACATTGACAATGCCTAGGGTCAGGCAGCCTTTTTCTTTCGCCTCTTTCAACGCAGCCAGGGTGTCGGCCGTTTCTCCTGATTGGCTGATTGCCAAAACTGTCGTACCTTTATTGAGTACCGCGTTACGATAACGGAATTCGCTGGCATAATCTACCTCGGTCGGGATACCGGAGAATTCTTCAAACATATTCTCAGCTACCAGGCCGGCATTCCTGGCGGTACCACAAGCGACTATCACGACACGTTTGCTGGCTCTCAATCGTTCCGAGATTTCATCAAGTCCGCCTAACACCGCCTTGCCTTCATTTTTCAGATATCGTCCTCTGATGCTGTTAAGAATCGCCTCCGGCTGCTCAAAAATTTCTTTGTGCATAAAATGATCAAAGCCCTGTTTTTCGGCCTGTGAGATATCCCATTCTATTTTTTCCGCAACCTTATCAATCTCGCTCCATTGGCTGTCAAAAATTTTTAAGGTACCACCGTTTATTTCCGCTATTTCTCCATCATCCAGATAGATTACCTGTTTGGTATAACGCAAAATAGCCGACACGTCAGAGGCGACTATCGTCTCGTCTTCCGCCAAGCCGATGACCAGAGGACTGCCTTGTTTCGCCACCAACATTTTTCCCTGTTCCAGCTTATTGATAATGACCAGGCCGAAGGTGCCCTTGATCAGCGGCAAGGCTTGCCTTAAAGCAACCGTGATGTCGCCGCGATACAGATCCTCCAGCAGATGGGCAACAACTTCGGTGTCGGTTTGAGATACAAACTGATGACCTTTATCTTCCAGATATTTTTTCAGCTGCTGATAATTTTCAATGATGCCATTGTGCACCAGCCAAATATTCTTGCTGCAATCGCAGTGGGGGTGCGCGTTGATTTCGCTCGGCAGGCCATGAGTGGCCCAGCGCGTATGAGCGATGCCGAGGCTTGCTGCTTGTAGTAATAAATTTTCAGACGGTTCATATTCACTCAGTTTCTTTTCCAGTTCGCTGATCCGGCCGACCGCCTTGACTGAAAATATATTTTTGCCGTTGAACATCGCCACCCCTGAAGAATCGTAGCCACGATATTCCAGACGCTTAAGACCGTCAAGCAACACCGGCAAGGCCTGATTTTTACCTACATAACCGACGATACCGCACATAATTTAAGTATTAGACTATTACTTAATAAACTTCTACTGCAATTCCCAGATTCTTGCCTGCCGGCAGGCAGGTCGTCACGAAGCTTATTAAGCGACAGGTCTATTAATTTATTTCAAAACCTGCCAAAGGTTTATAAAAATTGCTTTCTGGGTTTCATAAATCATTTCATTTTCTACTTGCACCACCACCACTTGTCCCAAGGCATCACGGGCGATAAAAACGCACTTGCCTGCATATATGATGATATAAGTGAGATTTTTTCCGTCGGCGTTAACCTTTAACCAGCGACGCTCATCATTACCGTAAGTGCTGCCGCCCTGCGCCAAAGAAATGGTATTGGCTTTTATTTTATTTTTTACCCGACGATTATTAAAAGCCGGATAAGCCTCATAAATATCTTCGCGCACGCCGACCGTTGAATAAACATAATATTCGTCGCCGGCCTTGACTGAAACTAAAATATCATCCAGCACCAACCGAATACCTTCCTTGCCTTCATAATATTTACTGACGGGCCGCAAATCCGCTTTGCCGGTAATCGCCTTTAACTCCGGAATCAGCTTATCCAGCTCACTCCGTGTGTCCTTAAGCTCATGTTCACGACGATCCAATAACTCAGCCAAACGATCAGGATCATCGGCAATAAAATATTGGCGGCCGTTGCGATCTTGATAACGCACCAGCCCTTCGTCTTCGAGGTGCTTCAAAACATCATAGGCCGTACCGCGATTGATGCCGGTTAATTCTGCCAAGGCGCGCACCGACAAGCTGCCGAATTCCAGCAACTTGAGATAAACCGAAATCTCTTTATCCGAAAAACCTAATTTTTTTAAAATTGAAAATTCCATATACGATAATTAACTTTAGGCAATGAAAATGGAGAGTAGTAAACTACTCTCCAAATAATAGTTCGGGGGAAGAAAGAGGTATGAGGGGTGCCTGAGGTTTGTTCAGGCGGACTCGAGTCGATATCTTTTTCCTTCCTTGGAATGAACGATTAATTTATCTTATTGTCAGTTTAGCATTGTAAAATAATATTGTCAAATTTTTTTCTGCTATAATAAATTTATTAATATTATATCTTTAATATTAGCAGTTTATTAAGCTAATTGATGTCAATTATATTTCTTCAAATATCATAGCAATTGTGACTTATCCACACTCAGTCATTAAATTGGCAAGCAAGTCGGCTGGTTTGGGCTCAAAGTCGGTATTGATTGACTTTTCCGTCAATATTTTCTACATTAATAAGATATTTTTCCAAATTAAATTTATGGCAATTGCCTGGCAGGGCGACATTGAACTGAAAATTACCGAGCTTGATGCTCAGCACGAGCAGCTGATTTCACTATTTTATGATTTGCAGCAAGCAATCGTCGGTAATAAAACCGGTGAAAAAATCGAAGAAATCATAGAGGATATCTCATCCTATGCTCAGTATCATTTTTCCACCGAAAAAAATTATTTTGAGCGATTTGACTATCCGGGAAGCGACCGGCACATCAAGGAACACGAAAAATTTTCAGACAAAATCACTGCGATAAAAGACAACGTTAAAAACAACGAACTGAAAACCTCGCTTTTGCTGATAAAATACCTGGAACGCTGGATCAACGACCACATAATCACTGAAGACAAAAAATTCTCCGACCACTTTCATCGCCTCGGTTCAAGTTGATTTTATTGCCGCGCAATTCACGCTGACAAAAAACCGAGCAGTGACATAGCCGCTGCTCGGTTTTTTGTTATATATTGCTTACGGTCTAAATCACTATTAATTTACCTTTCATCTCCGAGTGGCCTTCCCCGCAAGGCACCGGACAGCGAAACTCAAAGGTGCCGGACTTGTCGGCGACAAATTGAATCTCTGCGGTCTCTCCAGCCTTAACGGCTTTATTGATACCGAATTGGTCGATTTTTATGCCATGCTCTGCGTCCGTACTGGCCAGCTTGATAACTACTTTGTCTCCTCGATTCACCGTAATCTCTCCCGGCGTAAAATTAAATCTCTTGGCAGAAATGGAGAAAGTTTTAGTTCCACCGGCCTTGGCGACTTCCCCGCTGCTTGAATCGTCGGCTGTCGTGATTTTTGCCAGATCATTGTTAGAGATGCCGAGCGCCAGTTCACGCATTATGCGGAAGGCATCAGCCGGACGACCGAGAAAATGACGATTAAAGGTTAGTGGATTGATATAGTATGCTTCGCCATTAGCTTCCACTTGGAGGACTATCCTGCCCGAGAGTTGGCGAGCCAGTGTTGTGACGGGCTGATTTTTCCCGGCCATGGGAATTTTAGTCAGATCACTGTTTCTGATTCCAAGGCCATGTTCACGCATGATACGGAAAGCGTCAGCCGGACGGCCGAGGAAAACACGCTGTTTTTTTATCGGATCAAGATACCAGGACTGGCCTTTAGATTCGACTTGCAGTAGAATTCTGCCCTTTAGTTTTTCTTCTAGCTTGGGATCGCGTATGCCTTTCAATTCTGGTCCGCGATCGGCCGGAGCTTCAATCTTTTCGCCCAACACTTGTTGATTGTCTTCAGCTTTCGGTTTATCCTCGTTCTGCTTCGTGGTCGTTGCAATCTTAAGTGTAGAGGTTGGAGTGGAGATAACTGGTACGTAAGAGGGGCCACCGCCGCCACCTCCGCCGCCGCCACCTCCGCCGCCGGAAGGAGCGGCATTAACAGTTATCGTAACACTAGCTGTAGTTGATCCATTGGTTGCACTCACTACTGTGTTACCTGGTGTCAGGGCGGTAAAGAGGCCGGTGATACTCACACTGCCGACTGCTCCGTTGTTGGACGACCAAGTGGTAGTACCGGTCAGAGTCATGGCGCCGCCGAATTGATTAGCGCCAGAGGCAGCGAGCTGCAGGGAGGCACCGACCGTGACGGAAGGAGCCGCCGGGCTGATTGCCATTGAAGTCAGGACTGGCGTAACTACGGTTATTGTTGAAACATTGCTGGTTACACCGCCGCTGGTCGCGGTGACATTTGCCGTACCGGCGCTAACAGCCGTCACTAAGCCGGTGGTAGAACCAACGGTAGCTACGGCCGGATTGCTAGAGATCCAATTCAGAGTAGCTGCAATCGGCGCGCCGTTCTGATCCAAGGTTGCCGAAACTAACTGTTGCGTGCCGCCGGTTACCAGAGTTGATGAGGCGGGCGTAACGTTTATGGTTGTAAGCGTTGGACCGGTTGCTACTGTTATGACTGATGTGCCTATTACCGGAGGATTAATTCCAACCGAAGCGCTTGCTGTAATCGTAGTGATGCCAGGCGTAACCGACGTCACCAAACCGGTCGCACTAACTGTTGCAACAGCAGGATTACTGGAGGTCCAGTTTATGGTTGCTCCGGAAAAAGGCGCGCCAAGCTGATCAATCGGATTGGCTGTCAGCTGTAAAATTACCCCGGCCGGAGTCGCTGGTAATACATTAATAGTTGCTGGCGACGGTATAACCGAAACACCGGTTAAAATTGGGGTTGGTGTTACCGTTATTGTTGCCGTATTTGAGACTGTAGCTCCCGCTCCGGTTACGCTCGCTGTTATAACTGCTATACCAGTGGCGACACCCGAGACCAGGCCTGTTGCGCTGACTGAAGCGACATTGATATTATTGGATGACCATATGGTGGTTCCACCGACAAAGGGAGCGCCATCGATATCCACCGGTAGAGCGCTCAATTGTCTGGTTGCGCCTACAGCTATGCTGGCAGTCGCCGGGGTCACGCTGACGCTGGCTAAAGGGCTGACGACAGCCAAGGTCATCGCCCCGGTCACGGGATTGCTACCATCTGATACTGTAATCGGTAAATTGAATGTTCCGCCTCGACTGACAGAAGGAATGACCACTCCCCATATACCGGCTGCCTGCGTGCCGCTAAGCCTGGTCATGGTTTGAATGTTCGGCGCAGGCAGGATCGGTCCTTCGATTTCTACCGCAGGCAGTAATACGGTGTGAATCTCCACATGCGTATTGCCCGCCAGGATGTCTGCCTCAAGGGCTTCGGGATAATTCCATACTCCGCTTTTTGAAGCACCCAGCGGTAGGGTGAAGGCCGGAGTTCCAAGTGGTCCGTGGATATGCGCCGCCGTCTCTGCACTGGTCAAACCTGATACATTAATATTGAATGCTAGCGTATTCAAGTTGGTATCAATAGTAAAGCTGCCATTGCCGGTTCCGGCGCTAGCTGTTCCGGCATTGGCGCCGTTCAAGCTAGCGGTCAAAGCATTTCCGAGGGGACCCAAGTCAATAGTAACCGGTCCGACAAATAAATTATCGGAAATATTGACATTGACCGGAACATTGGTGGAACCGATGGTGACGCTGGCCGGGCTGGTTGTGCCGATTACCGGCGGTACCGTATCAATGGTCGCAATCTTACCCGCCAGAAACCAGTCATTTATTGTAACAGTATTCACACCCACTCCGCCGACTGAAGGCCCGCTCATCACAAAGGCAGCGCCATTTGAACCTGCCTGTATAGTTTGCGTAATGTTCGGATTACCGATGTAGCCCGCCGGAGGTACCGGCGATACTGCTTTCAAAAAATGGCCGAAACCGGTATTTGGCGCAGGCAGCATTGCAGTTATGATCGTTGCCGCTGTGATTGGCGGTCCGGCGACATCCTCTACTCTGAATGCCTGGGCACCGCCACCGCCGGCGCCATTTGGATCATGACATTCTGCGATACTGCCCAAGGCATCTGTGGTACAAGTGAAAGTACCGAACGGATGAGTGAACGTGTAGGTGCTGGAAGCGACCAACTGCTCGGGTTTAGAAATCCTAAAATTTATCCTGAGAAATGTCAGTAGGTTGGCCGGCGTTAAGGCTCCTAAAGTTGAACCTTCAAGTGCTAATCTGAAAGCCACATTTTTTTGCGCCGGGCCGATAGTAGTGGTATTTGCATCAGCTATATAATAGAAGAATTCCTGGGGAAAATTGTTTGGAAAACTTACTGCCAGAGCAGAATTGAAAGTCTGGTCTCCAAGCACTACACAATTTGGGTCAGCTAAACCTGTCCCGTCAGGATTAATACCGAGGCAAGGCTGGAGCGCCAGACCGGTGGTGTCTTGGAAATAGGTCGGGAATGGTATGGATGCTCCGATCGGACCCGCTGCCTGCAGGGCTGCGCTCGCCTTATTGACCGGCAGCGCTAGGCCGAAAAGTAGCATAGCAAGCACCACGAAAGCCGGCATCGCCACTCTAAATAAACCTTTAATTTTTCTTTTCAGTCTGATCATTTTTATCTTAAAGATAAAAAATTTAGTTTGTAAATTCATAATTTTTTCATTAGATAAATTAATAAAATTTAAATATTTTTTATAAGCTCTTAATCAGATTGCTGTTAATTAACCGATAGGGTGCCTTTCATATCCTGATGGCCCTCGCCGCAGGGTATAGAACAACGAAATTCAAAGGTACCGATTTTATCTGCCAGGAATTCAACATCCGCGGTTTCGCCCGGATTTAAAGTTTTATTAATACCATATCCGTCCAAATTGAAACCATGTGTCACATCCAGGCTTTTTAGGCTTAATTTAACCTTGTCCCCGCGATTAACGGATATTTGACCGGGGGTGAATGAAAACTTCTGAGCAGTTATCTCAAAAGATTTGGTTTGCCCCGTCGGACCGGCTGCCGGGTTCAGCCCGGAGTTTACCGGCACAATTGATTTAAGCCCATATGCAACCGCCAAAATCAAGATTACCATCAGGATGATCAGAAAAGGAATTTTATTTTTCATAACTTTGCTATTTTAAATTAAAATTTATGATGTAGCGGCATCCGGCCATAATGGGATTTGATTCAGTTCCTCATCATCTATGGTCCAAACTCTTTGGCCACAAAACATATGAAGATATTCAAGGTAAATATTTTTTCTAAAACCTTTTTCAATGACAAAAATTTTTTTCTCGACTGCGCCCCGTAAAAGGCTGCCTTCGCTGAAGACGTCATCCTTGTTTCCCGCAGTTTGGCCGTTACTTTTGCCGGTCTCGGCGATTTGTTTCACTCGCTCTTTGGTCAATTCATTAAATTCCTCAAGGGTCTTTATCTTTCTCTTGTCCCCGCCATAAATAAGGTATGCTCCCGTCTTTTCTTGCTGATCCTTTGTCTCTATTTTTAAACTTTTATTTTGTAAGCCGTTTTTTGATTCACTAAATAATTGCGTATCAATAGAGTCCATATAATATGTTTAATTATTAAATTTTCAATTCGCATCTAAATTGTACATATAGATTATTAAATTTAGATTAAGAAGTTTATGTTTTTATTTATTTAAAATTAGCAATTTTTCTTATAAAATTTATAATTTTATTGATTGTATACTTAATGGGTTGTGTATATCTATTCTCTTTGAACATAATTGACAAAAAATGGATAATTTACTACATTTGAAGCATTGTTTTGCTAATCATCTGCTTATGAGAATCTTGGTGGTAGAAGACCAGGAAAATCTAGCTAAACTGATCAAGGACGGCCTGGAGGCTGAGGGCTTTGCCGTTGATTATGTGTTAGACGGTTTAACCGGTCAATCAAGAATTGAGCTGGGGCACGAAGATTATGATTTGATCGTCCTGGACCTGATGTTGCCTAAAAAAGACGGTTTGGAAGTATGCAAGGCGGTGAGGGCTAAAAAAATAACCACGCCGATTCTGATGCTGACCGCAAAAGATGGCGTAGACGACATCATCAAGGGGTTGAATGTCGGCGCGGATGATTACTTGATCAAGCCATTTTCTTTTGAAATATTGGTAGCCAGAATCAGGGCGATCCTGAGGCGTCCGAAAACTTCCCTGCCGCTGGAACTTAAGGCGCAATCCATGACTCTCAATCCAGCTAAAAAAATGGTTCTAAAAAATGAAAAGGAGGTGAAGCTGACCTTGAAGGAATACAGTTTATTGGAATACCTGATGCGGCACCCTAACCAGGTGATTAACCGCGAACAGATCCTGTCGAGCGTTTGGGATTTCGCCTTTGATTCATTTTCAAACGTAGTGGATGTTCATATCACCAATCTAAGAAAAAAAATCGGCGACAAGAACGGCAAAATTCTGGAAACGGTCCGTGGTATGGGTTACAAGATCAATTCATAAAAAATCCTTATCAAGATAATAAAACCCATCCGCTGGTCAACCGAGCGGATGGGTTTTATTATCTTGCGCTTATTATGATACTACGACGGTCGCTTTCAGCGGAATTGAGACATAAAAAGTAGTGCCGTTACCTTTTTTCGATTCAAACCAAATTTTGGCACCGACTTTTTCTGCTACCGACTTGACGACATAAAGCCCTAAGCCGGTACCCTCTGAATTTATTTCTTTGGCATTTTCCGCCCGATATAATTTATCGAAAACCTTGTCTTGCGCACTGAGAGGAATGCCGCAGCCGGTATCGGTTACGCTGAAAAGAACATCAAATTCATTCTTTTCCAATTTTACGGTAATCAGCCCGCCCCCAGGAGTATAACGGATGGCATTTGTGAGCAAATTTTCTGTGATTAACCTGAAAACGTTCTCATCAAACTCAACAATCGGAATTTGTTTGAAACTTCTTATCAGATTCAATTTTTTTTCGTTTACCTGCAAAGTCAATTCGTCAAGTAAACGGTTAATATTTTTAGCTAAATCCATCGGCACCGGTTTGATCACAAAGGTGCCCAATTCAATTCTTGAAATATTAAGTAAAGCGTTTATCAGGTCGGCCATCCTCTGGGTCGAATGGTAAATCTCCTCCAGATATTTTTTTTGCTTTTCCTCCACCTCGCCACCGACACCGCGCAAGAGCAATTCCGATGCCAAGCTGATGCTCGAAAGCGGGGTGCGCAGCTGATGCGATGCCAGGGAAACAAACTCGGTTTTCGCCTTATCAATTTCTATCGCGCGGGTGATGTCGCGACCATAAAGATTCGCATAGCCAAAATCCTTGAGCGGTGCTACCACGAAGGAGATGATTCTGCCCCCGTACTTTTCAACGGCTTCTTCCTTAAGGTTTGTCTCCAGGGCGTGTTTAATTATTGCTTTCCACCTACCCGGTGCGGCACGGCCAACCGAGCTCTTCCAAAATTCAAGCATTTCTTTGCCGGACGAGTTAGCGTATGTAATGATGCCCTTTTGATCAATTCTTAGTATGGGATATGGATTTTCCTCGGGAAATTTTGCAAGTTTACTTATTTCATCTTCCGCCGATTTTCGCTTGCTGGTGTCGCGTATTACGCCTAAAGTATACTGTGGTTTCCCTTTAGCGTCTTTGATTAAAGTAACGCTGATGTCCGCCCAAAGAATATTGCCATCTTTTTTTATATAACGTTTTTCCAATTCGTAGGTATCTCTCAGGCCAAGTTTCATTTTATCAAAATTATCCTTATCCAAAATAATATCATCGGGATGGGTAAATTCCGGAAATTCCATCTTGGCAAGTTCTTCATCTGAATAACCGATGATCTCTTTAAATTTATCATTAATCACGACCGGCCGGCCGGTCAGGTCTGCCATCACAATCCCGACCCCAGCATTCTCAAAAATCGCTCTGAACTTTTGTTCACTTTCACGATATGCCACCTCGCTGTCTTTCAGTTCCTTGAAAAGCAGACGATAGGGCTTCTTTAGGCCGGTTTCGATTACCGCCAGATAAATCAGATAAAATGACGCAATCTCCAACAAATGGCCGGCCATATTCACAAAATCATAAGAACCGGAATAAAAAGTGAACAACAATTCAAACATTATAGTGAAAATGATCGACCAGGCCAGGAGTTCGAAAATCCGCGTATCAAACTTTCTCCGCCTCGCATAAAGCCGGATAAATGCACCGACAAAAAGCAATATGACCAGGCCCTCGCTGGTTTTTTTAAATAAGGTAATTCCCTGACCATCAACATAAGCGGCAGGAAACAGTTGTAAAAAAATAGCTGCTAGCAGTACGACGGTAATCGCCAAATAAATATAAAAAGTCTTTTTATCTCTCAATCTTTTACCGATGAAGAAAGATGCCAAGAAAAATGACGTGCCGGCCATATAGCGCTCCACCAACCACAGTTGGTTGGCAAGATTAACCCCAGGCGCATGCGAAAAGTCCATCATACCCTGATAGGCCAACAGATGTAGCGCGTCGATCAGACCGACAAAAAAGAAAGAGATGCTGATCAACAAAAAATAACTGTTGTTCAGATAATGGCGCGAATTCCAAACTACGGCAAAAATACCTAGCGCAACCACGATACTGATTATTTCGGCAATCGAGTGAAAAAGCAGATAACTATAATAACTACCCAGGTAAGCAACAATTAAAATTATCCCGAGTTGAATCAAACCCAGGTATTTGCCGGTCAAGGTCAGGTCGTCCTCCTTATCCATAAATTTTAATCGTTGCTGAAACATAGCTGACAGTTTAAGGTCGGTTACCATTGATGTATGTATTAATAAATTACTTAGATTAGTTAAAGCTGTCAAGACTGCATCCAGTTGTCATTGATTATAATATTCAAACATTAAAGCCTTATGAAGCTTTTTGAAATACAAAAACACCCCGATTGCTCGGAGTGTTTCCGCTTCTTTTAATCGCAATGTCCTGGCGCCGGCCTACTCTTCCAGGGGTGAACCCCAAGTACCATCGGCGCTGGCGGGCTTAACTTCCGTGTTCGAGATGGGAACGGGTGTGGCCCCGCCGCTCAAAGCACCAAGACATTGCGATTAAATGGGACTGTCACCGAATGCGCTTTCAGGCATAAATTTTAGGATTTTGAGTAAATTTTGCAAAAAATTATTGAGTAAATGTGGAGACATTGACGAAATAATTTTTTGCAAAATTTGCCGAAATCCGGAAATTTAGGACGAAATGGCATTTGGTGACAGTCCCAAAGGTGTAAAGAACGGGTATATTGAAATAATCAATATGATTAAACAAGCGTCACTTTGAAAACAAAATTGTGGGAAAATCTATTGATCTATTAGTACCGCTCGGCTCAACCTGTTGCCAGGCTTACACCTACGGCCTATCAAGGTCATAATCTCTGACCGATCTATGAAATCTAATCTTGAGAACGGCTTCACGCTTATATGCTTTCAGCGTTTATCCTAACCGGAGAGTGGCTACCCA
>Ga0172379_10007324_pt1 | contig 14350 bp, 10 predicted proteins | sample GrowelOW334metaG_FD_119756 | JGI IMG/M metagenome (GOLD analysis project Ga0172379, IMG submission 119756) | Groundwater microbial communities from an aquifer near a municipal landfill in Southern Ontario, Canada - Groundwater well OW334 metaG | ecosystem: Environmental > Aquatic > Deep... | reverse complement strand
GTTATTCTTTCACATATTCATTTTCTGTTGTTTTGAATAAATATATCCCATGCTAGAAACTATTATACATAATCTATCAAACATTCAGGCGGAAGTGATCGTCACTATCACGTTGTGCATTGTACTTCTCGTCCATGTGATCGATCGGAAGAATACATCGTTGATGACGTTGCTCTCCGCTGCCGGATTGGTCGGAGCGATGTATGTGCTCACTGACGCAATCGGCATGAACAACTCGGCCTTCAGCGGAATGCTGAGCATCGATCCGTTCGCCACCTATTTCAAAATAGTGATCGTCCTCGCGACGCTCGTGGTTGTTGTGATGTCGCGGTTTTCGGACGAAGTAAATGCCGAAAAGAAAACGATTGGCGAATATTACTTCTTGATTCTTTCTATGTGTTTGGGAATGATGTTCATGGTCGGCGCATCGAATCTGTTGATGATGTATCTAACGCTGGAAATGAGCTCACTATCCTCGTATGTCGCTTCCGGATTTACACGGAAAGCGAAGGACTCATCAGAAGCGTCGCTGAAGTACCTGCTCTACGGCGCTTTCTCTTCCGGAGTGATGCTCTACGGCATTTCCATTGTGTATGGATTGACTGGTACACTTGACATTGCTGGTATCAATCAGGTGCTGATGCAGGGAAGTGCAAGTCCGCTGGCATTGATCGTTGCTTCAATCTTTATCCTGGTCGGATTTGGGTATAAGATTTCTGCAGTGCCATTCCACTTTTGGACTCCAGACGTGTATGAAGGTGCACCGACTACGATTACGGCATTCCTTTCCGTTGCATCAAAAGCAGCCGGATTTGCGATGATGATGCGCGCCTTCAAAGTGATGTTCATCGATTCTTCGGTGATGAATCTGCCAGCAGGGACTTGGGTCTTCATTCAGGGAGTGCACGTGCAGAATGCGCTGATGATCCTCTCTGTGCTGACGATGACACTCGGAAATCTGGTGGCACTGTGGCAGGACAATGTGAAGCGCCTTCTGGCATATTCCAGTATCGCCCAAGCGGGCTATATGCTGCTTGGATTAGTTGTGTTGAGCAATGATGGATTTTCCGCTGTGATGGTCTATTTCGTCGTTTATTTGTTCATGAATCTCGGTGCTTTCTATGTCGTGATGCTTATCGCGAATAAGATCAACAGCGAACATATCGATCAATATAAAGGATTGGGGAAACGTTCTCCGTTGCTGTCTGTTGCTTTGGCTGTTTTCCTTGTTTCGTTAACAGGACTTCCGCCGACTGCAGGGTTCATTGGGAAATGGATGATATTTTTATCCCTGATAAACGCCAAAATGGTAGTGATTGCGGTAATCGGCGTGCTGAACAGTGTCGTTTCCCTATACTATTATGTGCGGATTATCCGGAATATGTTTCTTCGCGATGAGCAGTCTGCAACGATTGAACCATACAAATTTCCCTTGCCACAACAACTGCTGCTGTTGACGTTGTTGATTCCGACTCTGTATTTCGGTCTTTTCTTTAATCAATTAGTAGAGTTTGCACAGATGTCGGTGCAGATGTTCGGAATGAAATAATAGTTGAGAGTACCTACAATAAAAAACGCCGTCTTTTTGACGGCGTTTTTTATTTCAAGAAATCATCGAAAATCTATTTCTTACCTTTTTTGGAGTTTTTCTTTTCCACTCGTTCAACAATCAACCGGATCCCTTCCAGAACGAGTGCAGGTTCATGTTTGTTGATCACCTTTGACTGTTTCTTCATCGTTTCGGAAAATCCACCTGTTGCAATAACCGTGGGGTAGTCGTCCAGTTCTTTCGAAATACGCCGGATCATTGTCTCCATGGAGTCGAGAGCACCATACATGATCCCAGCCTGCATGCTCTCCACTGTGTTTTTCCCAATAACCCGATCGGGAAACTTCAGATCAATCTTCGGCAGTTTCGCAGCGCGACGATGAAGTTCGGCAGATGAAGTTTCGATTCCAGCAGTGATTACCCCGCCAAGATATTCTCCCTTTTTAGAGACGACATCGAACGTTGTGGCCGTGCCGAAATCGATAATAATCACTGGACCTTTATATTTTGCATACCCTGCGACAGCATTGCATAAGCGGTCCGCACCGACCGCGCGCGGGTCGTCATAAAGGACCGTGATACCGAGTTCGAGTTCCGATGAAACGACGATCGGTTCGATCTTGAAATATTTCCGGGACATCTTCACGCATACTTCGGTCAGGTTCGGCACGACTGAAGCTATACCGACCGAGGTGATCTTCTTCAGTGAGATCCCAGCGTCTTCGCAAAACTGTTTTACCAGTGCTCCAAATTCATCTTCCGTCCGCGTGACGAAACTGGTGACACGCCAGTCGCCAAGGAGCCTGCTGCCGTTGTACATGCCGATAACAGTGTGAGTATTGCCGATGTCGATCGCGAGAATCATGATTCTTCCTTTGTTAAAGCACGATGATGCGTTTGTATTTTAAGTATATGCCAGACTCACATCGCCCGCAAAAATTGCCCGTTTGCTGCCGTCTTCTGTCTGGATGATGAGACTGCCGTCTTCTGCCACATCGATGGCCGTTGCGGCGAAACTGAATTCGCTCTCTAATACCGTAATCTTTTTCCCAAAAAGCAATGCTTTCATTCTCCAGTCATTCAATAGCCGTTGTGCAGGGAAATTGGATAATTGGATATACCTTCGCTCAAGTTCTTCCAGTACTTTTTGCAACAATTGTACTCGATCAATGTTCGTTCCGCTTTCAATCTTTAGAGATGTCGCTTTCATGGTAAGTTCGGAAGGGAAATCCTCCTGGTTGACGTTGATACCGATTCCGAGGACAATCTTCTCGATATCCGCGGAAGCGGTCGAAGATTCCGCCAGCATCCCGCAGCACTTTTTATTATTAATCAGTACGTCGTTAGGCCATTTGCAGGTAGACGATAATCCTGTCACAGTTTCGATCGCATCCGCGACAGCAAGTGATCCGGCAAACGGCAGAAGAGAGATCTTTTCCATTCCAAAATCAGGATAGAAAACAATTGAAAAAAGAAGATTCGATCCTTTTGGGGACTGCCAGTTCCTTTGTAACCGTCCGCGGCCGGCGGTTTGTTCGTCTGCGACAATGACCGTGCCGTGAGGTGCATCGGACTTATTCAATGACTTGGCATATGTGTTGGTGGAATCGATTCTATCGAAACAGTATGATTTTTTCCCAAACTGTTTTGTTTCCAACGATGCAATAATTTGTTCTTGAGTTATCACCGAAAATTCTTTACAAAATTGAATTAGAAAGTACTAGATCTCAATTACGTGTTGCCGAAAGTAACCATAGATGCAACCGATAGTCAAGTTTTGAGCAATAGGAAGAAGGTTTTAAATTCTTCGTACTGTGTGACAATACAGCGGTAAATGGCAGAAATACGCATAAAATATCTGACAGCATGGCATATTTAAACAATCTAAATTTAAATAACCGCCGAAAATTTGCTAAAATCAGCATGTTTCTATGGCACGATGGTTGCAAAGAGATAAGCAGAAAATATTTAAACAACAACTCAAAAATAAAGGAATATCAACATGGCTGGAAAAATTATTGGAATAGACCTTGGTACAACAAACTCCGTCGTTGCAGTGATGGAGGGAAATGAACCGGTCGTAATCGCAAACTCTGAAGGTGCGCGGACAACTCCGTCAATTGTTGCATTTGCGAAGAATGGCGAGCGTTTGGTTGGCCAATCTGCAAAGCGTCAGGCAGTGACAAACTCTAAAAATACCGTCTACTCCATCAAACGTTTTATGGGACGGTTTATGAACGAGGTGAATGAAGAGATGAAGCTCGTTCCCTACGATGTGGTCACCGGGGACAATAACACCTCCCGTGTGAAAATATCGGATCGAATGTATTCACCGCCGGAAATTTCCGCAATGATTCTTCAGAAGATGAAGCAGACAGCGGAAGATTATCTTGGACAGAAAGTTACTGAGGCTGTGATCACTGTTCCCGCATATTTTAACGATGCGCAACGACAGGCGACCAAAGAAGCCGGTGAGATCGCCGGACTGATTGTCCGCCGAATTGTGAACGAGCCGACTGCTGCTGCGCTTGCATACGGTCTTGACAAGAAACATAAGAACTCCAAAGTGGCCGTTTTCGACCTGGGCGGCGGAACGTTCGATATTTCCGTGCTTGATCTTGGCGACGGTGTGTTCGAAGTAAAATCAACGAATGGCGACACACACCTTGGCGGCGATAATTTCGATCAGCGACTGGTGGAATATTTCGCTGAAGAATTCAAAAAACAGGAAGGTGTCGATCTGTTGAAAGATGCTATGGCCCTTCAGCGTCTTCGTGAAGCGGCCGAAAAAGCAAAAATCGAATTGTCTTCCTCTGCACAAACCGAAATCAACCTGCCGTTCATTACGGCGACACAGGACGGACCGAAGCACTTTACGATGACCTTATCTCGTTCGAAATTCGAACAACTGGTTGATGACCTGTTGAAACGGTGTCTCCATCCGACCGAGAAAGCGATGAAAGATTCCGGTTATTCAGTGAGCCAGATCGATGAAGTGATCTTAGTCGGCGGTATGACACGTATGCCCGCTGTGCAGGAATTAGTGAAGAAGTTTTTCGGGAAAGAAGGACATAAAGGAGTTAATCCGGATGAGGTTGTAGCGATCGGTGCGGCAATTCAGGGCGGCGTACTTGCCGGCGATGTTACCGATGTTCTGCTGTTGGATGTAACACCACTGTCACTCGGCATCGAAACGCTCGGCGGCGTGATGACAAAATTGATTGATGCCAATACGACTATCCCCACAAAAAAGAGCGAAGTATTCAGCACGGCTGCGGACAGTCAGACGTCAGTCGAGATTCATATCCTTCAAGGGGAACGTCCATTGGCAGTCGATAATCGTTCGCTCGGAAAATTCCATCTTGATGGGATCCCGCCGGCGCCGCGCGGAGTTCCGCAAATCGAAGTGTCATTGGATATTGATGCGAATGGTATGCTTTCCGTTTCTGCAAAGGATAAAGCGACCGGCAAGGAGCAGAATATCCGCATCACCTCATCTTCAGGATTGAGCAAAGAAGAAGTGGAGAAAATGAAGAAAGATGCTCAAGCGCATGCGGCGGAAGATACAAAGAAGAAGGAAGAGATCGAGATCAAGAACCAGGCGGACTCTCTCGTTTTCTCGACCCGGAAACAGTTGACGGATCTTGGTGATAAGATCGATGCAGATACGAAAGCAAAGATCGAAGCCGCAGCAACCGCACTGGAAGAAGCAGTAAAAGCAAATGCCGGCATCAAAGAGAAAAAAGAAGAACTGGAAAAGATCTGGAACGACGCTTCGACGAAGATGTACGAAGCTGCTAAATCCGCAGGACCGCAACCTGGAGCTGATGCAGGTTCCCAGCAGCAGCAATCTTCCGGCGGAGGGCAGTCTGAAGGGGGTAAAAAGGTCGAAAACGCTGATTTTGAGGTGGTAGACGACAAGTAAGCGTTGCCGGTGATTCGGTATTTCAGAAACGACGATAAAGGCGGGGCTATTCCTCGCCTTTGTCATATCGGACCGTTAAGTACAGTGAAAAACGGACAGTACTTTGCGATTGATGACGCAGAAAAAAGGACGTACCTTTTCTCATAAATACATTACTTATTATTGTTCTGTTCATACAGGAGAAATTTTATGAAAGTCCTATTAGCTGATGCATTACCGCAAAGAACGATTGATCAACTCCAATCGCTCGGTGTTCAGGTCGTTAACAAACCAAAACTTAAAGCAGAGGAGCTTGCCGGTGCGATTGAAGATGCCGACGTGCTGGTAGTCCGCTCCACTGAAGTTCATGCCGACTGTATCTCAACAGCGAAAAATCTTTCGCTGATCATCCGCGCCGGCGCCGGGGTGAACAACATCGATATGAAAGCGGCAAACGCACGCGGTATCTCTGTCTCCAATTGTCCCGGAAAAAATTCCATCGCGGTTGCAGAATTGGCGATGGGATTGTTACTCTCGCTGGACAGGAGAATTCCGGATAATGTTATTGATCTCCGGAGCGGAAAATGGAATAAGAGCGAATATTCCAAGGCGGATGGTGTCTTTGGAAAAACTGTCGGCGTGATCGGTGTGGGACAGATCGGGAAGGAATTCATTCACCGCGCGCAGGCATTCGGCATGCATATTATCGCGTGGTCGCGGTCGCTGACTGTCGAAAAAGCCGAAGCACTCGGCGTATGGAAAGCAGATTCAATCGCTGAACTGATGCCGCAATGCGACGTCATCTCGGTCCATCTTGCTCTCAAGCCGGAGACAAAGAAGATCATCACGAAAGAATTGATCGGGAAGATGAAACCGAAAGCAGTGTTCCTAAACACTTCCCGATGGGAAGTGGTTGATGAAGAAGCATTGTTTGAAGTGGCTAAGGAAGGGAAGATCCGCATTGGCGCCGATGTTTTTTCCGGTGAACCGGAAGACAAAACTTCCCCATTCACGAACAAGCTGGCGTCGCTGCCGAATGTCTACGGAACGCATCATATCGGTGCATCCACGGAACAGGCACAGAATGCGATTGCCGACGAGACCATCGCGATCATCAAACAGTACCTCGAACGAGGCACAGTGAAGAACTGGGTGAACAAAGCAAAAACGACTCCGGCAAAATTCCAGTTGGTCGTCCGTCATTACGACAAGCCGGGAGTTCTTGCAAATGTGTTCGATGACTTAAAATCGGCACAGATCAACATTCAAGAAGTAGAAAATCTGATTTTTGAAGGATCACAGACCGCTTGTTGTACGCTGAAACTCGACGCGAAACCACCCGAGTCGACGGTAGCATCTATTGCCGCTCGGACAGATGAAGTGATCCAGGCGCAATTGGTGGCATTGTAAGATAACCGACTGGTGCTCGTTTTCGAAACGGACTAGAAAGCTGTCCATGCTGTCAGCGAACAGCGCAGCAATGTTGTATACTGTTCGAAGTGCAATGTATTTACCTGACAGTATGCGGACATAAAGGAATATTTTTATGATGGATGTCATCGTCTGGATCGTTTTGATCGGATTGGCAATAGCATTGCTGTTGGCGATCATCAATAAGAAAATGAGCAGCCAAGGCAATTTTGCCGCTACATCTGTTTTTTCCGATATGCAAAATCAGGAAAAACGAAATGCGATGGAAACTGTCATTGAAGAAAAGGCCGGCAAAAAACGTTTTGAGCAGGAGAGCGGGACAGATCATTAATTTATTCACTTACGGTATTCGAAAGTATTGTCCATGAACATGCGATTTCTGTTCCTTCTTCTGCTTGCATTGATGACCTCTTTGCTTGAAGCAAAACTGCCGCTTCAGGTAAAAAAATCCGTTGCATTCATTTTTGTCAGGGATACAAGTAACCGTTTGCAAGCACAAGGGACAGGTTTTTTCGTCTTGTTGCGGACAAATCAGAATGCCGATACTGCGAACTTTGGCTACCTGGTCACAACAAAAAGCACGTTGTACCGACGGGACGGATCAAGCATTGATTCTCTCTATATTAGGATCAACCGAAAGGACGGATTTGCAGATACATTGATCATTCCGTTGATACAAAACGGAGTCCGCCGATATTTTGTCCATCCGGATTCGCTGGCTGACCTGGCAATCATTCCGGCGTACCCAGACCTAAACCGATACGATGCACTTTTTACTCCCGTTAATATGATCGCCGGAGTTGATTTCCTGAAAAATGAAGGGATCGTTGAAGGTGATGAGGTCTTCTATACGGGAATGCTCAGTTCGCATTTCGGCATCTTCAAAAATATTCCGGTCGTGAGGACGGGGAAGATCGTTCAAATCTCGGATGAAAAATATTTGTGGGGCAGAGGATATACAGAGTTCTATTTGGTAGAAACTGCAATGTCCGATGGGGGGAACGGATCACCGCTGTATTTCTATTCGGCGGCGGTGAAAGATTCCGGGAAAGTGACGATGCCTGCAAAATTACTGCTTACCGGAGTGGTGTCAGGGAGGTTTGGTGAAAGCCGTGAATCAAATCTGATTCGGGTGGTGCCTGCATTTAAGTTAATTGAATTGTTGAATACACCGGATGTTTTCGCGGAACGGGAAAAGGAATTTATAAGGATGAAGGAAGTGAAAGGAAAGTAGTATCCTGAATATATTTTTATAACAACAGAGAGTAGACAACAATCTCGCAATCAAGAAATGAACTTCAATAAATTTACAATAAAATCACAGGAAGCGGTGCAAAACGCTCAAGAGATAGCCACTTCCTACGGTAATCAATCCATCGAACCCGAACATTTACTCGCTGCACTGGTGCAGGATGCTCAGGGGATTGTTACGCCAATGCTTCAAAAACTTGGCGCCAATGTCAATTACATCAAGATAAAGATCAATGAAGTGATTGAAAAACTGCCGAAGGTAAGCGGTGCACAGCAGTTCGCGTCTCCATCTTTACAAAAAGTATTCGAGTTGGCACAAAAAGAGACGGAAAATCTAAAAGACGAATATGTCAGCACGGAACATCTTTTGTTAGCGCTCCTCGACCAGAAAAATAACGGCGGTGTGAAACTGCTGCTTGATCAGGGAGTGACAAAAGATGGCGTGCTGAAAGCGCTGAAGGACGTTCGGGGAAATCAGCGTGTGACGGATCAGAATCCGGAAGACAAGTATCAATCCCTTGAAAAATTCGGCCGTGATCTTAACGATCTTGCACGCAAAGGAAAACTTGATCCGGTGATTGGACGGGAAGACGAGATCCGCCGGGTCTTGCAAGTACTTTCCCGTAGGACGAAAAACAATCCGGTGCTCATCGGTGAACCGGGCGTGGGAAAAACTGCTATTGCCGAAGGACTCGCATATCGGATTATCTCCGGCGATGTCCCGGAGAATCTGAAATCGAAACGGATAATAGCGCTCGATATGGCGTCACTGATCGCTGGCGCTAGTTTCCGCGGACAATTTGAGGAACGGCTGAAAGCAGTGTTGAAGGAAGTGGAAAATTCCAACGGGGAGATCATCCTGTTCATTGACGAATTGCACACGCTGGTCGGAGCAGGCGCAGCACAAGGTGCTGTTGATGCAGCGAATATGCTGAAACCGGCGCTTGCGCGTGGCGACCTGCGTGCCATCGGCGCCACAACACTGGATGAGTACAGGAAATATGTTGAGAAAGACCCGGCATTAGAACGGCGATTCCAGCCGGTGCATGTGGATGAACCTACCGTTGAGGATACGATTTCCATTCTGCGCGGACTGGCGGAACGGTACGAAGTGCATCACGGTGTCCGGATTACGGACGGAGCAATCGTAGCGGCGGCGCAGTTGAGCCACCGGTATATCTCCGACCGGTTTCTTCCGGATAAAGCGATTGATCTGGTGGATGAAGCAGCATCGAAATTGAGAATCGAGATCGACTCGATGCCGGAAGAGCTGGATGATGTCGAACGGAAAGTGAAGCAGTTGGAAATTGAACGTGAAGCGGTGAAACGGGAACTCTCTGCGGAGTACGCAGATGAATCGGATCGCCTGGCGATTAAAACGCACATTGAGGAGATCGAAAAAGAACTGGCGGAGTTGAATCAAAAGCGGATCGAATTGCGCGCACACTGGGAGAATGAAAAAAACTTTATTCAATCCATCCGCACGATGAAAGGTGAGATCGAAAATGTGAAGATCGAAGCGGACAAAAAGGAGCGCGAAGGGGATTTGGGGAAAGTTGCCGAGCTGCGGTATGGCACATTGGCGAACCTGGAAAAGAGGCTGAAAGAAGCTACAGTAAAACTGTCGGAAATCCAGAAACAGCAGAAAATGCTCAAAGAAGAGGTCGATGCGGAAGATATTGCGGAAATCGTTTCGAAATGGACCGGCATTCCTGTCACGAGGATGCTGGAAAGTGAACGATCGAAACTTCTCCATCTTGAAGAAAAGATCCATCACCGGATGGTAAACCAGGAAGAAGCAGTGAAAGCAGTTGCCGATGCTATCAGACGCAGCCGCGCTGGATTACAAGATGAAAAGCGTCCGATCGGTTCGTTCATTTTTCTCGGCACAACCGGTGTGGGCAAAACCGAGTTGGCGCGCTCCCTTGCAGAACTGTTGTTTAACGACGAGAATGCCATGGTGCGGATCGACATGAGCGAGTATATGGAAAAATTTTCTGTCTCCCGGTTGATCGGAGCTCCCCCCGGCTATGTCGGTTATGAAGAGGGCGGTCAGCTGACGGAAGCTGTTCGCAGAAAACCGTATTCAGTTGTTCTGTTGGATGAAATCGAAAAAGCGCATCCGGAAGTGTTCAATGTTCTGCTGCAATTGCTGGATGACGGACGGCTGACCGACTCGAAAGGTCGGACAGTGAATTTCAAAAATACTCTCGTTATCATGACTTCGAATCTTGGCTCGCAGCTGATCCAGGAACGGATGATGGAGATGGAAACGGAAGATGATTGGCAGAATTTTGCCGGCGATCTCCGCTCGCAGTTGAACCAGCTGCTGCGCCAGACGATCCGTCCCGAATTTTTAAACCGAGTGGATGAGGTGATTCTGTTCAAACCGCTTACACGTTCCGACATCAAACAGGTGATCGATATCCAGTTACGGCGTGTTGCCGAAATGCTGGCAGCGAAAGAAATGACGCTTGTCGTAACGGAAGAAGCCAAAGAATGGATTGCCCGGCTTGGGTACGATCCGAGTTATGGTGCACGCCCGCTGAAACGGACCATCCAGAAACATATCGTCGACGTGCTTTCTTCAAAGATCTTGTCAGGAGAAGTACAAGAAGGGGACGCGCTGGTGCTCCAATTGGAAGGAGAAGGGCAGCTTATGTTCCGAACTTTGAAAAAATAGTTTTTGCGAACCAGGCGGAGGAGAGACCACCGTTGCACTCTCCTCCTTTTGTGTCTTTTACAAGAGAGTAATATTGTTCCCGCCTTTATACCTGATTTCATAGAGATCTTTCCTTCTATCCATCCAATTCAATACGCTTCCACTCTGCCGATGACGCTTTAATAATTCCAGATCGACATCGTCTACGATCACCATTTCGGTGTTCGGCGTCGCTTCAGATTGGATCGCATCGCGGGTGAAAGGGATATCGGATGGTGTGAAGATGGCGGATTGTGCATAATGCACGTCCAGATTTTCAACAAACGGAAGGTTGCCGACTCCGCCTGCGATGGCAACATAGATATGGTTCTCGATGCATCGCGCCTGGGCACAGTACCGTACGCGGAGGTATGCATTGCGTTCATCCGTGCAGAACGGTACGAAGATCAATTGTGCCCCTTTTTCTACCGCAATGCGGCTCAATTCAGGAAACTCAATGTCATAGCAGATCTGAATGGAAATATTCCCTTTGTCCGTTTCAAAGATCTCTAGAGTATTTCCCGGTTTCACCCCCCACCACCGCCGCTCATTTGGTGTCACATGGAGTTTATACTGTTTGTTGATAGTGCCGTCCCTGCGGAATAAATAGGAGATGTTGTAGAGACTATCGTCTTCTACCGTAAAATGCGATCCGCCAATGATATTCACATTGTATTTGATCGCCAATGAATGGAAGAGCTCCAGATATTTCGGAGTGAACTCCGAGAGACGGCGGACGGAAACCTCCGGACGGGACTTCGGTAGGAAGGAGAGTAATTGTGTTGTGAAAATCTCCGGGAACAGAACAAAGTCGCTGCGATAATCTGCGGCAACATCAATGAAATATTCACATTGTGTTGCGAAATCTTCAAAATCCCGCACCATTCGCATTCCATACTGAACAGCACAAACGCGGGCAGATTCTACCGGCATGAAAATTCTTGCCGTGTCTGGTGCATAGTCGAGGTTGGTCCATTCCAGAAATGTAGCATATCCTTTTGATTCTGAATCGGAGACCATATAATCCTGCAGCAGCCGTTTCAGTACGAAACCGTTTGCCAGTTGTGCAGTCAGTACTGGGTCGAACAGCGATTTGTCCATCACTTTCCCGACGTATTCCCGTGCCGACATTTCTTTAGAATACGTACCGTATCCAGGTATTCGTCCTCCCAGAATGATCCGCATCAGGTTATTTTTGGTCGCAATAGCTTTTCGGGCGTCGTACAATCTTCTCGCAAGCCGCATTCCGCGGTATTCCGGATCGACCATGATTTCGATACCATATAGCGTGTTGCCTTCAGGATTGTGATTGCGAATGAAACCATTATCCGCAATCTCTTTCCAGCTGTGCCATTCGGAATACAACGAAAAGTCAAGGATAAGACTGCTGGAGGAAGCAACGATGCGGTTCTCATATTCGATACAGATCTGACCTTCAGGAAATATCTTCAACTGGCTTTCCATCTGTTCCATCGTCCACGGTTTCATTTCCGGGAAGCACTTTTCCTGCAGTTTGACGATGTTTTCATAATCTCCGATTACGATCTGCCGGACGACAATGTTCTTTTCAAACTCTTTCAAGTCTAATTCTGACATATGAGACCCCTCCGGTTTAGTGAAACAGTCTTCCTCCATGTTACAAAATTTGGTGGGAATGTCAAGCGTTTGCTTTCGCTTCATCTTCTGTTTACATTGCAAACAGTATTTTTTCACATCTTCCAGTTTGCGGGAACTTCTCTGATGATGATCACCGTGGTGTTGCCGTTCAGCAAGGAACAATACTTTGAACCGATGCTGCGGCAGTTTATTGACTCGCCGCTCGTGAAAAAGATTATTATCGCCCATGACGGTTCTTGTCAGCAATCCTTCGAACGATGCGACGTCATGGCAGTCGACGCTATGACGTCGGGGAAAACACTCAACGCCGTTATTGCAACGCTTTCGACGAAATATCTTCTCTACATTCCTCAAACGCAGAAGGTTACGTTCAATCAATCTGCACTGCAGCGGTTTGTTACTATCGCGCAAGATACCAATGCCGGCATATTGTATTCTGACTATTACGAGATAGTTGATGGCAAACGAATTGAACATCCGACGATCGATTATCAGTACGGCAGCATTCGTGATAATTTTGACTTTGGAGCAATACAGTTCTTTTCCCGCACTGCAATAACCAAAGCCTTGAAAAAATATGGAAAGATTGTAAAGACGGAACGAGCAGGATTGTATGATCTGCGTCTGAAGACTTCGATCGATCATTTGATCTTCCATATTCAGGAATTCCTCTACACGAAATCAGAATCAGATACTCGCAAAAGCGGGGAAAAACAGTTTGATTATGTTGACCCCAAAAATATACAGTTGCAAAAAGAATATGAACTGATTGCTACGCAGCATCTCAAACGGATTGGTGCGTACCTGAAGCCGACGTTTATTAAAGTTCCTGCATCAAAAAATACTTTTCCGGTGGAAGCGAGTGTCGTGATTCCCGTGCGCAACAGGGAATCGACAATCACTGATGCAGCGAAAAGTGTGATAAGACAAGAAACCGATTTTCTCTTCAATGTGATCGTCGTGGATAATCATTCAACGGATCGTACGACGGATATTCTTCGCACGCTGCAATCGCAAGATCCACGAATCGTCCATATCATCCCCCAACGGTTTGATCTCGGCATCGGCGGATGCTGGAATGAAGCAGTGCTGTCCGAACAATGCGGCCGCTATGCCGTGCAATTAGATTCGGACGATCTCTATTCCGGGACCGATACTCTGCAATCAATCGTCGATGTGTTCCGTCGTGAAAAGGTCGCTATGGTCATTGGTTCCTATACCCTTGTGGATGCACATCAAAAGGAAATTCCTCCCGGATTGATCGACCATAAAGAATGGACTCCCGACAACGGACGGAATAATGCCCTTCGTATTAACGGGTTAGGGGCGCCGCGGGCGTTTTATACACCGATTATTCGTGAAATGCTCCTCCCAAATACAAGTTATGGAGAGGATTATGCAGCTGCATTAAGGATCTCCCGTTTTTATAGGATTGGACGAATCTATCGGTCGCTGTACCACTGTCGTCGATGGGAGGGAAATACTGATGCTGCTCTCCCCATTGATAAAATCAACAGGAACGATTATTATAAGGATAAGATCCGGACAATTGAGATGCTTGCACGGATCCGGATGAACAAGGAACGGGAGCGATGAGCGTGAAACAGTTGGTCTTTCTTTCGCTAATCGTGATTGCAGTCGTCAGTTGTGAGAATTTTTACAATGACAATGACGAATACGAGGAAGCGATCGCGATGGTCGATTCTATACGGATCGATACGGTCGTCAATACAACGGCGACAATCTCGCTTTCCTGCATTACGCCGACGCCGTGCTGGCATTTTTCGAGAATTGTTGAACGACGGGATTCCAATCAGATCTATCTTACGATGTACCGCAAAGCAAAAAAATATGAAACGTGCATTCAGGTAATTTCCGGATTTATGCATACTATGAC
>Ga0172379_10007323_pt1 | contig 14350 bp, 13 predicted proteins | sample GrowelOW334metaG_FD_119756 | JGI IMG/M metagenome (GOLD analysis project Ga0172379, IMG submission 119756) | Groundwater microbial communities from an aquifer near a municipal landfill in Southern Ontario, Canada - Groundwater well OW334 metaG | ecosystem: Environmental > Aquatic > Deep... | reverse complement strand
GGTTTTCTTAAGGACGGACTGATTTCTCCCTGCAAATCAATTCCCGTTTTCGAACCCAAACCAAACTTTTTCAGATACTCATAGTTTCTGTCTTTTCCTAACTTTTCTGCGACAAAGACCATTCCTACATTGTCGGAGTGGACAATCACATCCGTCATTGTCGAATCCGGGTAATATTTATTATTCCAAGTCTGAATTTCATATTTATCAATCCTAAAAGGGCCTCCGCAAATATCACATATCGTGTCGGGCTTTATTACTCCCGCATCAAGAGCACTTGCCATAATAACAATTTTAAAAACAGAACCCGGTTCAAAACTTGCGGAGATGACTGGATTTAAAAACAGTTCGTTGGAATAATTCCAATATTTTTGAGGGTCAAACGAAGGAAACGAGCTCATCGCCAAAATTCCACCCGTTTTTGGATCCATAACAATCATAGAACCACTTAGGGCACCATAATCTTCAATTCCTTTTTTCAATTCACTGTCCACAATTAATTGGATCCCCTTATCGATATATGTGACCAAATCAGCTCCAGACTGCGACGGAATCCTTTTACTTTTTCCAAACAAAAGCGGCAGCCCTTTTATGTCTGTCTCACCCCTCTGCACACCGTTAAGTGCTAAAAGCGTTTTATCATAATATCCTTCCAAGCCAAAATAACCCTGATTACCATTTTGTTCATTCTTTCCTAAAAACCCCAAAAGATGCGCCGACATTGAACTTTCAGGGTATTTCCTGATTTCATCGCGGTCAAAACCTAAACCTTTTATATCTAAAAGTTCGATTTCGGTTTTTACATCCGTATCTATTCGATTTTCCAAAGGAACCCAAAGTTTCTTTTTGTCTTTAATTAACCCTGCAATCCTATCTTCCTCCGCTTTTACTGCTATGCTATCGTGTCTGTCTTCTACTAATACATCCGCCAAACTCCTTGCCGCCTTGTTCACATCTTCTATTAAATAAGGTTCCGCAAATAAATTCCATGAGTCTGCCTGACCGACCAAAATAGTCCCGTCGGAAGACAAAATTTTTCCACGGTATGCCGATTCAATTGATTTTCGAACATGTTGAGGTTGCGCACGTATCGACAACTCGTCTGACTTAACCACTTGCCAGTAAAAAAATCTACCAATTAGGAGTGCAAAAGAAATGAGGGTAATCACGCATATCAATCTCAGTCTCGCTTGCATATTAACGGGCTTGCGCAACCGCCTCAGCCTGATCGAAGTATAAAATTTTTACACCTTCTTTGTAACCAGCAGATTCCGACTGACCAAGAAAGTTCGTAAGAGAATCACCGACAGAAATCTTCTCGTTTAACTTATCGTTTTCGGCCATTAATTTCTGCATTTCCTCCGTTACTACGCCAATATTTACGGATTTATCGACATTGTAAAGTGTAATAAATACACCGTTAACAACAATACCTATCGCCAGTATAACAATCGCAAACAGTTTAAATTTATAAGTCGCTTTTCTCATATTTTGTTAAAATCCGCAATTTCGCACTTCGAGCTCTCGGGTTATTAGCAACTTCATCCTCGCCAGGAATGATATATTCTTCATCTCTTCCGTCTTCTCCCAACCTCTCTCTGAAAAAACTCTTTACCAATTTATCCTCTCCCGAGTGAAAACTTATCACGGCAAGTTTTCCTCCACTTGCCAGTAAATTCCACGCTTTTTTCAAAACAATCGCCAAATTATCAAGCTCTGAGTTAACTGCAATTCTAAGCGCCAAAAATGGGAGTGTTGATTTGTTAATTCCGCTCTTTTTGTAACCTCTGCCTTTGGCCGTTTTTGAAACAATTTCCAACATGTCCGAAACCTTCTCTATCGGCCTTACTTTCCGAAATTCCAACACTTCTTTTGTCAGTTTTAGAGCATCGGGATAAGACAGTGCTTGTAAAAACAAATCCATTAGATTGTCTTTTCCCAAAGCATTTAATAAATCTGCTGCAGTCACTTTTTGCTTAGTAGAAAGGCGCATATCGAGCCGGTCTTGGGGTTTTTGAAAGGAAAAGCCTCTATTGTCAAATAGATAATGATAGGAGCTTATCCCAAGGTCTAAAAGTATTGCCGAAACGTTTTTAATATTATTTTCAGACGCAATTCTGTCTATTCCTGAGAAATTCCCATTCACAATTTTGAAGAAATCGTCGTAATTACCGGTTGGGCAGGCTAATTCACTATCAACAATCTTTCGTAAATTTTCCCCGGCAATTTTAACCATTTCCTCGTCCGTATCGATTCCCAAGACATAAGCGCCATTTAGTAAAAACTCCGCCGCGTGTCCTCCTCCACCCAAAGTCGCATCAATTATTACCTTTTTACTTGCCTCAGCTTGATTATTTAAAGGTGCTATCAACCCGAACCCTCGATTAATCTCTTTCACCAACACCGGTTTGTGTACAGGAATCTCTATTTTTAATTTATTATTCATTTCCAGTACCTGATTCCGTCATCGATTCGAGCATCTCTGCTGCGCTTTCCTGTACCAATTTCTCTTTTTCACTCCAGATCTTCTCGTTCCAAACCTCAATCCTGTCCCCCAACCCTAAAAAAACGACATTTTCATCCAGATTTGCATATTCCTTAAGGTTCCCCGGTATTACAAAACGTCCTTGTGAATCCAGATCCAACTCATACGCCGAACCCAAGATGAATCTATCAGTATCTCTTACCGCTTTAATTAGAGTATTCATTCTACCTGTTAACTTTTGTAACAACTCTTTCCAACCCGTCTCAGGAACAATTACAAGACAGTTTTCGTACCATTTTGCCATTATTATCCTGTTACCAATCTCCTGTCTGAACTTTTTTGGTACTGAGAGCCTGTTTTTTAATGTAATTTTTGAAAAGTATTCTCCTATTAACATGAGTCAATACTATATACATCTCACCACTTTTCACCACTTTATACCATTCTTATATATTTTCACAGTGCTGTCAAGCCAAAAAGAACCCGAAATATAGGATTACAATTATTCCTCTGAAGAATTACTCCACCTTGAAGAATTCCCTCACATTACACTTGTAAAAACCCCGCTTCCCACACTCTCAAATTCACCGCTCCAGGCAGATCCGTCCCAATACTGGATCTTCGAAGAACCCGCTACTTCGACATTTCCTGCATATTTTTTGTCATCCGAGGAAAAAAGACCGTAAAATTTCGCTGAATCGCTAAACTTTTCGCTACTTGGATAACCAATAGTGTCCATCACAACAAAGTATGTTTTTGTAGCCGGTTTATTGAGTGTAAGTTTGAAGACACTGTCAGGAGATATTATATCCTTGCCGGGAGCTACCAGATTAAAATCGGTAGAAAACTTTGCCAGAAGCTTTCCATTTGCGTCACGAAATCGCATAACCAACTGACCCGTCTCGACACCCTCATCGTACCTGAACTTACCTGAGGATTCGGAACCCAGTAGCAACTGTTTTGTAATATCGTCCTTTGTAGTCAATTTCACAGTCCCAGGCACACCTTGTGTTCTTCCATCCGGCACCTTATAGGTTAATTCATAATCCAATGTTGCAGCATCAATAAGTATCTTTTTTATTTCGAGTTTCAGATAGTGGCCGTCGCTCGTTGGAGTGAGAGATACAAGAGGGCGTTTATCCAAAGACACTTCAGCAACACTTTCTTCGGTATCCGTATCCAGACCTTCTGGAGCTTTGGCATTCTTATTTTTCATTAGAAAAAATACTCCAATTGCGACAAAAATCCCCAAAATCAGAAGAACAACCGGAAATAATTTTTTCATAGACATACGCTAATTGTTTATCGGCAGATTATATTTTGTCAATGACAATCTTATAATCTAATCCTTGAGTTTTTCCTGAAACCACTCATTTAATTTATCAATACCAACTCTTTCCTGTTTCGCACTGTCACGATCCCTAACCGTTACCGCGCCATCTTTAAGCGTGTCAAAATCAACAGTTATGCACCAAGGGGTGCCGATTTCATCCTGTGCAAAATAACGTTTCCCAATATTTCCTCGATCGTCAAAAACAGTGTTAAATTCCCGCTTTAGTCTGAGATAAATTTCTTTAGCTTTTTCCACCAACTCCGGTTTATTTGCCAACAGTGGGAAAATTGCAACTTTGTAAGGAGCAAGTTTCGGATCGAGTTTTAATACAACTCTTTTGTCGTCTCCATAATATGAGTCGAGCAGAAAGAAAAGCGTTGCACGATCAACCCCACCAGACGTCTCAATCACCCAGGGAATATATTTCTCGCCCGTTTCTTTATCTTGATACGATAGTTTATGGTTTTTTAAATCATATTCACCCCTATGATGGATTCCTTCAAATTCCTGCCACCCGAAAGGTGAGTTATATTGGATATCTGTTGCATACCTGGCGTAATGGGCCCTTTCATCATCTGCATGATCCCTAAATCTTAAATTTTCACTTTTAATTCCAAGTGAAACATACCAGTCCATTCTTAATTTCTTAAAATACTCAAATGTTTCTCTCGATTTCTCTTCATCAGGTTTAACAAAATATTCAAGTTCCATCTGTTCAAACTCTCTACTTCTAAAAGTAAAATTTCCTGGTGTAATCTCATTTCTGAAAGCCTTACCGATCTGGGCAATTCCAAAAGGTATGGCAACTCTTGATGAGGACACAATATTTTCGAAATTCACAAACACCCCTTGAGTAATCTCTCCCCGCAGATAGGCTTTCTGCTTTGGTTCAGTAACACCCAAATAAACCTCTGTCATTAAATTAAAAGATTTCGCTTCCGTCCACTGGGCTTTTTCGTCTTTGTGTTCATTCTCGTGCGCCTTTATGGCTTCTTCATTGTCAGCCCTAACTCTGGTGTGACAAATTTTGCATTCTACTAAGGGGTCCACAAGAGCCTCGAGATGTCCAGACGCTTTCCATACTTGTGGATTCATAATTATCGCCGCATCAATTCCAACCACATCTTCCCTTCCATAGACCATCTTCTTCCACCACTCCTTCTTAATGTTGTTTTTTAGTTCCACTCCAAGTGGTCCATAATCCCAAAAACCTTGTATGCCTCCGTAAATTTCAGATGATGGAAAAATAAATCCACGGCGCTTACAAAGCGACGCCATTTTATCCATCAAACTGGGAGTCTTATTGTCTGCCATATATGTAATTATAATCCGAAATATTAATAAATTCCCACATTAAATATCACTCTTGACCGTCGTCGAGTAAATCAAGACCTTTAATAGGAAGGGCTGTTTGACCAACCCGCCCCTGGATCGAACCAACGACATTTGCTGTTGAAGACATAAGTCTTTGCAGTTGTCCTTCCCGGGCTTTCCAGATTCTCTCGTATGCGGACTTTTCCTTCATAATCGAATCCTGCATCTCACGGTATACCTCGACAATTGCTTCAAGCTGTTGACGGAACTCGTGCGAAGTAATGTAGTCGTACAATATTTCAGACTTTCCTCCTTTGTGTGATGAAACGGCCTTTTCATAGGCAACATCCAATAAACTCTTTCGGATCATTGCCGCCACAGGCAAAACCAAGTCAAAAGAAACCACCCAAACTCCGTCGTAAAGACCAAAACCGGACTCGATTTCTTTTGGCAAAGTTGTAGAGATAATCACAGGTACATTTGCTTTTTCCGCCCTTAAATCATCTTTGAGCTTCGTTATCCAGGAATCTGTCCAGGCTTTTGTTCGTTTAATCTCCCAAAGAATTACCCCGCTGACATATCCTTTCGGACTCTTAACAACTTGTCTGATGTCTGCTCCCTTAACACCCTTTTCAACAGGAGCTATTTCGTCATTGGAAAAGTTATCTTTAAGAAGTGTTTCAATATCCAATTCCAACACTTCTCCTTGAAGTTGTTGCGACCCAACCTTTGTTTTAATAAGAGCATCTTCAAGTTGTTTTTGCAGATCCGATATCTTTTTATCTTTCTCCAGGTCTTTAAACCTATGTTCTTCGACTGCCTGTTTCAAAACCGTTTCTTCAATCTTCTTCTTCTCCTCATCCAATTTTCTCTGCATCTCAAGTTCTCTTTCCCTGTCTTTATCCTCCATTTTTCTTTTCTCTTCCCGCAGTTTCAACTCGCCCTCCATTAATTCCTGAATCTTTCTTTCTTTCTCGGCATTTTGTTTTTCCAAATCCAGAAGTTCAATTTTCTTCTTATCTCCAAGTTCCTTCTTTAATTTCTCTTCTATTTCCTTTCTCGCGTTTTCGATGTCCTGCTTATGCTTTTCGGAAATTGTGCTTTCCAACTCCTCCTCAATCTGGTGCTTTATTGCATCGGTCAACTCAAAGGTTTTACTGCAGTGAGGACATTTTATTAAATTTGCCATTGCACTATTATATCAACACTTAAGATTATTCAAATAATAAATTCAGTTAAAAAGCTTCTCGCCGACCCTTTTGGAATTAATCTGTCTTTCCAAAACCGACTCAACAATACGGTCAGGATCATCCATTTTCCTCCCCTGTGGCCAGTACCCCAAAGTTACTAAAATCTCATATATAAAACTCAAACGTAGTTTTTTTAATTTGTTATATTTTTCCAAAATACGGAAATATTTTAAAAGCATTTCGTAGACATCGTCGTGTTTCTCGTCTTCTTCAAGAATTTTGGATATTAGCTCAACCATATAATACGCAAGTGCGGTTTTTTTAAGACTACCTCTAATACCAACATACGAATCAACAAGCTCTACCTCATTCATCAGTACAAAATGATCGTTTTTTGTGAAGGAATATTTTACTCTTGAAAATATTTCAATATGACCCCTCTTGCGACTCTTGGGTTTTCTTACACCTTTTGCCAGTAAAAACATTTTCCCGTATGACTTTGACAAAATTGAAAGCATTCGATCCGCTTCTCCATAATTTTTCCTCGACAAAATAAACCCTTCAGTAGAAAAAGATCGTGGTGCCATACAAAATTTCAATGCGGCAGAAGCAATTTATAACCTTATTTCCTTATCAGTAATAAGAGCAAATTCTTCCGTCTTTTTACCCATTTCAATGCTGTATAAAGGAGCGTCCTTACCCGGTTGCTTCTGAATCATTACCTTGTATTCTTTGTCTGTATTCATAGGCACTTTATATTTAACCACCACTTTCGAAACACCCAAAGGCCTTACTTTTACAAAACCAGCAAATACTTGCTTATCAAACTCTTCATAAGGATCGGCAAAATCCTCAAATCCGTCATTTGATATTAGTTCGCTTCCTTTCGGTACGTAAATTCTCACCCAATTTGGAAGTACCGAATTCAGCCACCCGTCTTGTTTTTCGGGATTTTTATAAGTAATTGTCAATGTTTTCTCAACGTATCCATCCTTCTTGCTGATTTCCTGTAATACCTCTTGGGTAACATAAAGGTTTGATTTTCTTCCTCCAAGGTTGGCGTCGTTAATGTAAAGATAATCACCGTTTGAATACTCTTTAATGTCTCCAGCAACTCCAAAGATTGTCACTGCCTCTTGAGCCTCGGTATCTTTTAGATAAAAGAGTACATGCTTCTCGGTTAAGGATTTTACTGCTGCTTCAAAAAGAAGTGGCATCTTTGAGTCAGATTGACCGAGTGTCGCTGACAGAATCGCATTCATTAAGGGTCCGATGATCTTCTTTCTCTGACCATAATTCTCCGGTGCGTACACAATTTTGCCGGGTTCGTTTTCACTCCAAACAACGGCTCCCTCCTGATCGGCAAAACTTTCCAGTTCATATATTACCTGGGGACACTTACACTGCGCCACAATCTCTGTACTGAAGTCCCCATAACCGGGTACGCTTACTTTACCCAAAACATCTAGTAAATACACAAGCATTTGCGTATCAACCGCAATAATTCCATCAATATTTTTTACTCCCGCCTTAGCAACTTCTTTTGAAAACATCTCCATCGAAGTTGCATAACTTGGAGACCAATTCATGTCTCTTAATCTAAATCTATTTAATGCGACATAAATCCCCTGAAGATATTTAGGAAACTGTTCAGGTGCTTTAATAGACGGAGTGTAATTTTCATCTAAGTTGTATATATCGTCAGAAACGATCGGATCAAATCTTCCTTTGTCAACACGCGCAATAGTATAAGCAGTAATAAATCCTCCGGTAGGACGAAGTTCCTTATCATTTTGGAAAAGCACCATGTAGGTTCTAGGGCTTTCTACTCCTAAGAAATAATCTGACTTTTCAAGAAGTGGCTTACCCTCGGCGATTAGCTTGGTTGTCGTATCTAAAAGATCTTTACCTCTCTGCAATGTATCACGAACAGCCATACCTTTAATCTCCTTTGGATACCTATTAGGATCTATTCCGTCAAATTCCTTACTTATTAAATTAACCTTCTCCGACAACACATCGATTTTTGGGGTAATTTCCGGAATTGTTTTTATTATAAAATCAATTTTATCTTGAGCTGTTCTAACTTGAGGTGCCTTACTCTCTCCGGATCCTTTAAACCCAATTATGTCCGCATAGGGCTTTACTGAATCAATTAATATCTCACCGGATTCCATGCCGTAAAGCGACGCGTTTATGAGGTGTTCACCATCTTTATAGTAAGAACTTACAAACGGGACTATCTTAATAAACGCGAGGGTCGAATATGAACCCTCGAGGTTCTTGATCGACTTTTTTAGGTTGTCAAGCTCGGTTGAGGTCAAATTTAAGTCTTTTTGAGCAAGACTCTCCTTTACTTTCTGTGCTTGAGATTTAACGGCTAAGGCCTTCTTGTAAACCCTAAACGACAATACCCCCGTTATTGCTAAAAATATTAAGATAAGTGCAACAAGAAACAAGATCACTTTTGATGCTTTTGAAACCCTCTTTTTATTTTTCACTACATCCCTTTTTACGGCCTCGTTATTCTGGTTCTGTATGTTTTCCATATTTATTTTTGGTACTAAAATAGTTTCAGTCGATTGACTATTTATCGATTGTGTATCTGTAATATATACATCCTGTGTTGAAACACTTGTTCCAAAAGGAGTAATTTTTTTGATATTTTCCACACAATTATCTTACACAATCAAGGACGATTACAAAAGACTCATTCGTATGAAGTCTTACAACTTAATTAGACCGCCCCTTTTCCGCTAACCATAACCAATGGGGTTTTCAACATAATCAAGATATCAAACATTAATGATCTTTTTCTGGCATAGTACGCATCCATTTGAATTCTCTTATCAAAATTAACTTCGCTCCTCCCATTCACTTGCCAAAAACCGGTAATTCCAGGCTTTACCGTCAACATTTCCTGTACATATTTCTCCGTCCCGGCAAATTTCTTCTGCTGCGATTCCAGCTCATCAGGAAGATAAGCACGGGGCCCGACTATACTCATCTCTCCCCTAAGAACATTAATAAGTTGTGGCATCTCGTCAATTGAATGTTTTCTGATAAACTTCCCGACCTTGGTTATTCTGGGGTCTATCGATGGTTTATAATTCCCACTTTTTCTTTTTTCTTCGTATACTTTTTTATATCTGGGGTCTGTCCGCTCAAGGACATCTGCGTTAACCATCATCGATCGGAATTTATATAGCCGGAACAATTTTTTGTTTTTGCCGAGTCTTTTCATATGCTCATTTTCCTTTTCGACAAAAACGGGCCCTGGTGAAGTCAATTTGATTGCAATGGCGGTGGCCAACATGATGGGGGAAAATAAAATAAGAAGAATTATGGATCCGAAGATATCTATCAGACGTTTAATTGCTTCAAAATTCATGGCTAACTTAAAGGAGCTCTTTATTCCCCTCGGTTTTTAGTAACTCAACTATCTTCTTAACCGATTGAGCTCTACTTTTACTGCACACCAGAAGAACATCTTTTGAATCTATTATAACAACATTATCGACATCAACGACGGCTATTAATTTTCCGTCTGTGTGAATTAAAGCATCTGTCGTGTCGACATTAATCACTCTACCGCCAGGTTCTTCGCCATCTATTATCACATTTCCCTGATCGTCCTTAGGCAAATTTTCCCAAACCTCTTTCCAATCACCTATATCTGTCCAGAAAAAGTCCGACGGAAAGACATACATATTTTGATCCTTCTCAGCGACAGCATAATCAATTGAAATCTTCTGCATGCTTTCATAAGATTTTTTCAATTGCTCCTTTTCGTTACTCTTCCCAAGACTGTCTTTTATCTCCAAAACGTTTTTATAAATATCGGGTGAAAACTTTTCAACCGAGGCGAGTATGCTGTCAGCCCTCCAAATAAACTGACCTGCATTCCAGTAATAATCACCTGATGCAACATATTTCTTGGCAAGTTCCATCTCCGGTTTTTCAACAAACTTGTCTACTTTGAAATACTCTCGTTTATGATCAATACTGTATTTTTTACCTTTCTTAATGTACCCCAATCCCGTGTGGGGATATCTCGGCTCGACACCAATTGTGATTAAACATTTCTCTTCATATGCCACTTTTGCTGCTGCTTTTAGGGTATTTAAATATCTTTTTACGGGATTCACGAGTCTATCTGCGGCTTCCGTGATAATTACTGCATCAGGATCTTTTGAATAAATATATAGGGCTCCGACCGCATGTGCAGGACCTGTGTCACGCCTCGCAGGCTCGACAATGATGTTTTCTTTTTTAAACTCCGGAACCTCCCTCAAAAATTCTTTTTTGTAATCCTCAGAAACCGTTATGCAATACATCCGTTCCAAAGGAAACTGCTCGTTTAATCTCTCGCACGTCATTTGAGTCAAAGTCTTACCTCTAAAAATCTTTAAAAATTGTTTCGGAGTTTTTTCTCTGGACTTGGGCCAAAGTCTCGTTCCTCCCCCTCCGGCCAAAATCAGTACATAAGTGTGGTCTAAATAATCACTCATAAAATCCTTGTAATATCGATAGTAACAAAAAAGTTAGATATTTTCTACAAGAGCGTGTATTTCCCTTTTAAATCGCTCCTTACTAAACCTATCTGCATTTGCCTGCATTTTGAGAATATCAAATTTCATATTCCTGAAACGTTCAATTGCCGAGATCAAACTTTTTTCTGTCTGCTTATCAAAAAAAGTGCCTGTCTCGCCTTCTATAACGGTATCCAATGCACCGCCTTTTTTGTACGCAATAACAGGCACTCCTGCGGCTTGTGCCTCTACTGCCGTAATTCCAAAGTCTTCCTCCTGAGGATATATAAAAGCTTTAGCGTTCTGATAATAAATGAGTAACTTTTCATCATCGACAAAACCAAGAACCTTAACATTCTTTTTGGCAATTGATCTTATTTTTTTTTCTTCACTACCTGTACCAATAACAACCAACGGGTATCCAAGTTTATTGAAAGCACATACCGCCATATCAACTTTTTTATACGGCTCCAGTCTACCTGCAATCAGATAATAATTACCTTTCTTAAGACCCTGGTTTTTTAATAGACTATCTTCCCTCATTTTTTTCTGACGGCTTTTTGGTAAATTTTTGAATTTTCGAGTATCTACCGGAGGAAAAATAAGAATCGAATCTCTTTGGTAATATTTTTTAATTCGTGCCTTTACTTCGTTGGATATGGCAACCATTACATCAGGTCTTTGAGAAGCTATCAAATCCCAGTACTTCGTATACTCCAAAAACGGTTGAGATAAAAATTTATAAAAAGGTATCCAACTTAGTGTACGGGGCGGGTGATTGAGATACTGCTCATAACCACTCCACAGATATCGAGTCGGAGTCAAGCAAATACAAACATGTTTTGTAGATGGTTTTGTAATTATTCCCTTTGCGGCTTCAGAGGTTACAGAAATTACCAGATCATACTCATCAAAAGAAAATGTTTCATAAGCAAGCGGCGTCAACCAACCTAAAAGTTGGTGGTAATTCTTAAGGATAGGCAGCTTTTGCAAAAACGATGGAATTACTCTGGAAAACACCTTCGCCCATTGAGCCTTTTGGGGGGAGTAAACCGACGTGTATAAAGGGGCGTCGGGGAAAATCTCGTGTAGGGCGAGTATTTCTTTTTCCGCCCCTCCCCATTTATTTACCCTGTCATACACTAAAGCAACCCTCATACATCATTTTACATGCTCGTATATATCCAGTGTCTCCTTTGCCATTTTATTCCAAGAGTATTTTTTAATGTATGCCTGAGCATTCCGGGTGTACTTATTTTTATCCTCCGGCTTTACGCTACAGAGTGAATACAAGGCAGCAGATATAGAATTTACATCTTTTGGATTGAAATAAAATGCGTGAAAGTCATAAATCTCCTTAAAGACCGGGATGTTTGAACACGCAACCATTGTTCCCATCGAAATAGCTTCAATTCCCTGAAGCCCGAACCCTTCAACTAAAGACGGATAAACAAATCCGAGCGAGTTTTTATATAGAATAGGAAGATCTTCATCCTTTACATACCCGGCAAGTTTTATGTACTTAGTCGCTCCAATGTCATTTATATAATCTTCAAGCCTCTCCAAAAAATAATCTTTCAATCCTGCAATCACAAATATTACGTCAATTTTTTTATGTATATTAAGATCCTTCACGGCTTTTACCGCAATTTGTAAATTCTTGTGCGGATAAGCATTCCCTACATAAAAAAGGTACTTCTTGTCGAGAAGGCCATATTCGGACAATACAGAAATTTCTCCCTTTGATTTTAAATCGGACATATCTTTAAAATAAAATCCTTCGTATGTTACTTCAATTCTTCGGACAGAAATATTGTAATAATTGGCAACGTCGGTAGCTGTTGCTTTACTTGGGACTATTATTTTCACTGCATTTTTCACAGCCATCCTGGATATGAACAAAAATGGTATTCTTTTAAGAAGATATATCAGAATTGGAAGCTTCGTAGCGTTAATTCCCTGTCTTTGCATGACTAGATCATGGACTGTCATGACATACCTTCCGCGATACAATATCGGAACATTCAAATGCGGAAAGTGTACAAGGTCAGGTTTTTCCTTGTTAATCAGTCCGGGAAGCAATAACTGCTCTCTCAGGGTGTAATGTGGAATGTTTACAAGAACTTTTTTCCAATTACCAGGAAGAGACAGGGAGTCAAAATATTTCTTTTTCAGAAAAATTACGTATTCGTTTTTTGTCTGAACACTTTTTAACTCCGTAATCAACCCTATTAAATACCGTCCGATTCCGGTATGTTCAAGGCCGTACATTCTTGCATCGATAAGTATTTTCATTTGAATATAAGTATTTGTACTGTCCTCAATATTTTTATTACATTGATCCCAAGTAGCACCAAATAATTCAAGACAGGCGGATATTTTTTCCACAACCTTTTTCTGTAAAATATCTCCATGGAATTTACTCCCGACAGGCGGAATTTTAGTTTCTCTTTAAGACTAATATACTTCTTAACGTTCCTGTTCTTACCCTTAGTTGCACCCTTAAGGTGGGTGACCCAAACCTTGGGATAATAGACAATTTTGTAACCCTTCATTTTAATCTTCCAAGAAAGATCGATGTCCTCCGCGTCTAAAAAATAGTCTTCATCAAACCACCCTACCTCATCCAGTATTTTTTTGCGGGTAAGGAAAAAGGCTCCTTGGATCGCGTCAACCTCGTGGATTTCATCTTCAGAAATATACCCGTACCAGTACCTCGCAAACAATTTTGATTTTGGAAACATCAGGTCTAATTTTAAAAATAAATGTATAAGTCCGATCCATGGAGTAATAAAACTTCTTCTGGCGTCTTTATCAGGTTTTCCATCAGCAAGAATAAGTTTGCATGTCAATGCGCCTAATTTATTTTCTTTCAGATAGTCAAGGCATTTTTCTAAGGTATTTCTTGGAACGATAACGTCGGTATTCAAAAACAGCACGTATTCCGACTTAACGAGTCCGGAAGCTTTATTGTTTCCTCCGGCAAAACCCAGATTCTCTCCCGTTTCAACCACTCTCGCCCATTTAAATTCTCTTTCAAGCATCTGCCAAGAACCATCACTTGACCCGTTATCCACTACAATTACCTCAAACGAAAGGTCGTCTTTACATTTATAAAGTGATTCCAAACAACCCTTAAGAAGACTACTCGTATTGTAGTTAAGAATTACTATAGACAGGTCAGGTTTCTTCATACTTTCTTTAATAACGATTCGTATATTGGCTCGTGCATTTTTACTATCGACTTCCAATCAAAATATTTTTTAACATGCTCCTGTCCACTTTTACCGATGTTTTCAGCAAGCTCCCGACTTTGCAAAAGGAGAGTCGCCTTTTTAACAAAATCTTCGGTAGTATCCGCAATAAAGACATTCTTTCCGTCAGTTACATTAAGACCAGCAACTCCAATACTTGTCGATATTACCGGAAGTCCGGCGGCCATCGCCTCAAGGATTTTTATCCTTGTCCCCCCTCCACCTTTTATTGGGGTTATCAT
>Ga0172379_10007322_pt1 | contig 14353 bp, 10 predicted proteins | sample GrowelOW334metaG_FD_119756 | JGI IMG/M metagenome (GOLD analysis project Ga0172379, IMG submission 119756) | Groundwater microbial communities from an aquifer near a municipal landfill in Southern Ontario, Canada - Groundwater well OW334 metaG | ecosystem: Environmental > Aquatic > Deep... | reverse complement strand
GGACACGACGGAGATCGATGGATGGGACGGCGAATGGGGGCTTTCCTATCATTGCGAATGCGGTCACAAGGAAACCGGCGACCTGCGGACACTGAAAGGCGCGAAGCTCGTCTGGCGCGTGGATTGGCCCATGCGATGGAACCAGGAAAATGTCGATTTCGAGCCGGCAGGAAAGGATCACCACTCCCAGGGCGGCTCCTTCGATACCTCAAAGCATGTCGTCCAGGACGTTTACGGCCGGAAGCCGCCGGTCACTTTCCGCTATGATTTCATTGGCATCAAGGGCTCGCCGGGCAAGATGTCCTCCTCCAAGGGCAAGGTCGTCGATTTGCCTGATCTCCTCAGGGTGTATCAGCCCGAACTCGTTCGCTATCTCTTCGCGGGCACTCGCCCCAACACGGAATTCGTCATCAGTTTCGACCTCGACGTGATAAAGATTTACGAGGATTACGACAAGACCGAGCGCATCTATTGGGGAGCCGAGAAAGCGAAGGACGAAGAATCGGAAGCCCGGGAGAGAAGGATTTACGAGCTCTCCCAGGTTGGGGCCCTGCCTTCCGAGGCGCCCTATCAAGTGCCGTTCAGACATCTCTGCAGCCTTCTTCTCATCTATCAGGGAGATGTCGAGCGGGTGCTGGAGGCTCTTCCGGGCATCAAGCCGATCCAGGAAGAAGGGATTCGGAGAAGAGCTGCCTGCGCCTGGTACTGGGTCAATGAGTGCTCTCCCGAGGAGTTCCGTTTCAGCGTAAAGGAGCCGGGAGAAAAAGCCGAGCTTTCGGATATCGAGGCGGCGGCGCTCAAGCATCTTCGCGACGATGTCGTGGCGAATCTCGAGACCTTCGCCGATGAGCGCGCGGTGGCGGAAGCGATCTACGCGGCGGCCACGGCGGCGGGGACGGACGGCAAGACGCTTTTCCGGGCGGCGTATCAGGCGCTTGTAGGCAAGGACCAAGGGCCAAGGCTCGCAGGTTTCCTTCGCACGCTGGGAAAGGAAAAGGTAGCGGCGATCCTGGCGGCGTACTGAGAAACCGCGCCGCGGGGCCGCCGCTCTGCGGCGCGGCCTCAGCGCCAGTCCTCGAGCATAGAGGCGACGCTGCGGCGCATCTCCGCGCTGAATTCCGCCGAAAACTTGCGGGCATAGAGGGCTTGCCCCTCGTTCGCCGCCCCTTCCGTGGGAACGAAGGTGCCGTAGCCTTCGCCTGCGCAGAGGGAAGCGAGTGTCGCCTTCCCCGGCATGGCGTACCGATTCCTGTGCACGATCAGCGTTTGGCTGAGGCGAGCGGGCTGAGGCCGCCGGGTTTGCTGTTCGGTGGGATAGCCAAGGCAGAGCATCGCTATCGGAAACGTGTAGCGGGGCAGTTGAAGCAGATCCCTGTGCGTTTCCCAATTCTCCATGACATCGCCGATATAACAGGAACCCAGCCCCAGGCTCTCGGCGGCGCACGCCGCCGTCTGCGCCGCGATGAGCGCGTCGCAGCAAGCCAGCAGCAAATCGGATTCCCTGGGCTTAAGGAAGGGCTTCCCTTCGCTGTGGCAGAGCTCGGGTACCCCGCTCGCTTCGAACAATGCCATCATTCTCGCGTAATCCGCTAGGAAAACTAAAACCCAGGGCGCCTTCGCTATAAAGGGCTGATGGTCGCAGGTCTCGGAGAGGCGAGCCTTGAGGCGCTGATCCTCGATCTCCAGGACCGAGTACAGCATCATATTGCCGGCGGTGGGCGCCCGCAGCATGGCGGCGAGCACTCGCTCCCTCACTTCCTCAGGTATGGGTCGAGCTTCGTATGCCCGGACCGACCTTCTTTCAAGAAACACTTTCGAAAAATCCATCGTCTGCCCTTGCCTCACTTCGGTACCACCCCTCGCTTTATTTTCCAAGAATGGCGGAGACAAGTCTCTCGAATTCCCCGACTTGGCGTTCGAAAACCGAGAGGGCGGAAAGCCAGAAATCGGGCGTTTCGATGTCGAATCCCGCCTTTCTCGTCACTTCCACCGCAGAAGCCGAACCGGTTTCGGCGAGGAGTTCCCTGTAGACGCGCGCGAACCCCTGCCCTTCCTCCCTATAGCGTTCGTAAAGGCCAAGACCAAAAAGCTGACCGAAAGCGTAGGGGAAATTGTAGAAGGACAACGTAGGGATGTAGTAATGGCCTTTTACCGCCCACATGTAGGGATGGCGCTTTTCCTGATCGAGGCCGGCGCCGTAGGTCTTGGCTTGGGCATCGAGCATCAAGGCACAGAATTGTTCAGGCCCGAGCTCACTCTCCTTCCGTTCGGCGAACACCGCTTTCTCGAAATAGAAGCGCGAGAGGATATCGACGATGACCTGGCAGCCATCCTGCAGGTGCATTTCGATAAGAGACAGGCGTTCTTCCGGTCCCGCCGTCTCGAGCGCGGCCTCCGATACGATGGTTTCGGCGAAAATGGAGGCGGTTTCGGCGAGGGTCATCGGATACTGCGCAAGCGCGTAGGGCTTGTCGATGATGCATTCGTGATGCCAGGCGTGGCCCAATTCATGGGCGACCGTGCTGACCGAGGAAAAGCTGCCATCGAAGTTGCAGAGCACGCGAGCCGCTTTCGCGAGGGGGAAATCGGTGCAATAGGCACCCCCCACTTTCCCTTCCCTCGGCCGGGCGTCGATCCAGTTCGAGTCGAAGGCTTTGGCGGCAAAGGCTCCCATCGCTGGATCGAAAGAGGAGAATTTTTCCCGTATAAAATCGCGCGTTTCCTCCCATTCGAAGCTGGGAAGAGGGATCCCCTTTTTCTCGACAGGCGCGAACAGATCGTAAAACGCGAGCGCGGGGAGATCGAGCGCCCGGGCTTTGGCCTTGAGATACCGTCTCCAAAAGGGGAGCGAAGCTTCCATGGCCGAGATGAGCGCCTCGAGGCTGGCGGGGCTGATTCTCGCCTGAGCCGTGGATTTTTCCAGGGCGTCCTTCCATCCTCGGCGGGCATTGAGCGAATTCGTCGCGCCTTTGACGCCGTTAAGGGCGGCAGCCAAGGGAATCTCTACCGATTTCCAGACCGAGAGTTCAAGCCCAAAAGCCTTCTCGCGCACCGCCCGGTCGGCGTCGAAAGCGAGATTTCGCAATTCTATAACCGACTTCCTCTCGTTTTTCGCCTCATCCCAGATAGCCGAAGCGTTCGAGCTCACGGATTCCTGCAGCCTCGACCAAGCATCGGCGCCGCTTCGACCCAAATCTTCGGCGAGGTCTTCGAGTTCGGGCGCCATCTGCCTTGACTGGAAGAAAATCTCCTCCCTGAGGGGGAATGCGTAGGGAAGAAGATCGGAATCTTCGGCGAGCGCCTTTTCGATCGCTTCCTTTCTTGCCGCGAGCGCGTTCCTGAACAGGACCTCCGCCTTCTTCGCGGAAAGCTTGAGAGCCTCGATAGCGTTCAGCTCAGAAAGTGTCGCCTGGTCGCGGGTCGCCGTGCTGAACCGCGCGTAGGTGTAGGCGGAAAGGGTTTCCATAAGCGAGCCAAGCGCATCGTTGAGGGACAAGGCCTTTTTCAGCCAAACCCTGGAGTCCTCCCCCGCCGGAGCCGAGGCGCTGGCCTCGTAGAATCGAAGCGATTCGGCCGAGAGCGTCGAGGCCTTTATCTTGGCCGCGCGGTATTCCTCCGAGGCGAAGCCCGGGAATATCGGGCTTAAATCCCAGATGGGTAGTTTTTCAGATCCAGCCATTGTTGCCATCCTTCCAATCGATGAGTTCTTCGGGCTTGAAGAAGAGGGAAATCTCGCGGCTCGCCGATTCAGCCGAATCGGAGGCGTGTATGATATTGAGCTGCGTATGCATGGAATAGTCGCCGCGTATCGTTCCCGGCTCGGCCTCGAGGGCTCGCGTAGGACCGCACATGAGCCTCAGCATTCGGACGGCGCTTTCCCCTTCGAGGACCATGGCGACAACAGGCCCCGAGGTAATGTACTCCACAAGCTCTTCGAAAAAGCTTTTCCCCTGATGCTCGGCGTAATGCTGCTCCGCAAGGGCGCGGGAAATCCTCATGAGCTTCATGCCCACGATGTCAAAGCCCTTCCGTTCTATCCTCGTCAGTATCTCGCCCGCGATGCGCCGCGAAAGGACGCCCGGCTTCATCATGGTGAAGGTTCGTTCGGTCGCCATCCTCTGTCCTCCAAAGCCTCATACTACCATCAGCGGAAGAAAGATTCCATAAAAAAATGGATTGTCCCCCAGCCTGGTTGCCGCGCGAGGCCTTGCGCGGCATACTTTATGCATCAATGAATATCGAGTTCCATTACTACGCCCTGCAGTACATCGCCCGACGCGCAGGATTCAGCGAAGAAGACGCCTCCGTTATCGCCATTTCCAGCCAGATGGTCGACGAGTGCGTCGCTTCCTGGAAAATCGAGGGCGGCACGGATCCATCGCGCAGCGCGATCAGCCAAAATTACATTTTCTGGGATGAGGCGGTGGCGCGCGACATCTACAGGCCTTTTCATTTTATTCCCGGCGATGCGGCCATGGCGGGAAGCAGGCGTCTCGATGGGCGCCCAGGACGTTTTGTCGTGACCGAAGGCTCAGTCCTGGCCAGGGCAATCCTCGAAGCGGCGCTAAAGACGCACGATCTTTTCCGAATCGGCATAGCCCTCCATTCCTATGCCGACACCTGGGCCCACCAGAATTTCTCGGGCGATTCGGAACCGCAGAACGCCTTCGATCCCGCGTCGCCCATTCCACCCGTGGGCCATTTGCATGCCTTAAAAAACCCCGACATTCCCCATCTCTTCTGGAGGGATCCCCGTCTCAAGGAAGAGTCGGCCGAAATAAGCAACACGGCGCGATTCGTCCGCGCCGCGTCGATGATTTATCGCTTTTTGTGCACCTACAACAGGCGCCGTTTTGACGATGAAATTTTCGTGACGGGCAGGCTCGAGGAACTGTGGCGCGGCTCGGGAGCCGGGAAGGATGGCGCCGCCCGCGCCTCGGATTATATCGTCGATTTCGATGTGCCCCCCTATGAGGCCGAGGCTTGGGCGAAAAGCGCGGGCGGCGTTCCGGATGGGTTCCTCCAGAATTCTCCGGATCCCTACCGGGCGGGATACGATCGCCTGGCATGGCTGAGGAACGCGGCGACCAAGGCTTCCTCTGCCCTGGGGTCGGTGCGAGGGCGCATTCCCGCGTCCGGCTACGCCCATTCGCGATTTTCGGCCTGGAACGCCGCGGCGCGCAACCATCTCGAGCTATGTCGGGTAGTATTCAAGCAGCGAGGTATCGAATGAAGTTTTTCCGCACCCTTTGTCGTGGCATGGCATGGTTTTTCCTCGTGCCTCTCGTCCTGCTCGTCGGATGCGCGACGATTCCGAACGAAATATTCGAGACGGAGCCGGCATCCCAATTGGAAATTTCCCCTCAGATTTACGTGCGACTCTCAGGCGACGCGCTCCGCGACATGGCAGGGAACATGAGCGAGGAGGAACTGGCGCGTCTCGCCGAGGCGATCTCGCCGAAGAACGGAGCCAGTCCTCTCGGGCCTGATGCCAATCGCGGCTCCGGCAAATCAGCTCCTTCCATGGATACCTCCATGCTCGAAAGCTTTTTGGCCAAAACCAGAACCTTCGGCGCGGGCATCCGCGGAATAGGGACGGCTTCGCCAGCCATGGAAGCCGTTTTCGTGGGGGATTTTCCCGTCGCTTCCATCAGGATTGCCCTCGCCCTCGATGGGAATTGGCAAAAATCGTCGGAAGGCGGGTATCGATCGGTCAAATACCCCATTTTCTTGAGACCCCCGCAGCCGGGCATCATCCACGCCGCATCGACCGAAGTTCCCGCCGGAGCGGGGTTGGTCGAAATCGAAGCCTATCCCAAGCGATTCGCCGAACTCGCCGAATCCGACCTATTTGTGTCGGCCAATTCCCCGATGGCGTTTTTCTCAGGCTTATTCCCCATGGAAGCATCATCCATCCCCTTAAGTTCGGTCATCGTGACAGGACGGCGCATGCCGGCCGGCTATGTGCCGATGAAGACGACACAGGGAAAGCCTTCCCTGGCCTCCGCATCGCGCTATCTCCTCGACATCAGGATTTTGATGAAGGATGAGGCTACCGCGCGAGCCTATAAACCTGTCGTGAAATTCCTGTGGACCGCGGCTGCCTCGAAGCTTTTCGGTGACACCTTCGATCCAAACTCCCCTCCCCTCGTGCTTGAGAACGATATCTACGTGATGAGAGGATTTGAAGTTGACGCTGAGGGGCTCAGAATGATGCTGACCTCTTCCCTGCTCGGCCGCTGACCGATACCTCGCTACGGACCGAGGGCGCGGACCCGCTATCGGATCATTCGTAGGGGAGCGTTGCCGATCCGGGAGGAAGCGGTTTCGCCTTCGCGAATGCCGTTATCAGATCGACGAGGCCTTCGGCGAGGGGATAGCCGGGATTCGTGAAGGAATCGTAATTTTCCTCCTCGGTCTTGACCCGCTTGAGAAGGTAATTCATCGATGGGATGAGTCGGGCCGCGGCATTGGGGCGGGCCTTCAGAAGCCTTTCGAATGCTTCTCTGGAAACCTGAAGATCGGCCGATCCATAGATGAAAAGTATGGGAGCCTGCACCTTCGCTATCTCCGAGGATGGATCGAATTTCAGCCAGGACTTGAGCCATTCGATGCGTGAAGCGGAGAAAAAATCGGACAATTGGGCGGAAGGGGTTGGAAAAGCTTTGCCGGCCATGAGCGCCTCCACGATCGCCTCCGCTTCCTTCCGTGTGCCTTCGTCGAGCTCCCGTATCGATGCTTCCAATTCCCTGCGCGGTTCCACTCCTGAGCCATCCAGCACGACGATTCCATCGATGATAATGCCTTCGGCGGCGAGTGTGTTTATCGCCGCCGCTCCCGTCCACGCCCCCTCGTTCATTCCCGCGACGATAATTCTCGAAAAAAGGTTTAGCTTTAGCAGATATTTCAAGACTTCGGCCGCGTCGGAAACATGGACGGCCAGACTTGTCGTCATGCCCTTGCGTTCAAGGAGATACGCTTCTCCTGACCCGCGCTTATCATAGCGGAAAGAGGCCACGCCCTTGCCATAGAGCGCCGCGGCGAGCATGGATAGGGTGTTCGATTTGCCAGGGACATTGTAATTGTTGCCATCCCTATCGGAAGTTCCCGCGCCGGAGAGCAAAAGCACGAGAGGCGCTCTCGATTGAGCGCCACCAGGCTGCAGGAGGGTTCCCGGAAGAAGGTCTTCGCCGATCGGGATCGATACGAGTGTTTCATTCGGAGCCTGGCCGCCCGCAACCCTGTGAAGCAAGAAGGTTCCCTTCCACGAGCGCGCTTTCGCCGTCCCGATGATAGCCCCGCCTGTGCCCGAAGTCCCCTTTGACGCGGAATAAATCCCTTCGCAGGCAAGTTCCTCGCCCGGACCCAGAGCGTCGAGGATGAATTGGATACCGGCAGCGTTCCAGCTGACATCATCGAGAGGGTATCCGAACATCGATTGCTCGGCGATGTCCATCAACGCGCCCTTGCCCTGATCGAGCAGCTTGAGTTTCACGCCCGAGGAAAGGGTGCCCGGGCTTTCCGAACTTGCCTCGCCCGCTTGCGCGATTCGCTTGAGCGTGATCGAGCCTTCCCACAAACCCGCCGCTATCCCTGCCGGAGGCTTTGCGATGCCCGCCGCTTGCGCGTACGAAAGCGGCCCTCCAAGGAAAGCGGCTATCGAGATGATGAAGAAAATTGCCGATAAGCGTCTCATGATTGCGCCGGTCAGGCTCCCGCGACCTCCGCAAATCGCTCATACACGGCCTCAGGAGAGCCTGAACCGTCGATGGTCACGAGAATGCCACGTTTGCCATACCAGTCGATGAGCGGCTCGGTCTGTTCGCGGTATGCCGCAAGCCTCGTCTTTATCGATTCCTCGCTGTCGTCGGGCCTGGTATAGAGAGGCCCGCCGCAGGCATCGCAGACGCCTTCCCTCGCGGGGGGCATCGTCGATATATGGTAAATTTTGCCGCAATTCTTGCAGACTCTCCGCCCTGTGAGGCGGAACACGATCATCCCGTCCGGCACATCGAAATTGACGACTAGCTCAGTCGCGTCGATGCTTTGAAGAGCGGCCGCCTGGCCTATGGTTCTAGGGAAACCGTCGAGAATCCAGCCTTTGGAGGCGTCGTCAAGGGCAAGCCGCTCCTTCACGAGCGCTATCGTGAGATCGTCGGGAACAAGCCTTCCCTCGGCAAGGATGCTTTTTACTTTTTTCCCTAGTTCCGTTTCGTTCTTTATGGCGGCGCGGAAGAGATCTCCTGTCGAGATATGGGGCAGCCCCTTTTTCGCCGAAGCCATGGCGGCCAATGTGCCCTTGCCGGCTCCCGGAGGGCCAAGGAAAACCATTTTCATGACGTATACGCTCCGATTGTCCGATGTGGATCGAGAAAGGATACTATTGGATCGTCATAAAGTAAACGGGCCACATCAGCGGATGGACCAAGGCTGGTTCATGTTATATCTGAAGACAATTTCAAGCTTATCGCGAATGCTTTCCGTAGGAAGCACGAGGGTTATCGCCCTGTTCTCACGAAAATCCGTGCTCGATGGCGTCCCCACGATGCTGCGCTCGAAATGCACCGGCACATCCAGCTCCCTGATGTGGCGAAGATAGGGACCGTTTTGCCCGGCGATCTCCCTTCGCGCGACATGCATCGAGTGGCTGAATTCGACGCCGGATTGCGCCGCTTGCCGTTTCCAGATGCTGAGATCCTCCTCCATGAAGCGCGACGCCACTGGCAGCACGTCGGAACCGATGAGGTGCGTAAGATCCAGCCTCATGCCCGTGTGCATGGCGATATACCTGCGCACGATCTCGATGGTATCGGCGTTCGCGCCAAGATCGAGGGGAAGTATGAAAGGCTCGAAGAGCCCCGCCAACTGCATTTTCGCTATTTGGTATCGGAAGGCGTAATCGGTCTTCTGAGGCTTGCCAGGATTAGGCGAGCCTTCGGGCACGATGATCACGATATCGGAATGATTGTGGGGCGACGCGAGCAGCCTCAAGGCAATGGTGAGATGGGTGAGCTGAAACGGATCGAAGGAGCCAATATAGATAGCGACCCGCGCGACCCCGCCAGGATACCGGACTATCTTAGGATAGTCTCTCGTATCCAAAGGCTGAATGTCACCGCGACGCGCTTTCTCGTCGATATCAAAGAGCGCTTTGACGATCAGCTTTTCGTAATAGGAATAGTCGCTCAGCTCGAGCTGGCCGAGATAGCCGAGGTGGGGAAGCGATTCGAATATCTTTTTCAGCCGTCGGGCGAGAAGATCGACTTTTGGGTTCGAAAACCTTATAGGCCAGAGGCAGGGGAACTTGTTGGCGATAATGCGGGAAGACTCGTGTCCCTCTCGTTGATCCATTTGTACAGTATTCAATAAAAAGTACAATATTGCAACAAAATTTGGCTCCTACGCGCGCTTCTCTGGCTTCCATTGCAGAACGCTGCAATAAAAGTAATAGATAATTTTTTATTCATATATTATGCAAAAATGCATACCCAATAACTTTTTTTATATTTATTACATTTTATCGATATATTTTTCTTGACAAAACAAAAAGACGATGCATACTGCAATCATCAAGGAACCAATGGTCAACGCAAAGCTTTGCTTCGGTTCGGTCCGCAAGGAGGCAGTATGCCATCGATCACGGTAAAGCAGACGAGCTCCGATATTGAGCGCATCGTGCGCGACAATCTAGGAACCCAGGGAAGCCTGCTGAAGATTCTGGAACAAGCGCAGGAAAGCGATCCGAAACACTATTTATCAGAGGAAATGCTCAGGCGCATTTCGGAACTCGTTGGGGCGCCGCTGTCGCAAGTCTATTCGATGGCGACCTTTTACTCATTCTTCAACCTCAAACCGCAAGGGAAACATTCCATCGTCGTGTGCCGCGGCACCGCCTGCCATACAAGGGGTTCGCTTGCCCTTCTCAATGAAGCTCTCGCCCGCATGGGCATTCGCGGCTTCAAGGAAGAAGAGGAGAACTCCGCCACGAGCCTCGATGGATTCGCTTCGATACGGACAGTGGCCTGCTTCGGCCAATGCGCTCTCGCGCCGGTCGTCATGATCGACGGCGTGGTGAAGTCCAGGATGACGATTGGCAAGCTCGTATCGCTTCTCGACAAAATCAAGAAGGAAGGCAACAAATGAACGCCATAACCGACCTGGGCACGCTTAGGAACAAGGGCCTGTCTCATCTCGTCAACGGGACTCCATGGATCTCCGTCGGACTGGGCACCTGTGGCATAGGCAATGGGGCGGATGAGGTCTTCGCGGCGCTCTCCGAGACCGTGAAGGCTTCGAACATCGAGGCCAAGGTCAGGCGAGTCGGCTGTTTCGGCTTCTGCGCCGCCGAGCCGATCGTCATGGCTTACCGACCGGGAAAACCTCTCCTCATGTTCGCCGACGTCAAGCCATCCAAAGCCTCCTCTCTCGCGAGAGGACTCGTGGACGACCTTGCCTTCGAGAAAATCGCCAAACTCGCCGAAGCCAAGATAGAATCCTGGGATTTTCGGACGCATTCAATCGCTTTCGGAAACGACTATCCCTTCCTGCCCACATGGAAAGACCTGGCCTTCTTCAAAGGCCAGGAAAAGCTCGTATTGCGCGACTGCGGCTTGATCGATCCCGAGCAAATCGAGGAGTACATAGCGGTGGGAGGCTATTCGGGCCTCCTCAAAGCCCTCACGACGATGACGCCTGATTCGCTGATCGAGGAAGTGAAGAAAGCGGGGCTTCGCGGTCGCGGCGGCGCGGGATTCCCCACATGGAAAAAATGGCGGATCATGCGGGACAATGTGCTGGCCAATCCAGGCGATGCCTACGCGATATGCAACGCCGACGAGGGCGACCCCGGCGCCTACATGAATCGCAACGAGATCGAGTCCGATCCCCATATGCTCATCGAAGGGATCATCATCGGGGCGTACGCGATGGGAGCCAGCCAGGGCATCGTCTACGTCCGGGCCGAATACCCCTTGGCGGTCGAAAGGCTGAGCAATGCGCTCAATCAGGCTCGACACGCCGGCCTGCTTGGCAAAAACATCCTGGGAAGCAAGTTCAATTTCGACATTGAAATAGTGACGGGCGCCGGCGCTTTCGTCTGCGGCGAGGAAACCGCCCTGATCGCCTCGATAGAAGGAAAAGCGGGACGGCCCGCCCCCCGACCGCCCTTCCCCGCGCAGAAAGGCCTCCATGACAGGCCGACGACCATCAACAATGTCGAGACATGGTGCAATGTGCCTGTCATCATCGCGCGCGGAGGGGAGTATTTCGCTTCCTTTGGCACGCCGACGAGCACGGGCACCAAGGTTTTCTCTTTCGTCGGCAAAGTTCGAAACACGGGGCTTGTCGAGCTTCAAATGGGCTCGACGCTCGAGAGCGCCGTCTACGGCATGTGCGAGGGAATGGGACCGAAGAAGAAGATCAAGGGGCTCCAGTCCGGCGGACCCTCGGGAGGCTGTATTCCCTCTTCCCTTTTCAAGACGCCTATCGACTACGAACACCTGGCCGAATTGGGAGCCATCATGGGCTCGGGCGGCATGGTCGTCATGGATCAGGACAACTGCATGGTCGATGTCGCCCGCTATTTCATCAGTTTCACGGCGAGCGAGTCCTGCGGCAAATGTACCCCTTGCCGAGAGGGTACCTCGCAAATGCTCAACATCCTTCAGGGCGTGGCGGACGGCGACGCGAGCGAACAAGACCTGAAGACGCTCGAAAGCCTCGCCATTTCAGTGAAAGATTCAGCGCTCTGCGGGCTTGGGCAAACGGCGGCAAATCCCGTCCTGACGACGCTCAAGTATTTCAGGGATGAGTACATTCAGCACATCAAGGCAAAACGCTGTCCAGCTGGCGTTTGCGAAAACCTCTATGTGGCCCTCTGCGAATCGTCCTGCCCTCTCCACATGAATATTCCCGGCTACCTCCAACTGCTCAAGGAAAACAGGATAGAAGATGCCTTCGAGCTCACCCTGCGCGAGAACCCCCTGCCCGGTTCGCTGGGAAGAATTTGCCATTTCCACTGCAGGATGCGCTGCCGGCGCGATATGCTCGACGAACCTGTGTCGCAGGGCGAAATCCACCGCTACCTGGCCGATTCCATGTACAAGATGGGAAGGGAAAAATCCATCTACAATAGGCTGATCAAGGAAAAGCTGCCGGCGACGGGCAAAAAAATCGCCATCATCGGCGCGGGCCCCGCTGGTCTCGCCGCGTCTTTCTGGCTCTCCAGGCTTGGCCACGAGGTGACGGTCTATGACGCCTCGAGCGAAGCCGGCGGCGTGCTAAGGTGGGGCATTCCCTCCTATCGTCTGCCGAAGGACGTGCTCAAGAAGGAGATTTCCTTCATCCAAAAGCTGGGAGCGCGCTTTATTTTCAACACAAGGATGGAAACGAAGGAACAGTGGCAAAGGCTCCTCGACGCCTCGGACGCCGTGGTCGTCGCCACGGGGGCAGGAAAGGAAATCAGCCTCGGGATTCCGGGGGAAAACTTGAAAGGGGTCATTCCCGCCGGCGATTTGCTCAAGAAGATCAGCGAAAATCAAAAACCCAAGATAGGAAGCGAAGTGATTGTGGTGGGTGGCGGCAACTCAGCCATCGATGCCGCGAGATCGGCGCTCAGGCTTGGCGCCCATGTCACCCTGGTTTACCGGCGCGCGCGATCGGACATGCCCGCCAATATCGAGGAGCTGAGCGGCGCCCTCGACGAAGGCGTTTCCCTCGTCTGCATGACCCAGCCCGTGGAAGTGCTGGGCAACGGAAACAAGGAAGCCCCGAAAGCGGTGGCTCTCAAGGTCCAAAGGATGAAGGCTGGCCCGGTGGATTCTTCCGGACGCCCGACTCCCGTCCCGATAAACGATTTTTACGAGATCCCCTGCGATTCGATCATCGTGGCCATCGGCGAAAAAGTGAGCCTGCCAGGACTTGAAGCCATCGATGTAAGCGCCGAACGCGATGGAAGAGTGAAGATCGATCCCTTCTCGCTGCGCTCAGGCAATGCCAAGGTATTCGCTTGCGGCGACGCGACGATGGGCCCGGCTACGGCGGCTGAAGCCATGGGCCAGGCCAGAATCGTCGCTGAATCACTCGATGAAAGCCTCAGCGGCGAAAAGCGATTCCAGAAGCTCTTCAGGTCCTTCGATTACAAGATGGAGGTGCCCGTCAAGCTGACCAAGGCAAAGATGACGCGAGCCCAATTCATCCCCGTTGACGCGCGCAAGAGCAATTTTATGGAAATTTCCCTCGGCTATACGGGAGAACAGGCGCGAATCGAAGCCGAGCGCTGCCTGCGCTGCGATGTCCGCGAACGGAAGCGCCAAACCTATAGCGCGCCGCTGGAAGAATAAGGGGGATGCCATGGAAACAAAAACGATAACGATCAATGTGGATGGGCGCAATCTGGAAGTCGATCCCGACAAGAATCTCATCGAGGCTTGCGGGAAGGCCGGCGCGAAGATCCCCACGCTCTGTTTCATGAAAGATATTTCATCCAACGCCTCGTGCGGGGTATGCGTCGTGGAAGTCGAGGGAGCCAAGGCTCTCGTGCGGTCCTGCGTGCAGAAGCCTTCCCCTGGGATGAAGATCCATACCGCGAGCTCCCGGGTATTGAGCGCGCGAAAAACGGCGGTGGAACTCCTCCTGGCCAACCATCCCACCGACTGTTTGTCCTGCATACGATCGGGAACCTGCGAGTTGAGGACGCTCGCCGAATCCCTGGGCGTCAGGGCCTCGCACTATCCCAAGCTCAAGAAATTCGCCCCGCCCGACACTTCCTCCGATGGTCTCGTCAGGGATGATTCGAAATGCATCCTCTGCGGACGATGCGTCGCCGTCTGCGCCGATGTCCAGTCGGTCCATGCCATCGCTTTTTCTGGAAGGGGCGCCAGAACCCGGGTCACCACCTTCATGGATCGAGGCTTGGGGAACAGCTCTTGCGTGCAATGCGGCCAATGCTCTGTCGTTTGCCCGACGGCCGCGATTTCGGAGAAGGATCAATCGATGGAAGTGATGGCGGCCCTCGCGGCACCAGGCCTCAATCTCGTGGTGCAAACCGCGCCGGCCATCCGCGCCTCCCTCGGCGAGGCGCTGGGAATGCAAGCGGGGAGTCTAGTCACGGGAAAAATGGTGGCGGCCTTGAGGCGCCTCGGCTTCGCCAAAGTCTTCGACACCCAGTTCACCGCCGATCTCACGATCATGGAGGAGGGCACCGAGCTGATCGAGCGGGTCAAAGGCGGCGGAACCTTGCCGATGATCACCTCCTGCTCCCCGGGCTGGATTAATTTTATCGAAGCTTTCTACCCGAGTCTCCTTGGGCATCTCTCCACCTGCAAGAGCCCCCAGCAGATGTTCGGGGCCGTGG
>Ga0172379_10007321_pt1 | contig 14353 bp, 15 predicted proteins | sample GrowelOW334metaG_FD_119756 | JGI IMG/M metagenome (GOLD analysis project Ga0172379, IMG submission 119756) | Groundwater microbial communities from an aquifer near a municipal landfill in Southern Ontario, Canada - Groundwater well OW334 metaG | ecosystem: Environmental > Aquatic > Deep... | reverse complement strand
GAATACACTACTTCAAAAATCTCATTCAACCGGCCTTTCTGCCGCTTCACTTCCATCCATTCCGCGGCTTCATTGGCAAGAACACCGAGCCGATAACCCCGCGCTTTCAGTCCGCGGCAAACCGCCAAAGCCGCCTCGTCAACCCAGATTAAATCATTATATTCCTCAGCCAAGTTTGGCGCTGGCGCCTTCAGCCGCTCCCGCGCCGCCTGCCAAATCGCCGTCGTATCTTCCGCCCCGGTTTTTAGTTTAAACCAATGTTCTCTGAGAATCGCCATGGCCGCTTCTTCGTCTAAGCCACACTTGGCAAGTAGCTCAATAAACGACTCATTAGAATTTGAGCCCAACACCCCGCCGAAGTCGAAGACAATATTCTTGATCATAGATATTTTAACAAATAAACATGTTGTAAATGCCCAAGCTCAAATGTCCATCCGCCAACCGGCGGACCCAATGACAAATGTCAAATTACCACCTTTTGGCATTTGGCATTGATTGGACATTTGGATTTTGTCATTGGGCATTATAACTAGGTTTAAAAGTTTAAATAATGGTTACGAGAATTCTTAATTATTAATTCTTAATTTTTAATTAGCTCCTCAGGTCTTTCTTCTTCTCCAAATACTCCGCCTGAGAAATCTCGCCCTTAGCATACCGCTCTTCCAAAATATCCAGGGCCGAACTCCGGCCCGAACGGCTATTTTTGCCGGCCGCTTCGCGGACCAGCCAAACAACAAAAGCGATTACCCCGCACCAAAATACCACCATCGCCAGCATCATCAGCGGACCGCCCCACCACCAACCTGAACCAAAACTGTTGCCAAAATAGTACATCATAGGGTTAGAGTTATTAGTTAAGCTTTAAGAACATTATACCGTATTGATTATTAAAAACGAATTATTACGGTTAGTAGCGGAGCGACACGCCCTCTGGGCGTGTTATGATGTTAGTAGCGAATCAATACGGCTTTTCTGGCCGGGAATCCCCGATAACCCCGCCGCGGCTGTGTCGCTCCGCTTTATTTCGTGCGTAAAAAAACGGGGAAGAACGGCTTGCCGCCGCCTCCCCCTGAGAGTTGTTCGTCGCGAGCGGCGCTCTAACACCGTTCACAACAGGCCCTGCGGCCTATCTTCTGCAACTAGCTCCTAACCCCTTAAGTAAAGAAGGGAGGAGAAGTGTCTCCCCTCACGCCAGTTGCCAAAGACCGACTTTAACCCGCGGCTGACCCTGGCGCTCCTCGCCGATGATGGTAAAGGAGACAGAGGATCATACCCGCCAAATATAGCTCCCAAAAAGTCAGCCGGAGAGTGTTGTTGACCAGCGACTTTCTGGGGTCAAAAATGGCCAGCTCTTCGAAAACCCACAAACGGAGGAAGAGACAAGCGACGAAAGCTCCCTCCGCTAAAACTGCGGCAGAGAAGTCGGCGAAATGAGCAACTGGATGGGATAGATAGTGGCTGCCGACGATCAACAGGATGGCCACGCCGACCAGAAACCCGATGCCGTAGGCCAAGACCCTTTTGATCTCAGCCCAAAACTCTTGAAATCTGTTCACCTGAAGCCTCCTTGGTGACGGTTCGAAAATTTGTCAGATGGCGAGGCAAGGCGCGTTGATCCGACGCCAGGCCATGGCGATCAAGGGTATTTCCCAGACAGCCGCCCGGCCGAGATTTCTGAAAAACCCTTTATCCGGGTCAATCAGCTGAGGCCCGATAAAAACCAAGGAGCCGGCTAATTGCAATGCCGACGAAACCCACAGGAACAGGCATACCCAGCCCGACGCCGACCAGTTCGTGAGCGGCGAAAGGGCAAACAGGACAAACGCAATCTCAATGACCAATGCCCAGAACAAGGCCATTTCGAACTGAAACTCGTCGTCCTGTAATGCCAATTTCAACATCCTCAAGCTTTTCATGGCGTCCTCCCGTTAAATTGTTAGTGTACTTTGACTTGCTATTATCTTAGCTTAAAGGTAAGAAAAAGCAAGATAAAATCACATAACAAGGAACGCATAACAAGCCTGCTTTTGTTCCTTTGCTTGCCCCGCGCAGCTGGGGTTATGTGCTCCTCGTTCCATGATATTTGACAAAATCCTTTTTATCATATATAATTGAGCCTCGGAATAGCTAAGCTTCTACTATACAGTAAAAACGCTTCCGATTGGCAAGCTTTTTTTAATAGCCAAACGCTAAGTTTATAGCATTTACCCGACACTTCGATTGACGCCGCCAGCCATTTAACCATAGAGCCATTTAACCCTTTATTTCAAGAACCATCGTTAATTACCAACCAAGACCCCAAATCACCACCATACTATGGAAATCCGCAATATCGCCATCATCGCCCATGTCGACCATGGCAAAACTACCCTGACCGACGCGCTGATGAAACAAACCGGCATGACTGACGGCAGTGTCAGTATGGACAGCAACGCGCTGGAGAAAGAGCGCGGCATCACGATTTATTCCAAAAATACCTCCGTGTTTTATCGCGACACCAAAATTAACATCGTGGACACGCCGGGCCACGCTGATTTTAGCTCGGAAGTGGAACGGATTTTGCGGTCGATTGACTGCGTTCTCCTCCTCGTGGACGCCCAGGAAGGCCCGATGCCGCAGACCAAGTTTGTTCTGAAGAAGTCGCTGGAGCTCGGCCTGAAGCCGATTGTGGTGATCAATAAAATCGACAAACCGGCCGCCCGACCCGAAGCGGTTCAGGAAATGATTTATGAATTATTTTTGGACCTGGGAGCGAGCGACGAGCAGTTGGATTTCCCGGTGATCTTTGCCGCGTCCAAACTGGGCATTGCCAAAATGCACCTGGACGACGACAGCGCCGACCTGACGCCGCTTTTGGATTTGGTTTTAGAGAAAGTCGCGCCGGTACCGGCTGACCGGGCGAGCGAGCCTTTCACTGCCCAGCCGTTCAATCTCGCTTACGACAATTTTCTTGGCCGTTGCGCTATTTGTCGGGTTTATTCCGGCGCCATTAAAACCGCACAAAATGTTTTTATTAAAACTCCCTCTGGCGCCAGCCGTCAGGGCAAGATTTCCAAACTTTTTACTTATCAAGGCGTGGTCAGAAAGGAAGTGGAAGAGGTGACCACCGGTGACATTGTCATGATTGCGGGACTCCCCGACATCGACATTGGCGAGACTATCACTGAGAACGCTGACCAAGAGCCCCTCGCCGCAATCAAAATTGACGAACCGACTATTACTTTGAACTTTCTGGTTAACAGCTCGCCCTTTGCCGGCCGTGAAGGTCGGTTTGTCACCTCCCGCCAGCTCAAAGAACGGCTGAAGAAAGAATTGGAAGTGAATGTCGGGCTGAAGATTGATTTTACCGACCCGGTTTATTATCGCGTCTGCGGCCGCGGTGAACTGCATATCGCCATTCTCCTCGAGAATCTCCGTCGCGAAGGCTACGAACTCCAGGTTTCCCAGCCGCAAGTGATTATTAAAGAAGAAGACGGCGTCAAACTGGAGCCGTTTGAAGAAATCACGATTGATATTCCCGAGGCCTACCTCGGCACGGTCATGGAAAAAGTCGCCAAACGAAAAGGCAAACTCCTAGATCTCAAGAATCACAACGGCCAGTGCCGGCTGATCTTTGAAATGCCGACCCGCGGCCTGCTCGGTTACCGCAACGAGTTTGTGGTGGACACCCGCGGTGAGGGCATTCTCTGCACCCATGTTCTCGGCTTCCGCCCGCACGCCGGCGAGATATCTAAAACCGACCTCGGTTCCATGGTCTCGATGGCGACCGGCAAAACGCTTGCTTATTCCCTTGCCAACCTGCAAGAGCGCGGCATGCTTTACATCGGGCCGAATATCGAAGTCTACACCGGCATGGTGATTGGCAATGTCGCCAAAGGCAACGACCTGATGGTCAACCCGATCAAAGGCAAACAGCAAACCAACATGCGTTCCGCCGGCGCCGACGAAGCGATCAAAATTACGCCGCCAGTTGAATTATCCTTGGAAATCGGCCTCAGTATCATGAACGACGACGAATACTTAGAAGTCACACCGGAGAGCATCCGCCTCCGCAAAAAAGACCTAAGTAAGCGGCTGGAAAAAATCAGCGTGTAAAATTGACCTTAAACTGTATAAAAAACATGTGTTGCTTTTTAAAATAAGCATGCTATAGTTTAGTTAATATAAAAATATGAAAGAAGCGCCAATTATTTTAAGCGAACAAGAAAAAAAGAAATTACTAGTAGATGAGTTATTGGAGCTAGTAAACGAATTATCAATTCTTTTAGATAAACTAAACCAAGAGCGAGGTTCGTTTCGTTTTGATGAAAACCCAGAAGTTAAGAGTTGGAGAACGGCGGTTGCGTCTTTTATCGATCCTATACAAAGAGATCTTTTCAGTAATTTTGAAAGGCTCCAGAAAGGCTGTAATTGGAAGGGGAATATTGACAGAGGGAAATTGATACCCTGGCGATCAGAAGAAGTAGATATTGCCGAAAATTTTCTCGAACAATATATAGACACCGCAAAATTGTATAAAGAAACTGCTAAAAATTTACAGCTGTCTCTATCGGCGCCGACGAGGCGATCAAACTAACCCCGCCGGTGGAATTATCTTTGGAAATCGGCCTCAGCATCATGAGTGATGACGAATATCTGGAAGTCACGCCCGAAAGCGTCCGCCTCCGCAAAAAAGACCTCTCTAAGCGGCTGGAGAAAATCAGCGTGTAAAATTGACCTTAAATTATATAAAAAATCATCTACCAAAACGGTGGATGATTTTTTTAGAGCTGAACTATACCTGATAAAAATAATAATAGGTGCTTTTTAGTTTTTCCGGCCGCGTTTTTACTTTTTTCACTAGATTTTCCCCCGGCAAATCATGACCCAATAAAACCATCACCGTCCCCGGCCGGCATTCTTGTTTCATTTTCTGCCACAACTTTTTCACCACTTGCGGAACCAAGAAAACATAAGCGATATCAATCTCGCTTAAATCAGCCTTAAAAAAATCTTTAGCCAGAAATGTCGCCCGCGAGCCGATCAGCCGAGTCTTCAGCCGGCTATAGAATAAATGCAGGGGCGAAAGCTCATAGCCAATAAGTTTTTTGGGGCCGAATTTTTCCACGGCAAATAAAAAATCGCCTTTGCCGCTGCCTAATTCACAGATAACCGTGTCCGAATTAATATTCAGATCTCCAAGATTTTTTACAAGATTTTTAATATAGCCTCTGGGGGTTCTGACAATCGGCACTTTAGTGCGCCAATAAAGGAGGAGAATATATGCCAGCCAAAATAGCCCGGCGGCGATGACGATAAAATAAAGTTTATTAGCCATAATAAAATGATTATACTCCACTTCCGAAACCAAAAACACCTCCCATTTCTAGGAGATGTTTTTTAAATTTTAAGATTAATAATAAATCTTTAATCTGAACAAATAATATTTTCGATCTTACCATTTTTTAGAATAGACTGACAACCACCAGTTCTTACCCAATCAGTGCATTTACCTTCGATGGATTTTATATTTTCTCCCAAACAAGTGCCTTGGCATTGGGAAAAATCAGTACATACTTTGCCACCGTCAGTCGTTGATAAATTGCAGGATTCCACCGGGGCTATTCCCCATTGTTTCCAAGATCCTCCTTTTTGCAAACAATCTTCTTTTGTCTCCGGAATCCGCGGCTTAACCACTTCCTTGTTTTCATTTACTATCGGCTGATTAAGATTTTGATTGGGATCAATAGTAACTCCTAATGGATCGTTGCTATTAACATCATTCAGACTGCAACCGGCTAAAAATAGAGCTATCAACCCGAAACCAGACATTAATAAAATCTTTTTCATAATATTTAAATTATTAGTTAACCAGCAAAATTATTATACCTTGTTTATAAGCTAAAAACTAGAGATTTTTTATACCCGCCTACCCGCTTCGCCTCGAATTGAGGCAAGGATTCGACATCTAGTCGAGGCTAGTGGCGGTCAGAGACCAGCCCGCAACGCTTTGCGTAGCGATGCGGTCAGAGGGAGTTGTCCGCTCGTCTCCGCGAGCTGATCCGCTCAGCCGCTTTTGGCGGCATGAGCGGAAACCCTCTATTCTATAAAACAAAAACATCCTGTTTTTTTTACAGAATGCTTTTGTGGGGCGGCCAGAGGGAGTTGAACCCTCGCCAGGAGTGCCACAAACTCCTGTGCTACCGTTACACCATGGTCGCCATGAATAAGTTATAAAGTGCCGGCTCTGCCGGCATCCCGCCGCGGCGGGATGGTTGCTGAAGCAACCAAAAGTTATAAAGTTTTAAAGTTCCCTAACTTTCAACTTTATAACTTTATAACTTTCAACTGTCTTTCGCGCCCGCGAGGAATCGAACCTCGATCTAAAGCTTAGAAGGCTCTCGTTCTATCCGTTGAACTACGGGCGCATAATAGCAAGTATTCTGATTCTTTTCAAGGGTAGTCCAAATTTGACTATTTTAACAGATTTTAGCTGAAAGTCAATGAAAACAAGAAATAGAGAAATAAAGTAATAGTTCTAGCGGATAGTTATTCTATCAAGATTTTCTATTGTCTAACCCTGACTACCTCCAATTTCTTTATTTCTCTATTTCTTTATTTCTTCCTTTTTCTCCCATGAAACGCCTTATAAACATCTTTCAAGTGTTGATCGGCAATATGGGTATAGACCTGGGTGGTGGTAATGGAGGAGTGACCGAGGAGCGTCTGGACCGAACGGATGTCCGCGCCACTAGTCAGTAAGTCGGTCGCAAAACTATGGCGCAGAGTGTGCGGGGTGATCCGTTTGGCAATGCCCGCCATCTTAGCGTATTTCTTAATTAATCTTTGGACCGACCTAGCAGTCAGATGCTCACCATCTTTTAGTTTATCTGCTCTGGACTCCGAACTGCGCCCTCTGTACTCTGTACTCCGCACTCTGGACTCTCCCGCTTTGTCATGACTAACAAACATATACGGCGACATATCTCGCCGCGCCGCGAGGTATTGTTTGACCCAATGTTTGGCTTGATTAGAGAGAAAAACAATCCGCAGTTTGTCGCCTTTGCCGCGGACCGAGAATTCTTCCTTGTCCAGGTTAATGCTGTCTTTTTTGAGGTTAACCAGCTCGGAGACACGGAGGCCGGTGGAGAAAGCCAGCTCCAGAATCGCCTTATCGCGCAGTTTGATAATCTCTTTTTCCTCGGCCGCCAGCGGCGCCGCCAGAAACCGTTCCAGGTCGCTGCCTTCCAGATATTCGATCTGCCGCTGGCTGGCTTTCGCGAGCTCAATCTTCTCGGGCGCCAAGGATTTGATATCCCGCTTGGCGAGGTACTTGAGAAAAGTCCGCAAGGCAATTAAATGGTAGTTCTGCGTGCTTTTCTTCAGCGTCTGACCGTGGTCGTCCACCGCGCGGTTGAGAAACAGCCGGAACTGCCGCACCAAGTCGGCGCTGATGTCAGTCGCGGTAAACTTCTTGTCTTTACTCCGCGCAAAATTAAAAAACCGCCCCAAATAAAAAGCGTAGTTGCGGATCGTCGCTTGGCTGCGTCCGCGTTCAATCTCCAGATATTCCAGAAATTCGGTGACGAGTTGGGCGGGAGGGGTCTTCATAAGAGGGCACAGATCTACACAGATTAACACAGATACTCACAGATAGTTTATCTGTGTTAATCTGTGCCTATCTGTGAAAATCTGTGTTTTAATCTGTGTCTCCATTTTACGACACTTCCTCAAAACCCGCAACCCCAATCTGTGCCTATCTGCGCCTATCTGTGTTAATCCGTGCCTTAATCTGTGCCTTAAAAAAAAGAGACCCGTGGCGGTTGAACCAACCACGAGCCTTTTGGTTAAATGTGATCTGGGCGGGATTATGCTCCCCGCTCCTAATTCTGAAATGCGTAGCAGGACCGAACGCCATCGTCCGCGGATTTGCCGAGGAATGCCGCGATGGTCGCATCATAAGCGGCGGAATAGGCAAACGCCTTTTTCGCCAGCGCGAAGCGCGTCGCCAGATCCAGCGTACCGCCGGATTCCTCCAGACGACGCAGGATGTCCTCATAATCCGCCGGATCGGTCACGCTCGCCGTCCGGATGTAATTCTTCGCCGACGCCCGCACCATACAGGGTCCGCCGATATCGATGTTGGCCCGCGCCTCCTCCACGGTCACCCACGGATTCGCCGTCACCTGCGCGAACGGGTAAAGATTGACCACGGCCATGTCGATCGGCGACGCGCCAGTGCGGCGGAGATCGGCCTGATGATCATCGTTATAGGTCTCGGTCAAAAGGCCGAGGTAGATCTTGAAATCCAAGGTCTTGACCAGGCCGCCTTGGGTTTCCGGCTGGCCGGTGTAGTCACTCACCTGCATGAGGCGTTCTTTGGCTTGCGCGCCCAGCATTTTTTCGAGCACGCCGTAGGTCCCGCCCGTGGAAAGAATACGGATATCCGGATTAATCCGAACGAGCCCCGGAACGAGCATGCTCAGACCGCTTTTGCTGAATACGGATATGAGGACGGTCTGGATTTTTACCCAATCATCAACATCACTCACAATATTTCCTGCCATTTTTTTTCGCTCCTTATCCTGTTTGGGTTAATACTCACCGTCACCGGCTTAGTGCTTGAAGCTTCGCTGGCCGGTGAACACCATCGTCGCGCCGAACTCGTTGCAGGCCTCAATCACCTGATAATCATTCTGCGAGCCGCCGGGCTGAACCACGGCGGTCACGCCTTCGCGCAGGCCGACATCAATGCCGTCGCGGAAAGGGAAGAACGCGTCGGAAACCATGGTCGAGCCGATCAGGCCACCACGCAGATCCTCGGCCGCCAGCCGAAATTCTTTGGCCGCCAGCGGGTCAACCGGCAAAACATCGTTGTAGTTTTTGCCGATCCTTTCCCAGCACAACCGGTCGGCGAGCTTGCGATAGGCCTTGTCGCGGGCGATTTCCGCCACGCCGACGCGGTCTTGTTCGCCGGTGCCGATACCGACGGTCACACTGTCTTTGACGAAGATGACAGAGTTGGAGGTGACGCCGGCCTCCACCAGCCAGCCGAACAACATATCGGCGTATTCGGCCTCGGTCGGAGCGCGGTTCACGGTGTAGGTCTGTCCCTGGTAAACCGTGCTGGCCGTCATCGTCCGGAAATTTGCCACCCGCCGCGCCAGCGGGACAAAGCTGGTTTGGACGATAACACCGCCGTCGATCAACGACTTGAAATCAATCACCGGCACGCCGGCGAACTCGGCCAGCTGGTCCAGCCGCCGGATTTGGATAATCCGCAGATCCTTGCGCCCGGCGAGAATTGCCATGACGCCGTCTTCAAAGTCCGGCGCCACCACCACTTCGGCGTAGCGTCGGCTGATCTCCCGGGCCGTATCTTTGTCCACGGCGCGGTTAAGCGCGATACAACCGCCGAAAGCGGCCACGCGATCGGCCAGGTCGGCCCGAACATAGGCGTCCACCAACGAACTGGCTTTGGCCACACCGCACGGATTGTTGTGCTTCATGATCGCCGCGCAAGGCGTATCCATGAGATAACGCAGAATGTTGAGCGCGGCGTCGGCGTCGGTCAGATTGATCTTGCCCGGATGCTTGCCGGATTGCAGCAACTCCATGTCACTGACCAACCACTGACCGGGCTGAATCGTCACGCAGTCGCCGATCACTAGATTGCCGTTCCGCAAGCGGTAGAGCGCGGCTTCCTGGCCCGGGTTTTCGCCGTAGCGCAGGCCTCTGATCTCACCGCCGATATCCCAGCCGGCTTTTTCAAAAACCAGAGTCTGGGTCTCGGCGCCTTGACCAAAGGTAATGGTCATCTGCGGGGGAAAATGATCCCCCAAAATCGTTCGGTACATCTTTTTCAGATCTCCTGCCATTTTCTTTACTCCTTCCGTTTTGGGTTAAATACCGTTGTGACTTCTCTGCCAACAAGACTCCGTCTGGAGTTTTGAGAAAGGAAAGGAATGTATTATAAAAGAGCGACTACTTGTCCCTCCTGACTTGCCTGTATTTAAGCAGATTATCCGCCGGCAGTCAACCATCTTGACTAAACCCAAAAAGAATAATAAAGTACCGGGCTAGTGATAGCTTTACTAGCGCGGCTTTTCTTAATCACATAACACATAACATAGAACAAGAAACAAGGGACAAGGGACATAGATCCACCCTTGTTCTATGTTATGTGTTATGTGATTTTTTTTCCTACACCTTCCGTCACAGCGGACAAAGGCGGGCTTTCTTGTTATAATCAAACTAAATCTACCCAACAACTTAACCGCCAACTTTATAACTTTTGGTTGCTTCAGCAACCATCACGCCGCGGCGGGATGCCGGCAGAGCCGGCACTTTATAACTTTATAACTTCTTCTCCCCCATGCCCGCCTCCCGCCAAAACCTCCTCGCCTTCCAAAAACTGGAGCGCGACCTCATCCGCCTCTTCCGCCGGTTCACCCCGCTCTGCGGTTTTTGTTTTAATGAAAGTGCTAAGGCGGTTCGGGAGAATAGGCGAGTGGCGGCTGAAGACCTCTGCTGTTGCCTCGCTGACAACCAAGTCCAGGACCATTGGTGCTGGCTGGAAGCGGCGCAGAAGACGATGAACGGCCCCAAGTGGCAGGACAAACTGACACCCAAAGGCTTTGATTTTTTAGATCTCGGCAAAAAGAAAGTCGCCGGCCACGGCCCTTGCCCGGCTTTAACCGTTAAAGGCTGCACGCTTCGGGATTTCCGCCCGCCGACCTGCTCCACTCAACTTTGCGCTTATCAACTGCAAGTCTTAAACGAGCTCGGCCTGGTCCAAGGCCCGACCAATGTCCCACGCCAGATTGAAGATTTTTGGAATACTGCCTCGCCCTTAAACCAACTTTACGGCATCAAGCCTGGCGAACCCGACCGCGCCGCGATTGCCAAATTTAAAACTCTAATCAACGACCTGGAAAAGAAAATCCTCGCCGTCCCGCCGGACAAATGGCAAGCGGCCGTGGACCGCGCCGAAGCTGCAATCCAAAAAAAATTGGGTTGATCTTATTTTTTTTAAAAAAAATTATGGTAGAGTAAAACTATAGTCCACCACCAACTAAGGAAGGGAAAGGAGACCCAATGAACAAAGTCAAACAATCACAAATTACTACCACAAAAGTCCAACCACCTCTCATGTCATCAATAGATCTCCGACGGTTAAAAAAAGCCATGGCCAAAGCCAAGGCCAGGTCGGCGAAATTGCGCCAACAATACCGGATCAAAGACTATCAATGGCGCAAACCGGTCAGTACTGCCGCCTAACTGTTGGCATTCAACCATCAACCTAAATCCCGCTTGCCCCACTCGGCCGGCGGGGGTTTTTTAATCACATAACAAGGTGACTATAACAACCCTTGTTCCGGATTATGTGTTATGTGATTTCGACTATGGTTGACACCAGCCTGATTTTAAATTAAGCTGAAGATATTCATTAACACCAGGAGGGGATCATGTCCTTTACATTTAAACAAATTGAAGAAAACCTGAACAGCAAAGAATTGGCCGTAGTGCTCTGCTTGGCGCAAAACCACCGGCCGGCGGACTTTCCGAAAATGGCTTTTGACGAATGGCTAAGTATTATTCGGCATTACCAAGATAAAACATCTTACAGCCGAGTTATCGCTCAGGCGCTAGACCGGGCGCTGGCCCTGGCTCGGCAAAAACCAACATGGAAAAGATGGCTGGCGCTCTCCAGTTGCCTCAAAAACCAATCGGAAAAGACTGAAGCGTTGGGCAATCTGGCTCGGCTCGCCAGAACTTTCGGCCAAAAAGTCTGGATTTACTCGACTCAACCAAACCCGCGGCTGAAAAAAGAGCTTTTTGGCCTAGCCAAAACTTTTGAACAATGGGACGCGCTCGCCAATCTCTGCTGGAAAAATCACGGCGACCGGAAAACCATCAGCCGCAATCTGGAGCGCCTGGGTTCCTATGAACTCTGGCTCCAGGCCGTCAACAGCAGCCGGCGGGTCAGCCACCAGAAAAGCGCCTACGCGCTAGAAAAATTGCTGGTTTATTTCCAGGAAAATCCGACCTTCAGCCGCGCCCTGGAAATTTACTGCGCCAATCATACTGACCCAGGCGACACGCCGATTGACGATGGCAACCGCAATAAAATTTGGATTTGGATGCAAAAAAATGGCACGATGAAAGATTGGGGCTCAGCTGTCTGGACTGATCTTGACCATTATGGCAACCTCCAAATTAAGGCCCTACATCAGCTTTTCTCCCTATTATCCATCCCTTCAATCGGCGACTGATCTGCCAAATTTCAACTTCAATCCCGCTTCGCCCCACTCGGCCGGCGGGATTTTTTTAACTTGTTTAGGGCGGACACACGGGTCCGCCCCTACAGAATCCATGCCGCCTTTTAGAACAAACCCTGCCCTCCGACCTGTTTTAATGTTTTAATGTTCTTGTGTTTTAATGCTCCTTTTTCCTCTAATTTTACGCCTTTCTTGACTTCTTCCCGCCCCCATGCTATATTTATCTAACTTAAATCAACTAATCACCAACGGCCAGCTCGGTTCGGCGGCTAAACCCCGGACTTGGCGGCTCGTTACTAATCGTTATGCTGAGTAAGCAAAAGAAAGACCGGATCATTGAGAAGTTTAAAACTCACGCTCATGACACCGGCTCCAGCCAGGTGCAAATCGCCATCCTGACGGAAGAAATCAAAGAATTAACCAAGCACTTAAAAGAACACCCGCAAGACTACTCTTCCCGCCGCGGTTTGATCAAAAAGGTCAACGAGCGGAAAAAGCTCCTGAAATATCTCCGTAAAGAAAATCTGGAAGCTTGGGAGAAGATCGTCGTTGCCCTGAAGATAAAAGTCCAGAAAGAAACCGAAAAAGAAAAAATCGATGCCGACGAAATCGGCTTGCCGGTCGAGGAAGTGGAAGAGAAGGTTGAAACCGTCACTGATGACGCCCCTTAAACTTTTTGAAAACCCCGGCAACGGGGTTTTCTTTTAAATAAAAACCTCCTTTTACCGCCGAGCGCAGCGAGGCGGCCTAACAGCTATCGGCTAACAGCTAACCGCTATTTATATGATCAAGCACCCAGAACAGCGCGTCGGCGTCTTCGTCGACACCCAGAACATGTACTGGTCAGCCAAAAATCTGCACCAGGCCAATGTTAATTTTAAAGAAATCCTAAAGGCCGCGGTCGCTGGCCGCAAACTGGTGCGGGCGATTGCCTATGTGATCGAGTCCAAAGCCCAAGAAGAATCCAGCTTTTTTGGCGCGCTGGATAAGCAAGGCTTTGAAGTAAAAAGCAAGGATTTACAGATCTTTTTTTCCGGAGTGAAGAAGGGCGACTGGGATGTCGGCATCGCGGTTGACGCCATTAAACTGGCTGACCGGCTGGACGCCATTGTCCTCGTCTGCGGCGATGGCGACTTTGTCCCGATGGTCCAATATCTGCAGGAAAATAAAGGCTGCCTGGTCGAAGTGGTCGCCTTTGGCAAAACCACTTCCGGCAAGCTGAAGGAAATCGCCGACGACTTCACCGACCTCGACCAAAACCCGAAGAGATATCTAATCAAAAAATAACAGAGAGGCGTGGGCATTTCGGAATGACGAATTGAGCGGAGCGAAATTCGTCCTTAAATAATACAGACGAATTTCTCCGCCTGCTGGCGGCTCAATTCGTCATTCCGATGCTAACACTTTTCAGCTAACCGCCATCAGCCAACTGCTAACCGTCCTTTAACAATTTGAGAAACTAGGGGTGACAACCACAACCCAAGGAGGCTAAAATGTGCGGAACAAAAATATCTTACTGCATCTGCGACGACTGTGTGCACCGCAATCAGTGTTGCAATAAAAAAACCTGCGCTGGCTGCGACACGCAAGGACAAAGGAAGCCCTGCCCGCCGGAACTGGATTTCAAAGAAACAACTGAAGCGGCAACCCCCGGAGATATGTTTTAACAATCTCTCATAAAAACTGGGCGAAACCATTCGCCCGCACCCCCAGTTTCTCAAATTAACCTAACGACTTAACAACCTAATTACTAATTAATCCCGTCCGACTAGAACCGTTATTGCCAGATTATCTGACTATTTTAAGTAGTCAGCCACCTGACAATAATCTCTGCCGGATGGAAGAAAGGAACCAAATATGTTTAATGAAAAACGCGAGTTCAAGCTGGAAGTTGCCGGCCGAGAACTCAAAGTGCAGGTGGGCAAACTCGCCCTCCACACCAACGCCAGCTGTGTCGTCCAATACGGCGACACCGTAATCTTGGCGACCGCAGTCATGTCCTTAAAAGCGCGCGAAGGCATTGATTACTTCCCGCTGATGATCGACTACGAAGAAAAAATGTACGCCGCCGGCAAAATCAAAGGCAGCCGCTT
>Ga0172379_10007320_pt1 | contig 14353 bp, 5 predicted proteins | sample GrowelOW334metaG_FD_119756 | JGI IMG/M metagenome (GOLD analysis project Ga0172379, IMG submission 119756) | Groundwater microbial communities from an aquifer near a municipal landfill in Southern Ontario, Canada - Groundwater well OW334 metaG | ecosystem: Environmental > Aquatic > Deep... | reverse complement strand
TAGTGATTCTCTCAGGCGGGTTCTATCTAGCGCGCAACTCATCATTCGTGCAGGGCAATCACACGCTACAGCGTATCGCCACCATATCGCTCGCAGACGGTTCGACGCGCTTTACACTCTGGCATATGGCATTCCAGGGCGTACTCGAGCGTCCTGCTACAGGGTGGGGGCAGGAGGGCTTCAATTATATTTTCAACAAGTATTATGACCCATCGCTATATGCGCAGGAGCCATGGTTCGATAGGGCGCATAACGCTTTCATAGATTGGCTCACGGCGGGTGGCATACCAGCTTTTTTGCTATATCTCGCGCTCTTCGGATCAGCGATTACCATGCTATGGCGTAGCTCTGAGCTATCGCGCCCAGAGCGCACCATGCTCACTGCAGCGCTTGTCGGGTACGCAATTCACAATCTCTTCGTGTTCGATAACCTTTATTCATATATCTATTTCTTCGCGATACTTGCATTCATCGATTCGCAAGTCGCCAGGCCTGTGCAGAAGTTTGAGAGTGCGCGGGTTATAGAAGATGGAGACGGCATGACCTATGTTCTTCCTGTCGCGACGGCTGCTGCGATTGTAATTACATGGACGGTTAACATTCCGGGCATGCAGGTGTCGACTAAGCTCATCACGGTACTTTCGGCATCGCAGTCGGATATCGCAGCAAGTATATCGGCGCTCGAAGATCTTTCGGCACATCCGTCTTTTGCGGCGCAGGAGGTTCGCGAGCAGCTCGTGTCATTTGCCTCTGGGGTTGTGCAAAATTCATCTGCTACAAATGCAGAGAAGCAGCAAGCAGTGACACTTGCCGTCACTGAGATGCAGAAGCAGGTTGCCGCATATCCGCTCGATGCGCGAGGGCGTCTTGAGCTATCGTACGCATATCGTACGGCTGGCGACAGTGCCGATGCTCTCAAAGAGATTCAGACAGCACTCGTACTTTCACCGAAGAAGGAGCAGATGTGGATCGAGGCGGGCGTAGCCGAGCTCGACATGGGTAACGTGAAGGCTGCGCAAACAGATTTCAATACCGCATACGCGCTCGGTCCGCAATTCCCGGGAATCGCTATATATGCTGCTGTAGGCGATATATTCGCTGGCGACATGAAGTCTGCAGACACTGTACTTCTCAGTGCGTATGGCACTACTGCTGTAGACAGCGACATCCTCGCAGTCGCGTATTATCGCGCGAAGGAGTGGCCACGGCTCGTTGCTCTCTGGAAAATGAGAACGGATAAGCCAGGAGCAAGCATACAGTCATGGTTCGGGCTCGCGGCGGCTTATTACACTTCTGGAGATTCTGCTAATGCAATCAAGACGATACGCACCGCTGTTGCGCTTCATCCTGAGGCGGCGGAATCAGGCGCTGCTGCCATCGCTCAGATACAGAGCAAGACTGTCGCTCAATGAACATACAAGAGCACGTCGCACTCGCGCGATTAACTACTATCAGAGTAGGCGGGAATGCGCGGTTCTTCGTAGAGGCTAAGTCGGTAGCAGACATCATCGAGGCGCTCGCCTTCGCGAGTGAGCACAGTCTCCAGGTGTGTGTGCTTGGGGGCGGTTCAAATGTCGTGATTGCAGATGAGGGCTTCGATGGGCTCGTGCTCGCGATGTGCTCATCTGGTATCACGTATGAAGATTTGAGTGACCGCGTTGTGGTAACCGCTGATGCTGGAGTCGTGTGGGATGATCTTGTGGCAGATACTGTCGCGCGCGGATATTCTGGGCTCGAATGTTTATCGGGAGTGCCCGGAACAGTTGGCGGTGCAGTGGTTGCAAATATTGGTGCTTATGGGGCGCAGTGCAGCGATACGTTCGTGAGCGCAGAAGTGCTCGATTGCTATGACATCAAGAATGATCTGCGGGTTTTCAAAAAGGACGAATGCGATTTCTCATATCATGACAGTATTTTCGGTAGAGCTCACGGGAGATATCTAGTGGTGCGCGCAACATTTACTCTATCTACATCTGGTGTTTCTAAACTCGCATATAAGGATAATCGTTTTGATCTTGAAGCTCTTGCAGGAGCAAGCGGGCACAAGCCGACGCTCGCTGGTGTGCGTGCGGCGATATTGAAAATGCGTAGTGAAAAAGGAGTGCTCGCTGGTTCTTACAAAAGTGCAGGATCATTTTTCCATATGCCGTACGTTTCTTCTGAAAGATATGAGCAGATTGTCGAAGTGGCTCGATCACTTGATGCAGAAAAAGAAGAACGATTGCGGCCGTGGGCATGGAAACAGACGGACGGCTCATACAAGCTGGCTCCAGGCTTTTTGCTCGAATACACCGAGTTCCAGAAAGGGTATGTGCGCGGTTCAGTTGGCATTTCGCCCAAACACACATTATCGATTATCAATGTGGCAGATGCGCGTGCGAGTGATATCGCGCAACTCGCGCATGACATGCACATCGCTGTTGAAAATATTTTTGGTGTTAATCTTGAACGCGAAGTCGAATACATTGGTGCAGTTACGTAATGTGTTATTGCAAAAATATTTTTATAAAAATATTTTTGCAAAAGTTATCCACACAAAAATATTTTTGTTCACCATAAATATTTTTTACGCGCGATAATAGTATTTAGAAACGTTTGTGCATGGAAATATTTTTTCACACACAGACGGGTCGACTTATAAGGCATCATTTCTAATCCACAACCACCATGGCCGCAAAGAAACGAAAGGTAGTGAAGAAGACTGCAAAGAAGGCAGTCAAGAAGACCGTCAAGAAAGTCGCTAAGAAGCGCAAAGCCGCTAAGCGCAAATAGTTTTCAAAAGAAGTGAAAAACCGTCGCCACATGGCGGCGGTTTTTCTATTTAGACCGAATGAAGGAGAAATGGTATAGTACATCGACATGTTCAGTCTCTCGTCCATCTTCTCGAAGAATCAATCCGCGGCCTTCTTAAAGGCTGCGGCGCCTATCGTGGCAGGTACCAACAGTTTCTCCGATGAGTTTATGGAGCTCACCGATGAGGCTATCCGTGTGCGTCTTGGTGAGGTACGCGAGCGCGCCACATCTGCAGGCGCCACTGATCCGGCCGACATACCGCTTGTGTTCGCGATTGTGCGCGAGGCGTCTCGTCGCACGCTGCGCCAGCCGCATTTCGACGTGCAGCTTATAGGCGGACTAGCTCTACTCGAGGGCAAGATTGCTGAGATGCGCACTGGTGAAGGCAAGACCCTCGCAGCTACGTTGCCGGCAGCTTTTCATGCGCTTGCTGGCAAGGGCGTGCACGTAGTCACAGTCAATGATTATCTCGCGCGTCGTGATGGTGCGTGGATGGGTCAGGTATACGATTATCTCGGCCTCTCGCTCGGCGTGGTGACGAGTGCAGGCGCATATCTGTATGACGCATCGCATGTCGCAAAAGAAGAGGATGCTGATCGCGACGCGGCAGGTTCTTTCAGAGTGTTCTACGATTACCTGCGACCTGTCACAAAGAAAGAAGCCTATGCTGCTGATATCACATACGTCACCAACAACGAGCTCGGTTTCGATTATTTGCGAGACAACACAGCGTACGATGTTTCGCAGATCATGCAACGAGGCCACCACTATGCGATTATCGACGAAGTGGATTCCATCTTGATTGATGAGGCACGCACGCCACTCATCATCAGCGGCCCGTCAGGGGATTCACAGCAGCTCTATGAGCGATTTGCTGGCATTGTACGTAATCTGCACGAAGGAGCAGATTATTCTATCGATGAGAAGCAGAAAGCGATACAGCTTACTGAAGAGGGAATTCATAAAGCCGAAGTCGCTCTCGGTATCGACAATCTTTACGCCGAAGGCGGGATGAAATTCGCACATCATCTCGAGACCGCAGTACGCGCGCAGGCACTTTTCCATAAAGACAAGGAATACATCGTGCGCGATGGCGAGATTATCATTGTTGATGAGTTTACCGGAAGATTACAGCCAGGGCGTCGCTGGTCAGAAGGACTGCATCAGGCGATAGAGGCGAAGGAGGGTGTCATTGTGAAAGAAGAGACGCGCACATATGCGACAGTTACATTTCAAAATCTTTTCCGCATGTACGATCGACTATCCGGCATGACAGGTACAGCGCTTTCCTCAGAAGAGGAGTTCTACACTGTATACAAGCTCGACGTTGTAGTGGTGCCTACGAACAGGGCGATTGCCCGCAAGGATTACGACGATCTCATATTCCAGACTTCTGCAGGGAAGTATCGTGCTGTAGCGCGTGCAGTGAAGAAGTGTTACGAAAATGGTCAGCCAGTTCTAGTCGGTACGGTCTCTATCGAGGACAATGAAATAGTCAGCACATTCCTAGATAAAGAGGGCGTACCGCATGAAGTGTTGAACGCGAAGAATCATGAGCGCGAGGGTGAGATAATCGCCGGAGCTGGTGAGAGAGGGCGCGTCACCGTCGCTACGAACCTCGCCGGTCGCGGAGTCGACATCAAGCTAGGTGGTGCTCTAGCGACGAGTGAGGAGCACGCTTCAGTCGTTGATGCTGGCGGGCTCGTGGTAATGGGCACTGAGCGTCATGATGCGCGACGCATAGATAACCAGCTTAGAGGGCGCGCAGGTCGTCAGGGCGATCCGGGCGAGACTCGCTTCTACGTGTCTCTTGATGACAAGCTAATGCGTGTATTCGCAGCCGAGACGCTCAAGAATGTCATGGGCAGATTCGGTATACCGGAGGATGAGCCTATCGAGAGCGGGATGATTACCAAATCTCTTGAGACTGCTCAGACGCGCATAGAAGGGTTCAACTTCGATGCTCGCAAGCAGGTGCTCGCATATGACGACGTGATGAATACACAACGCCTCGCGATTTATGCGCGCCGCCGTGCAGCACTCCAGGGGAGCGATGCTGATATAGAGGCGTTTGTGCGGACACTTATGGTGGGAGATGATGCAGCGCTCGCTTCGCTCGAAGCGAAGAAGATCGAGCTCGGTGATTCGTTCATAGAGCTGGTGCGGCGTCTGATTCTGCAGGTAACTGATATGTTCTGGCTTGAGCATCTCGAGACTATGGATTATTTGCGCCGTTCCGTATCTCTCCGTGCTTATGGACAGAGAGATCCTCTCATCGAGTACCGTCGCGAGGGTCTCCAGAGGTTCCGCCAGCTTGAAGCGTCTATCGATGCGTCAATTATTGAGGCATTGCCGCGCCTACAGAGAGCAGATGATGCGCGGCTACGCGCGGAAGAGGAGAAGACTCGCGAAGTGGCTCTCGCAGCAGGTAAGGAGGATAGTGCTGGGGCGATGCCGATACAGAAGTCTCTTGATTACGGTCGCAACGATTTCGTGACAATTAAGAAAGGTAATGAAACTCAGACGCTCAAATTTAAAAAAGCAGAGCCGTTGCTCCAGGCCGGTTGGGTAGTAGCACCGCACGACTAGTATGGCTTTTGTTGATCAGATAACGATACACGCAGCTTCTGGAAGGGGCGGTAACGGTGTCATACGCTGGGCTCACACCAAGACGAATGCGCACGGTGGTCCTTGTGGTGGTAACGGTGGCAGAGGCGGAGATGTAGTCCTTGTGGGTATGCGGGACTTGGCCGCGCTTGCGTATTATCGTCACGACAAGAAATTCATAGCAGAGAATGGTGTAGCTGGGCAGGGAGATATGAAGAATGGTGCCAATGGTGCTGACGTGCTCCTGCGTGTGCCAGTGGGCACTGTCGCGCGCATGACTTCTACTGGCGAAGAGTATGAAATTACCAAGGAGGATGAACGAGTGGTCCTATTCCGTGGGGGTAGAGGAGGGCTTGGGAACGCACGTTTCAAGAGCGCCACGAACCAGAATCCTTTTGAGCAGACGAATGGCAAGGAGGGGAAGGGTGGAGAAATAGAATTCACACTCAAGATAATCGCAGACGCTGGGCTTATCGGGCTGCCGAATGCGGGGAAATCTTCGTTGCTCAACGCGCTTACTCGCGCCAAGTCGAAGGTAGGTGATTACCCATTTACTACACTTGAGCCGAATCTCGGCGAGTTCTATGGGCGCATCCTTGCAGACATCCCGGGTCTTATAGAGGGGGCCTCGTCTGGGCGCGGTCTCGGTATAAAGTTCTTGAAGCACGTAGAAAGGACAGGAATTCTTTTGCATCTCGTCTCGGCAAGCCAAGAAGACCCTGTCGCCGCATACAGGGAAGTACGCACAGAGATAGAGTCATTTGGGCACGGACTTGCTGAGAAGCGTGAAGTCGTTGTGCTCTCCAAGACTGACCTGGTTCTTCCGGAAGAAAGGGACGCGATTATAAAAACCCTTACCAAAGAAACAGGAAGAGAGGTGCTCTCGGTATCTATTGAAGAGCCAGAGGTGCTTAAACATTTTTCAGATCGCCTCACTCGCATTTTCGCAGATACTGAATTGGACGAATCAGAAAAGAAGTAGACAATATGGGGCTGTGCATGCGGCTATTTTTGCTATAAACTGGAGAGAATTATATGGAATACCGTCCGACAATAGGCCTTGAGGTGCATGCGGAGCTATCGACGCGCACCAAGATGTTCTGCGACTGTGCAAATAATCCAGATGAGACTCGCCCGAACGTAAATGTTTGTCCGATATGTTTAGCACATCCGGGTACCCTACCTGTAATCAATCGAGCTGCGGTAGAGCACATGCTGCGTATTGGGACAGCTATCGGAGGTGCGTTAGCAGACGAGAGTGTGTTTGACCGTAAGAGTTACTTCTATCCGGATATACCGAAGGGGTATCAGATTAGCCAATACGAGCATCCGCTCGTAAGCGGTGGAGAGCTCGCTGGTATCGCGATTACGCGCGTGCATCTCGAAGAAGATACAGCGCGTTCTATACACTCAAGCGGAAAGAGTCTAGTCGACTTTAATCGCGCCGGTATTCCTCTTATGGAGCTCGTCACTGAGCCGGTCATTCACGATGCGCAGACCGCAGGTCGCTTCGCGAGAGAGCTGCAGCTCCTATTGCGCACGCTTGGTGCCGGTGAAGCCAATCTCGAGAAGGGCGAGATGCGTATAGAGGCGAATATCTCTGTATCAGCCGATGATGGTAAGCTTGGTACAAAAGTAGAGGTGAAAAATATAAATTCATTTCGCGCAGTAGAGCGAGCGATCGCGTTTGAAGTGGGGCGCCAGATCGCGCTCATAGGGAGTGGTGGGAAAGTGGTGCAAGAGACACGAGGGTGGGATGAATCGAAGCAGTCGACATTTCATCAGCGCTTTAAGGAGGGTAGTGCTGATTACCGTTATTTCCCAGAGCCAGATCTCCCGAAGCTTTTCCTGTCTGAGATCCCTGAATTTTCTCCAGGCGTGCTCAGGGCCGCGTTGCCGGAGCTGCCGTGGGAGAGGCGTAGTCGCTATGAGTCGCTCGGTATACGCAAAGAATACATTGATACGCTCTTACAGAATGATTTTATAAGTGCGATGTTTGAAGGTGTTGCGAAACACGCTTCAAAAGATGACGCGATACTCATCGGTCTCGCTGCAAATTATATAGTTTCAGATGTCGTCGCCCTTATGCAAGGAAATGCGGAAGCAAAACTCTCATATGCTAATACAGATGAGTTTTATGTGGCGTTTTTCAAACTAATGCAGATGATCAAAGACGCTAGAGTGTCGTCTCGTGGAGCGAAGGACATCCTTGCTCAGATGTACCGCTCGGGCGGAGACCCAGAGACGATAGCAGAAGAAGCTGGTCTGCTTCAGGTGCATGATGAGGCGGCGCTAGGTATGGTCGTAGACGCAGTCATTGCGAGCGAGGGGAAGGCAGTGGCCGAATACAAGGAGGGCAAGCAGACTGCACTCCAGTACCTTGTCGGAAAGTCTATGAAGGAGAGTAGAGGCTCAGGGAACCCTCAGGAATTGCAGCGCTTGCTAGTGGAAAGGCTCGGGTAGTAGTGCCTGTGCACAGCACTTCCACACAAGCCGAGATACGGCTATACTACGGTCTATGGAAGAGATCATCATAGAAGAGAAGAAGTACATATCATCTAAGCGAGCAGCAAAGACGACAGGGTATGCGAAAGATTATATAGGCCAGCTTTGCCGCGAGGGTCGTGTGCCAGCGCGGCTTGTGGGGCGTAGCTGGTATGTGCTCGAGTCCGCTATTCAGGACCACCGTTTTGGCACGGAAGAGAATGAGTCAAAAGATAAAGTGACAGAATCATTTTCGTCACAATCAGAAGATTTCCCTCGATACGAATCGTCTCACCCCACCGTGTTACCGTCTCTGAATCGTTTAAACAAGTCAGAAGAAGTGGCTTCTGTGCCTGAAGAGGTGCAGATCACCGATCGTGGAGCATCGAAAACCCCACAAGACTCGTGGAAGGAGTGGTTCGATCACGTTAGTGAGTCCATACCCGCGGTCAGTGTGCCTATTGTGGTCGCCGCTGATCATACAGCCAGTACAGAGCGCCAGGAAGATATAGAGGAGGCAGCGCAGAGTGAGCCTATCGAAGCGATTCTCGAGAACGTGACGCTTCGTGTAGTGAAGCAGGATATTTACGATGAAGAACCCATCACAATGAAGGCTCAGAAAATGGAAACTCGTGGCTCTGCCCTGGCGATACGTGTCTTCCAGCTCGTAGGGCTGATGATTATCGTTGTGTCTGTCGCCATAGCGAGCGTTGGGTCAGGATACTTCGATAATTACCTCGTTTCGGTTAGGCAAGCTCAAGTAGTATCCGGGATATCGGTATACAATAAATAGCTTACATAGAGGTTTTCTCGTCTCGGATACACGAGCAGACGTATCTTTTCCTATACAGAAGTGTGTGGAGAGCTGAAAGGTCGGTAACAAATGAGGTGGCTTACCTGTGAAAAATAGACGACGTGTTGTAGCGGGCCATTCTCAGTGCACATACATTATATATAGGTATATCTGGACTCATACATAGTGTACCCGGAATGAGTATATATACGTTAGGTAATTCGCATATCCGGCTTCCTGTTTAAGAGCTGGGCTAATGAGTGCGGTTATAGATAAATCATAGGTGATAGCCCTTTTGCATCGGAGTTTACAATTGCTATTCTCCCGTTTGTGGTGTCTCTGTGCAGTTGTCTGGAGGTGGATATTTTAAAATAGCGCATTAAGAAGCGTTTCATCGTCCGTTGATAATTCGTAAAGAGTACTAAAATAGGATTTTCATTCACACGTATATCTTATTAATTAGAGATCGATTTTTTATCCACAGTACTTCAGTAGGTAGTGTCGTAATAGTAAGTTATCATTTAGTTAATTCGGCTATCCGGCATGAGCTCTTCACTAAAAGAAAATTTAATAACGACAAAGGATGCCAGTGAACTTTCTGGGTACACATCAGACTATCTTGCGAGGCTTGTACGCTCTGGGGAAATTGTAGGTAAAAGAATCGGTCGCAGCTGGCTCATCGACAGCGAGTCTCTTGAAATCTTTTTGGAGAAACAGAAATCGCGTAAGACCGATCGTTCGCGCGGGCTTGCAAGCGTGCGTGCAGAAGAATACCGCCGGCACCACAGTCTAGTACGTCGCATTACAAAGAATTTGACAGAGAGAGTCTCTGTGCCACAGCTCGACATGGCCAGTGGCACTCTGCGGTCGCATTTGTTCGCGTTCTCAGCCGCACTGGCGATTATTGTGTCAGGAGCGACTCTTGCACGCGCAGATGTGCTGCCTCAGATTGCCGGTCAAGTAGCGAGTATCGCCAAAGAGGTCGCTTATGGTGCTGGAGAAACCTTCGGCTCTATCCCTGCGCATATCGCAAATAAATTTAATACGGTGCACACCTCGATGGTCGCAGTACATTCGCACGTAGTAGATACGAGCACGTTCTCATCCATACAGTTAGCGTCTCCGATGCTCGCTGAGCCGGATCTATCTTCAGTACGCATGGTACTCAACGAAGGTCACTCCAGTAGCGGTGTGTTGTCATCGGTGGTATCAGTCTCCAGCTCGTCGGCAGAGACGGTGCCGTTAGTTACGGTTGGTGCTTTGAGTGCATTTGCTCGAGACGCATGTACTATTGCTGCATCTCCGGTACAGGCAGCTAGCGCACTTGCGCACGCTTACACTGTGATGGGTATGGGAGCATACGAGAGCATAACGGCGAGCCTCTCGGCATATCGAGCGTTCATCGAGCGGTCTGGTGTGGTGTCGTTCGGCCTCGCAGTAGCGACGCGTGATAATCTAGCCACTACGCCTCGCGCTGTCTCGTATGTGGCCATCACAATCGGTCAATCAGTTATCGATGCTTCGCATGCGGCGATACATGCAGATGTAGCAACTGCATACGGGATAGCTGCGGCTGCACCAGCGAGCGCTCGCGTGACGGTCTCAATAATCGGTGGCGCTGGCAATGGTCTCGCCATCGCGACAGCTAAAGTCCCTCATCTAGCTCAGACTCTCTACCTGCGCACTGCGGCGATGCCAGCCACGTTCGCTCCAGCACTGGCACAAGCAGTCTTCGGTGCTGAGTACGCGGCAGCTACGCGCTTTGTTTCTATTGTGGGTGGCGTATCTGATCGTTATCTTGCGCTTATAGAGACTGCAGGCCGTGCAGCCTATGTTGGCGCAGAAGGTACGCGGTCGCTTGCCTCGGCACTCATCGGAGCACCGCCCTCTATTGAGGATGCGTACCTAGGGGCGCTTGGCAAAACAGCTCTCGCTCTCGAGACTGTATCGAGCGTGTCATCTGTGGCCGCCGCAATCGTAGCTTCTACGCCAGCACTCTCTGCTGGTGAGAAGGTAGCACTCTCTGTATATAGCACGATTCACAGCGCTTTCGACTCGGCTACCGACGTGCTCGCACTCATCTTCACTCCACCATCAATTCCAGTGATGGTTCAGCATAATTCACGTGTGCCTCAGGTTGTGGTAGCCACGACGCCGCCGGCGAGGCCTGCTCAAGTCCTGAGTCAGACTGTGAACTCGTATCCTACGTATACGACTCTCGTGCGTGGTGTCTCGCAAGATGAGCTGGATCAGAAGCTTTCTATACTTCGTTCCAACATCCTCGCCACTACTGCCGGCATGATCCAGCCTGTCGCTGCGCAAGGAGCCACTAACGCAACCACGATCCAATACGTGAACATGATTCAGGATCTCACAGACCTCAAGGTGCACAACGGATCTTTCATGGGCGGCACATTCGATGGCGGCAGTCTGACAAATGGTCTCCTGGTTTCTGCGACGGATGGTGTGTTCACGAATGCCACTTCAACTAACTTCTTCGCGACCACTGCATCATCGACAAACCTCTTCGCATCAACTGCACAGCTCGGATCTCTTTCCGTCCTCGGCAATGCAGCATACACAGGCACGCTCGCACAGACCGGTCTCGCCACATTCACCAACGGCTTCCTCTCGAACGCATCATCCACCATCACATCAGGGCTGTTCTCGATGGGGGGTGGAGCAAGTACCACCAATATAACCGCAAGCGGCACAGGATATTTCGCCTCGCTCGGCGGAGCAGTAGTCTCCGCACTCACAGCTAACTATCTGCCTAAATGGAACAGCGGCACGCTTGCCAACTCGCTTATATATGATGACGGTACGAACGTCGGCATCGGCACCACTTCTCCATACGCAAGATTCTCCGTCACAGGAGCGGCTGGGAGCTCCACAAATCTATTCGCAATATCCACATCGACTGCGGGATTCTCCACCTCGACAGCCCTCTCTGTCGACCAGAACGGGAACCTATCGCTTCTGAATGGTGCTGGCCTATCTGTATCTGGGACATCTGCTCATACCGGTCTCGCCACATTCACCAACGGCTTCCTCTCGAACGCATCATCCACCATCACATCAGGGCTGTTCTCGATGAATGGTGGTGCCTCGACTACACAGCTCACAGCCACTGGATCGACCTATCTCGCCACTGCAGGAGGTGGCGTCGGTATTGGCACCACGACTTTAGATTCCGCATTGAGTATTTTGCAAAGTGTAAATGGCATACCTATCATTTCAGCGTATCGCGCGACTGACAGCGCTCCATCTGGTGATTTCATCAGTTATAAATCTTCTGCAGGAACACCGCTGTTTCGTGTGGACAATTCAGGCAATCTTATGGCGGGTGGAATCATAAATACGGGAAGCCAGACTATTACCTCGACATCTCAGCCGCAGTTCCGTGTGCAGTACGATGCATCGAATGAATGGACTGCCAGCACCAATGCGACTGGCGGTACGACATTTGGCGTGAACGGCTCTACTCCGTCTCTCACATTCACTCCGCTCTCAAACAGCGCAAATACATTTAACTTCACCAACGCATTGGCGAGTAATTCGATTCTTTCGATAGACACACTGAGTCAACGAGTTGGTATAAACAACGCCGCACCAACATACTCCCTCGACGTCACCGGCAATGGGCACTTCACATCTCTCGTCGATGCATCGCATTTCGTCGCCACATCTTCATCTGCCACATCACTCTTCAACGGGCACATCACCGTCTCTGGCAACTCTCTCTTCTCAAACGCCACCACAACCAACCTCTTCAGCACCACAGCCTCCTCCACAAACCTCTTTGCATCAACTGCACAGCTGGGCTCGCTCTCAATACTCGGCAACACCACCCACACCGGCACGCTCGCACAGACTGGTCTCGCCACATTCACCAACGGCTTCCTCTCGAACGCATCATCCACAATCACGTCGGGCCTCTTCTCCATGAATGGCGGGGCTTCCACTACGCAATTAACTACCACTGGCTCTACATATCTAGCCACGTCAGGTGGCAACGTCGGCATCGGGACGACAGCACCAGGAGGTTTATTGGATTTGCAGACGGGTGTCGGTTTGGCTTTGCGACTCGGTGCCGATGTAAATGCAACAACTCGAACAAATGCAATCCGAAAATTTGCAAGAATAGGTATGCCACATTATTTATCTGCTGAGGAAGATGTTGGGTTATTCTCATTGGACAGTGATTCTACTTACAATGCGATTAATTTTGGCGGTGGTAGTTTGGCGATGAATGCTGCAACAAAACTTTCATTTTGGACTGCCAACGACACTACCACAGTACAAGGAACTGAGAAAATGACGATTAATAATCTCGGCAACGTCGGTATCGGGTCGACGACGCCGTGGGGCTTGCTGAGCGTGAACGCGAACGCAATCGGATCAGCACCGCAGTTCGTCGTCGGTAGCTCGACCGCCACTAACTTCATCGTGGCGAACAATGGCTATGTCGGCATCGGGACGGCGACGCCAACGTCAAAATTACATGTGAACGGCGGGATTACTGCGCAGGACAATATACAAGGATATGGTTTATACACAGTAGGGTCTGGAACAGTTTCTGCCCCGGCACTTAATATCAATGCCACTGGCGTGGGTTTATATCGGCCTGCTGCTGGAATAGTGGGAATAGTCGGCAACAGCGTAGAAATAGCACGATTTGATGGAAATACTGGCAACGTCGGCATCGGGACGACGAGTCCGGCGGCGTTATTGCAAGTTGGCGCTGCAACTGGTGGCGCTGGCGCTTCTAGCGAAGGATTGTTACTTGGAAATAATAAGCCAATATCTTTCTACGACAGCACTGGAACGGCAAGAAGATACATGTTACTCGCAAGCAATACTTACATTGGACAAGTTGATAGTGGCTGGTCTGGTGGCTCTACTATATTTGGGGCAGGTACGAATATGCGTTTTTTCATTAATGGCGCTACCACACTAACTGAATCAATGAGGTTAAGTGCTACAGGTGGTTTATCTTTGGGAACGGCTACGTGGAATGGCACAGACCCAGGGGCAGGGAATTTAGCAATACAAGGCAATGTCGGCATCGGGACGACGACCCCGTACAGCAGACTGTCGGTGTGGGGGGCGGGGACAGGGGCAACGTCAATGTTTGAATTAACAAACTCTGCGTCAACAACACTCGCCTCGGTCTTGAATGACGGGACAGTATATATGAAAGGCAACGTCGGCATCGGGACGACGAGTCCTGGGCAACTTTTGACTGTTGGCGGTAGTGCGGTTACGGGTACTTTTTCAGTGCAAACTCCAGGGGGTGAGACATTTAGTATTAATCGTGTCTCTGCCGGTAATATATCCTTTAATGCGGGAGGAGGATCCACTTTTGCGGGCGGAGTAGATTTAGGCGCTAGATTTAATATAGCACCAGTAAATGATTCTTTACCAACATTGGCGGTTAGAGGTTATACGGGAGGGGTAAGTGATATAGTTCGTGTTTCATCTCCCACTGTTACAACTGGAGATTTGTTTATAATAAAATCAACTGGCAATGTCGGCATCGGGACGACGACGCCGTGGGGCTTGCTGAGCGTGAACGCGAACGCAATCGGATCAGCATCGCAGTTCGTCGTGGGTAGCTCGACCGCCACTAACTTCATCGTGGCGAATGGTGGCAACGTCGGCATCGGGACGACG
>Ga0172379_10007319_pt1 | contig 14357 bp, 16 predicted proteins | sample GrowelOW334metaG_FD_119756 | JGI IMG/M metagenome (GOLD analysis project Ga0172379, IMG submission 119756) | Groundwater microbial communities from an aquifer near a municipal landfill in Southern Ontario, Canada - Groundwater well OW334 metaG | ecosystem: Environmental > Aquatic > Deep... | reverse complement strand
TGTGCGCCCAGGAGGAATCGGACCTCCATCTCTAGTTCCGAAGACTAATACTCTATCCGTTGAGCTATGGGCGCCCTAGTATCCCCGGCAGGGATCGGACCTGCGACCTCCTCCTTAGAAGGGAGGCGCTCTATCCAACTGAGCTACGAGGACATAATTTAAAAGGGCGAAAAATACCTGGGATATTTTAACAGTTTTTGAGGAAAATATCTTTTAAATAAACAAATTGGTGAAGAAACTAATGATGGTTTCTTTTATTCCGGTTTTGGGGCGGAAAATTGAGCCTTTGGCGTCTATGGCCAAGATTTCATATTGAGGTAGATTGTCCCAACTGATGAAGGTTTTACCTGTGTATTGGGAAGAAGAATTTATTTTAAGTTTGAAATTAAAAGTGTGAGAGCTGTTGGGGTAAACAAGAGTGCTGTCGGTGCAAATCGCGTCTAGGACAATATTTTTGGTTGTTTGGGGGTTAAGACAAAGCTGGGTTTCGCCCCAAATTGATTGGCCGGTGTTTTTAAGGGTAATTTGGCCAGAATAATCTTTGTCCGAAAAAAGTATCAACGGCAGTTGCATATTGGTAACGGAGTAACTAACTGTTTGGGGAAATTTATTTTTTGATTTTGGTAGGGAAATTAAATCTTGATATTCGGGATAGATGATTTCTTTTTTGTCTAACCAGGAAAAATGATCAAAAGGAGGATAGGGATAGTTATAAATAAAAGGGGTGACGGCGTAAATATTTGGATCATTGGACCAGTTAGCTAGAGCAATTTTAAGAAATTCGGCGGATGTTTTTAGAGTATAAAATTTATTATCTTTTGACTCCCCTTCCCGGTGGGGCCAGCCGGTTTCGGTAATAAAGACTGGATATTTTTTTTGAATTCCGAGTGATTTTATAAAATCGAGTTCCCATTGATAGCCCCTGATGCTATGCTGACCGGAGTCTGACGGTTTGCCAACAAAGCCGTGATTGGGGTAAGAATGTGAGGCAATACCGTCAATTAAATTAAAATAGTCGGGTTTGTATTCGTAAATTTCTTTGTAGACATTGGGAGCAGAGTGATAAATATCTTTGGTTTCCGGGGCAGCCAAATCGAGAGGACTGCCGATAATAAAGAAATTGGAATTCAGGCTTTTGAATTTCTGAGCGGCATAAATGGCGGTATCGGTATAATTTTTAACGTCAACTTTACCGCCCCACTCAGAAGCGTGGTTGATTTCATTAAAAAGAATTACGTACTGGTTGGTGCCCGGCCAATTTAGGCTGTTTAAAAAGTTAGCCAAATTATCAATGTCTTCGAAAGTGGGTGCCTGCCAGTAGTTCTCTTTCATGACAGTGGCCAAGCGAACTATGGGAATAATGTGTAGTTTGCGACAATTATTAAAGAAATCTTGCCAAGAATTGCGGTCAAGTTGGTCGGTTCTGAGAACTATAGTAGCCCAGCCCCAATCTCCACCGGAAGAATTAATGACTTTTGAAGCGGTATAAATATCCTGAGGTTGGGTCAAATGGAGGCCAAAAATGTTTTGAGATGCTAAAATAGGCTTGGTATTTAGGAATAAAAATAAAAATATCCAAAAAATTATCATAATATTTAGGTAGTCGATTGCTATTTTACCAAATGAACAAAGAAGAAATAATTAAAATGAAAATCTCCCGAGTGGAGAAAGAGATTCGGGATACGCCTTACGACAAGAGCAGTGAACATCATCATGGGGTATTAAAGGCTAAATTAGCTAAATTAAAAGATGAGCTAGACAGCCCCGGTAATAAAGGCGGAGGCGGCGGGGTTGGTTATGCAATCAAGCATTCAGGGGATGCGTCGGTAGTTTTGGTGGGTTTGCCCAGTGTAGGTAAGTCAACATTATTAAATAATGTGACAAATGCAGAGTCGAAAGTCGGTAATTACGATTTTACGACTTTGGGCGTGATTCCCGGAATGATGGAATATAAAGGGGTAAGGATTCAAATTTTGGATTTGCCGGGAATCGTTGAGGGGGCGGCTGGGAATAAAGGTTTTGGTCGAAAAGTGATATCGGTGATTCGGGCAGCCAATATGGTGGTGTTAATGACTGATGTTCAGAGGGTAAAGTGGTTGGAAACTGTAACAATGGAATTATATAAGGCTGGAATTAGATTAAACAGTCGGCCACCAAAAATTGTAGTTACACGAACCGACAGAGGTTCAATTCAAATAATTGATCCGTATCATTCTTTTGATAAAGAAATGGTGATTGATATTGCTAAAGAAATGGGGTTAGATAACGCCATAATTCATATAAATGAAAAATTAAATAATATAGATCGATTAATAGATGGATTGGTAAAAACCAGAACTTATATGCCGGCTGTCAGAGTAATTACTAAGATTGATTTGGTTGATCCAAAAAAAATAAAAGTGATTAATTCGGAAGATGTGGTATTAATGGCGGCTGATAAAGGAATCGGATTGGATGAATTTAAAGAAAAAATATGGCATGGTTTGGGATTGGTAAGAGTATTTTTAAAAAGAGAGAGGTCGGGGGCGGCAGACTTTAAAGAACCGTTGATTATGAAACGGGGACAAACCGTTGATGATGTGTTGAAGCGAATCTCAAATGATATGAGAGAAGATGTAAATAAGGCGTTGATTTGGGGTAAACAAGCTAGGTTTCCGGGACAGGAAGTGTCGTTTAAATTTCCGGTTTTTGATGAAATGGAAGTGTGGTTTGGAAGATAGAATTAAGAACAGTGAACGGTGACCATGTTGTTGACTGGTGAAGGATCAAGTCCATAGTCTTCTGTCTTGACTATTAATATGGCAACGGATGGTGGTATGAGCCTAATGTGAGTTTCGTCTGGGAAGTGAGATAAGGTAATCGGGTCTTCCCCCATTAATCCCTGTATTTCGGTTTGAAGTCCGATATTACCAGGATTTTTTCTGACGGTGATGACATTGCCGTTTGCTAAAAGGGCACAATTTCTGAGGTCAACTCTTTGAGATTGTTTGGATGTGTTAACTGACGATGGCTGAGTTTCTCTATTGGAACCTTGGGAATAAATGGTTAGTGACATAATATCGAAATATTTAATTTGGTAATTAGGTAAATTATATCACTAAATTTCTGATGTTACGGCTACGGGAGTTAATGGTTTTTTGAGAAAGTTTGGGATAATTTTTAAAGAGAATTTCGGCGGCGGTTGAGGGGCGGGGGGAGAAACGGAAAGTGTGGATTTTAGAAAAGCCGATTTGTTGGCATAAATCGTAGGTTTCCTGAAAGTCGGAGTCGGATTCAGTAGGAAAGCCAACGATAACGTCGGTACCGAAAATAAAACCCTTAAGACTATTAAAGACAGTTATTATTTTTTGTCTGTCGTAGGGACGGTTCATTAATTTAAGAATGCGGTTGGAACCGGATTGGATGGGAATGTGTAAAAAGTTTTCAATTCTTAATTTATAATTTTTGATTAATGACAAAAACTTATCGTCGATGCAATTAAGAGGGATGGAACCAAATGAGATTTTTTCGATAGCAGTTTTGGTGAGAAGAGCTTCTAATAAATTGGAAAGACCGGGTTTATAGAGGTCGAGATTAACGCCGGTAATAATTAAGTGTTTATAGCCGTTGTTTATCGCATCGATAGTTGTCGATATGCCCTTATCTATTGGTAACGAATAGAGTTTAGATCGACGTTGGGGAACAATACAGTAAGAGCAAAAGTGATTGCAACCAGATTGGATTTTAAGTAAATATTTTTGATCGTGTGTAAATTTATCCCTTATTTTAGGAGTGTAGAACACGGAGGTGTCATTTTTAGTAAAGACATAGACGTTGGGTAATGATTTTATTTTGGAAAGATCGGCGCAGCCGGTGGCAATAATGGCAGAATTGGGATATTGGTCGCGTAAAACCCGAATGCGGGCTAGAGATTCATACTCCCCTTTTTGAGTGATAGCACAGGTATTTATTAAGATAATTGATGGTGGATGGGTAGTGGATGGAGAAAAACCATTATCAATAAGAACTTGAGAAAGTTGGTTGGTTTCGGCGGCATTAACACGACAACCAAAATTAACAGCCAGAAAAGATTCGTTGGATTTTTTATTTAGTTTTTGAAGAAGTTGAGACAGATTCATAGATAGGACGAAGTTTTTCCATTAAAATAGAATAAAAACGAAGATTGTGGATGGTGGCCAAGCGGCCAGCGGTCATGTCTTCAATTTTAAACAGGTGATAAAGGTAGGAGCGGTCGTATCGGGAACAAAGTAAACAATCGCAGGCAGCACTAACAGGGTTTTTGTCATGGTGGTGTTTTTCTTTGTCGGGCGTAAAATATGAATAAAATTTAGATTGATCGATATCAATATTATCGATGGTATCGTTATCGTAGACATAAAGTCGACGGTGGCGAGCGTCCCGAGTCGGTAACACACAATCAAAAACATTCCATCCCAAACGAACACATTTGGCAATTTCGTCAGGCTTGCCGACTCCAAGGCCATATAAAAGATAATTATCGGGTGAATTTTCGGCAATGACTTTGGCGATTTCAAAATTGAATTTTCCTTCCGAATCGAGAGGCCAGCCGCCAAAACCCAAACCATCAAAACCGATTTCGACTAAACGTTGCGTACACTCTTTTCTAAGGTCGAGGAAATGGCCGCCCTGAACAACTCCTAAAAGATAAGGCCGTTTTTCAGGAGCAACCTTTGAAAATAATTTATTAAATTCGGTTTTGCAGGTTTTAGCCCATTTAATAGTTCTTTCTACTGTTTCGCGAGCCTTGTTGTAATCGGCGTCAAGGTCGGTAAAATCATCCAAAACTACTACCATATCGGTTTTAAGAAGTGATTGAAATTTGATTGATGTTTCCGGAGTAAAAAGAATTTTACCTTGACCGGGAATTTTAAAAGTAACACCGCTGTCGGTGACGGCGTTTTTGCCGCCCATGGATTTGGCCAATGACATCACCTGAAAACCGCCAGAATCAGAGATAACGGCCCCATTCCAAGACATAAAATTTCTAATACCTTTATGTTCTTTGATGACTCCCCCACCGGGTTTTTGATAAAGATGGAAAGTGTTGACTAAAATACCGGGAGTTTTGGTAGACTCAATGTCGGAACTGTCGAGGGTTTTTAAAACGGCGCGGGTAGCGTCGGGAAAGAAAACCGGCAAGGGAATTTTTTGGCCGGTAATAGTTTTAAAAAATTGAGGTTTTGCCATAGGTTAAGAAATCTTTTTATTATAGCAGGATAGCCTTTAGATGGGTTATAATAACTCCAACGCCGCTGTGGTGAAATTGGTATACACGCGAGACTTAAAATCTCGTGGTCTCAAAAACCGTGTGGGTTCGATTCCCGCCAGCGGCACCCACACATTACCGGGGATTGGCGCAATTGGCTAGCGCGCACGGTTTGGGACCGTGAGGCTGCTGGTTCGAATCCAGTATCCCCGACTTTGATAAAATAGAGAGTGATTGCGGGTATAGTTTAGTGGCAGAACGAAAGATTTCCAATCTCTCGGCGAGGGTTCGATTCCCTCTACCCGCTCCATAGCGAAATGGTTTTGTGTTTTCTCCAATTTTTCTCAAGAAATCAACATTATCCCGAGTTCTAGCCACTATTTTTGATCATTTATTCTTAGCCTTAAAAAATCATACCGGTAACCGGAGTCGGACCTCTACTTATCTTTAAAAATACCAATTTCGTAAATTGCGGCTCTCAACACTTGCCAACTGATTTTTGCAGTATGTTCATGTGGGCTAAAACCAGCGGCAACCTGCTGATATGGGTGAATGAAGTTCCTAAAGTCTCTTAACGCGTGGCTGTACTTCCTAACATCTTCACCTAAGATTCTAAGGTCTCCTGCAGTGTCGATAAGGTTAGAAAGCGTCCAATTATGAAATGGCATTACTTTTCCATCTTTTTGTGGAGCGCATTTTGACTGGTTGAATTTGGAAGGATATTTAATGGCAATTCCCAGTAATATTCCTTCTAAGGTGCTTCCACACAAAAATATGGTTGCCAATGGAGCTTTGGAAGATAGGCATTTTTTGATTTCATCAATCCGTTGACTAATAGCCTCAGTAATCGTGCTGTCAAGCCCAAGTTTGTTTAAAGAAACACCTTTAAACTCTCTATTGATAAATTCATCCTCGCTCGAAACTTGCTCAGACTGTTTTGGGGGTTGGCCACCTAACAAGCGCGTTGAGATATTTTGGCACTCCTCAAAAAGAAGCTGATCATTCGTTGATATGGTTACGCCATCAATCAACCTTTTGGTTTTCCAGTACTCCAAAAGTTCCGATAATAGTTTTCCAACTGTCTGATTAGATTCTTTTTCCCAAAAGGCTCTTAACCTGTTTGCTTTTGAGCCACTAGCATAAGAATATTTATCACCCCAGATGTCAATTTTAACTGATGAATATACAAACTCTTGAAATTTCTGATTGGATAGGTCCAGAACATAACCACTCCCCATCTCTAGCAATCGTTCTAGTTTCATTTTTTCTATGTTAGTTATGTTTGACATAGGTCTTCAATTTTGATTAGTTTTCTTGTTAATGCTTTCCATTACTTGTAGATAATTTTTGTAGAGTTTGTCTAATTCCTTTTCAGCATGCCAACCATATTGATCACTCGCAGCTGCAAATATGCCGCTGAAAAAATCGAAGGCCATGACTAGATCCTGCTCAACCCAATTATCTGAAATCCCAGCAAAATTAATAAAGCCTGTTTTAGTACGTTTGATGTAGTCATTCATGACCCGAGAGTGAGAGTGCGTGTGTTGCGAACTAAGTCTATACATTGTCTTATATTGACCACCGCGTCCAATCTCTTCAGCCATTTCGCCAAGAGACTTGTCAGACCAGTTATACCCCTTATAAGAATATTTTTTTTGAACCTCTTGGGCCATTTTTTTGACTTCATCAATAGAGACATCTCCGCTCTTTGGTCTAAGTGCACGCTGCTCTAGCTGCAATAAAAGTTCAGGTTTTTGCTCAGCGTATTTGAACATCTTTTCTCGCAATATCCAGTCGAATGCATAATATCTATATGCTCTTTCATCCGTTGGGTCTTTGAGAATGTAGAGTAAGGTAATTAGCAATTCAAATATCGTTCTGTTTAGAATTGAGGCATCTTCACCGAAACCTTCCTGACAAAGAGTCATTACGGCGGAATGAGTTTTGTACCCTTTTGCAAGCGTGAAGGCTACCAATGCATCCTTAGGTCCAATGTTTATGACCTCTTTTTCAAGGTAATCATCAACTAACAACTTAAGCTGATGGTTAAAGCTAAAGAGGTCTTTGTAGGAAGCGCTGATAATGTTTTTTGTCCGATAATTAGATGCATCTTCTTCGCTCACGACCCATTCACGTCCTCTTTTTTCGGCCTTTAACTTTCCTTCACCAATCAATCTACGAATGTAAGAATCATCATTGTAGCCAAGTATTTTTGCCAGATCTCGAGTGTTATAGTATCGCATAAGAAAAAGATACACCCTTTGCATTTGTTTGTCAACGGTCATCGTGTACTAGATTGCGTGTACTATGTTTTATTTGCGTACAAGTAGTACCACAAATACTAGGGAATAACGTTCTACTTCATTAATTCGTCTGGTAGCCAACTGTCTTTAACCCATTTTCCATCAAACCGTGCAGAATTCTTCTCGGTTATTCTAGTTATATCCCTATTTCCGTTTTTATCTTTCGTTTCCTCAAATCGATCTATTCCAAATTGAACAGCTAACACTTCCGCACCCTTTTGTGTATTCGGAAGATCAAAGTGCTCCAGTTCTTTTGCATCAATCCACACGAAGTATTCAACTGTGCCAGGATCTGGGCCAAAGGTTGTAGGAAGCCACGATACTCCTTGTTTAACCTTGAAGTATAAGATGACTCTCCACGCTTTATTCTCAACAGTAACAGGATGGGCAGCATGCGCTTCTACTCTCAAACCAGGAACAAGTGTTTTACTGTACTTTTCCTCCCACCATTCTGGATTTTTCACCTCAAAAAAGGTGTGATCAAGATACTCGAAAGTAGCTATATCTCCATCAAAAACCTTTTTTGAATTGATGAAATCTGTGACATTTTCCATCGCTAATTTGTCTAGTTCATCCTCATTTGTACCTGACTTCATTTTTTCTAAAAAGTCGACGAAGAAAGCAAATCCGATGAATTCGCTGTTTTTTGTGGCATATGGCTTGCCAATCAGATGAAAGTTTCGCTCAACTGTCTTAAAGCCTTCTTCTCCCCACCATTTAACTTCGTAGCCATCGATTTCGATAGTTTTTGCGTGAGATATGGCAGATTGGTTAGTAGAAATGAAATTAATGATGTCGCTTTTTCGATAGCGTCTATCACCACGATCATTTACCCTTACTGCCAGCAATATCTTATCGTTATCCCACCTTCGAAGAGTCTCGGGGTGAACATTAATAAGAGCGGCAGCTTCTGTGAGAGTAAGTAGTTTGTCCATACTTATATTATCTTATACAAAGTTAGACATTTATGCAATAAGGAAAATTAGAAGAGCTAGCAAATTTACTAACCGCCAACAGCATCTGTCCAACCATCTTTGCCTTGAGTAAACTCACGTCCATCTGGAGAAACACACTTTCTAATTCCAGTTCTTTGGGCATATTGTTCTGAAGAGAGTTGACCTCCATCATGGCCAATCGCCTTAACACAATCTTCATATGTTTTAACCCAAGAGTATTTTTCTTTTATGGTAGGAGCTAAATCTCCCCCAGGAATAAGTTCTGGAATGAAATTACTTTCGGGACAGCCGTGGTCACAATCCTGACGCGTACCTCCGTTAAGAAGAATCGAAGCTAATTTCCATGCGTTCATACTTTGTGAAATTGTATAAACTGATCCTCTCTCAATTGTTTTACTGCCATTACCTACTTCGATGAAGTTTTCTCCTCTTTTGGTGTTATCCTGTGTGTGCTCAAGTGCAAAAGTAAATGCACCTTCATCTTTAATGAAATCGTAATACTTTAAATCTCCGACAACTGCATTTAAAGTTTTACTTTTACTAATCGTGAACTGTATGTCAGGGGTATCCTTCCTTGGAGCTTCAAACTTTGACTGGAGATTCTTAAATATAAAATAAGTTATTCCAACCATCACGAGAGCGACAGTCAGAAGTATTACGGATAAATGTTTTCTTTTCTTCATATCAGTAGTCATTCGGTATCCAAATATTACCACTTTTTACTATCTTTATGCTGCTTGCCAAATACCTCAAGAAATAAAAAAGGATGAATTTTCTCGAGATAGTTTTTGAATACGTTTAGCTGTAAAATCATATCAGCAGTAACCCAATAGCGGAGGCCAATCTTTATTTTAAAAATAAGCGGCAAGTCAGGGTCGAGTAGATATTCTTTGATATACTCGTCCTGGCTAAATAGGTCCGAGCCAATTACGGTTACCCGCTCCAAATGTGACAGAAATGGATAGAAATTTACATAAAAGTTACAGTAAATTACATATATGAGTATTGAAATACCAGCTGGTTGGGAACCGCCTAAAAAAATTGTTGGTGGCGAGAATAACTTTGAGTTGTGTGCTATTAGGTTATATGATCAGGTTGCGGTAATGTTGTCTACTAGAAGTAGGAACTTTGATCTTCCTATAGTAGCAGAATCGGATCGATATTTAAGAGAAAAAGACAGAATGATTGAGAGCATGAAGCAAAAGGGTGTGTATTTCCACGAACCTGATGGATCTGTTTTTATGGATTATAAGATAATGAGAGAGTTAGCATCGAAACAAGATGGATGGGAAAATATTGAGGCCCAATTTAAACCTGAAATGTCTACTGATGAAGCAATGCAACTGGCTCGAAGTATTGTTGCAAATTGGAATTGGGAACAAGAGCAATCTTAAGATGCAGTCCCTACGGCTAAGGTGGATCACGAATTTGTGCCATTAGCTCCCTTAAAAGGTACGTTCCCGCACAGAGATCATTCGGTACGTTTATAATACCATTTCTCGTAGTTCTTGAAATTTGGGATACCGAGGTGGTTTTTTAGCAGATTAAGTTTTAAAATAAGATCAGGAGTGATAAGACAGTATAAGTTGAGAAAAAGCCAGAGTGGTAATGGTAGGTTCGAGCTAGGCACCGTCCCCAGCTCCAAATGTACAAAAATAACTATAAATGTACACAAGCTGACAATAAAGTTACAATAAATATATGGATTTTAAACAACTTTCACAAAAAGCAATTGAGCTAAGAGCTAAGTATTCTGTACTAGAAATGAAAAAGTATGGAAAAAAATGGACTCGGGAGCAAATAGCAGAGGGATTTGTGGGTGATGTTGGTGATTTAATGAAATTAATAATGGCAAAGAGTGGAGTCAGAAGCACAGAAGATGTGGATGGAAAGTTGGCTCACGAATTATCTGATTGCTTATGGTGTGTGCTTGTTCTGGCAGATCAATATGGAGTTGATTTAGAAAAATCGTTTACCGATACAATGGCTGAGTTGGAGAAACGCATTGCTTTAGAGAAATAAATTCGATCTTTGCGTCGTTTGCCAAACACTTCTAGAAATAGAAATGGATTTATCTTCTCAAGATAGTCTTTAAAAACATTTAGTTGTAAAATCATATCAGCTGTCATGTAATAGCGAAGACCAATTTTTATTTTAAAAATAAGAGGCAAGTCAGGGTCAAGTAGATATTCTTTGATATACTCGTCCTGGCTAAATAGGTCCGAGCCAATTACGGTTACCAGCTCCAGATGTGACAGAAGTCACCATAAATGCACAGAAAGTTACTAGAAAATGACAATGGTGTTGCAACAAGATATTATTAGCTTATGAATCGAAGAAATTTTCTAACAATACTTTTTGTTATTGTTGGAATCTTACTATTAGGTTTTGTAGGGTATTTTTTTGTAACAAAAAATTCGTACGTTGGGGTGCTTTCAACAACCGCTAATTGCATGTTTCCTGAGGGATGTGGCCCGAAATACAAACTATTTGATTCAAATCTACAAACTTATACACCCCTTTTAGGAAATATAAGAGAGAGTGATTCAGGCTTTATTATTAAAATTACTGGAATAAAAACTTCATTACCAAAATCTGAATTTAACGACATGAATTATCATGGACCGACCGAAGCAATACTGGTATCCTCTTATTCTGTTCTGAGTAAAATTTCGTATCATGATTTCCTGGTAAATAAGGCTGGTGAATATACCATACAAAGATATCCTTGTCTGACTCACACGGTTTATGGAAAAGTAGGTATGAACTACTATAAATCTTTTTCATGGGAACTTAATGAAGAAACACTAGTACTTAAGGTGAAAATGTCAGGTTCTATTGGTTCATATGAACTCTGGTACGACGGAAATTCTGGAAACTTTATTAAGGAAGTTACAGACCCAGTTGGTGCAATATTTTGCCATTAGTAGACTATTTTCCATAGTTCTTGAAACTTGGAATGTCCATTCTGATTTTTAACAAATTTAGTTTTAAAATAAGGCTAGGAGTTATAAGGCGGAATAGGTTCTCAAATAGCCATAAGGGGAAGAGGTTCGAGCTGAGTACCGCCCCCAGCTCCAAATGTACAGAAGTAATTATAAAGGTACGTAAACATGCAAAGACTTAAAGTATATTTAGCTGGACAATCGAATGAATATGAGAATAATTGGAAAGAAGAATTTAAAAAGCTGAGCGATTTTGAATTTCATGATTGGGAATTTGATTCGGATCAGACTTCTCTAGACACTTATTTCCCAGACGATTTAAATGGAGTTAAGAATTCGAGCATAATGGTCGCCAATCCAGGAATCGCTCCTTCTGAAAGCACGTGGGTAGAAATTGGATATTTTTTGGCTAATAATACGGAAAAACCCGGAGATAAATGCAACAGACTTATTATAATTTGGAAAGATGAAAGATTGCCTGTCTGGTCTATTGAATTCATTAAAAAGGCAGGGGTCGTTGTGAATTCTGTTGGAAAAGCAATTGAAGAGTTATTAAAACTCAAAAATTAGTTGCCTGTTAAATTTGATCTCTGTGGACAAGACAGATTGTTAATTAGTTAGTATCAATGTTCTCTTTAAGACCTCCTTAAAATGGGAGGTTTTTTGATACAATAAGAAAGAAAATAGGCCGCTGTGGTGAAATTGGTATACACGTACGGTTCAGGGCCGTATGGAGCAATCCGTGGAGGTTCAAGTCCTCTCAGCGGCACATAAGGAAAATACCTCTGCTTCAAACATACGAATTGGTTGATAGATCGGAATAATATTGGTGTTTTAAAGTACTTGTAAATTTTGCCATAACCGTGAAAATAAGTCATTTTTCACTTGTATTTCACGATTATGTTGACAAAACAGTGAAAAATCTCTATAATTGGTTATATGGCTAAGATTTCTAATGTTTTCAATAAAATAAGTTCACTTCGTCAAAGGTATTACAAAGCTTCCAGTGGCAAAAGTGCTCTTGTCCAGCTTATTGGTGACGCAGAAGTTGCTGAACAGGTTTATAACTCGAATGCTATTGAAAATAGTACTTTAACTCTTGAAGAAACTGAAAAAATATTACTGCAGATTGATTTGGATCGCTATATATCAGAAAGAGAAATTTTTGAAGCAAAAAATTTATCTAGGGTAGTGGCATACATCGATAAAAGAGCAAAAGAACAGGAGCTTACACTGGAAGTAATTTTAACTCTTCATGAGATGTTAATTTCTAATATTCGTGACGACATTGCTGGTAGATTTAGAAAAGAAAATGAATTTGTTAGAGTTGGTAGCCATATTGCTCCATCCCCCCAGGAAGTTATTGATAGATTGGAGAGAATGCTAGTCGAATATAACGCCAGTAGTCACGAAAACATCATCAAGCGTATTGCTCGTCTACATCTTACTTTTGAATATATACATCCTTTTATTGATGGAAATGGTCGAATCGGACGGGTTATTAATAACTATTTACTTATAAGAGAAGGTTTTGTTCCAATAAATATTAAATTTATTGATCGCAGAAAATATTATGATGCTTTTAATGAATTTGACCTTAATCAAAAAACTACAATCATGGAGGAAATTGTGGGTAAAGCTCTAACCAATAGTTACTACAAAAGGCTGGCTTATTTAGAGGGTAAAGAAATAATTACACTATCTGATTTTGCCAAGGATAATAAGATATCTCATTCTAATTTGATTAATAAGGCTGTTCGGCAAACTATTGAAGCGTTTTTAGAAAAAAATGTTTGGAAAATAGGTGCTGATCATAAAAAAGTTTGATATTTTCCTTGCAACTCCAAAATAAAGGTAAATAAACAATTTGGTTAAATCTGATAACGAGAAAGACAAACAAAAAGTTTACTTTCTAATCAATTAATTTTTCTTGTATAATAACCCTTAGAAAACTTCGTGCCTTTGGGTGGAAATAGGTCTAATTCATTTTCTCTTTGGACTTTGTACGCGAGTATTATTTTCTGAATCTAAGGCAGAAAGTGTTCAATAAAAGTGTATTAGGGACACTGGGGGAAATATCTAATTTATGAACAAATATGTTGCTGATCCAAATGAGTTACTGGCGGAATTAAAATTATGTTCTGCTTACGGTGATTTTTCAGAAATAGTCTTGGGTAAAATACAAGAGTACCCGTTGCTTTTACTGTCGCCAAAAATAATTTCTGCCAATAAGCCAAATATTTTGGTTGCTGCCGGTTTTCATGGTGATGAGCTTGGTGGTCCCTTGGGTATACTTTATGCGTTTCAGAAATATGGGCAATACTTTAAAGAGGTAAATATTTCATTTTTACCTTTAATTAATCCAACTGGATATCGATTGGGGTCGCATGAAAATAGTTTAGGGCAGAATCCTAACCGGGCATTTTGTCATGAAAACGAAACTAATTCGATCACTTCAGTTGAAGGAATAATTTTGCTTGAACATAATGAATTAATCCAAAAATTGGCGAGGGATGGTTTTTTGAGTTTGCATGAGGACGTTGATATGCATAATTTTTATTTTTACACCTTTGGTGATGAGAGAACGAGACGAGATCTTCATAACGCCCTTTTTGAGTCGCTGACTAATCATTTTCGACCATGTCTTGATCCGGAAATAGAGGGTTGTCCGGCAAAATTAGCGGCAATTGAAAATAATCACGACGGATCTTGTGAAGATTGGTTGTTTCATAGTGGTTGTAAGTTTGCTTGCTCAACAGAAACTCCCGGGAAGGCAGACATTTCTTTGCGTGCGGAAGCAAATGCTGATCTGATAAGAGCATTTATTGGACTGACATCTAAAATAGATTAAATTAAATTTCTGTAAAAACCGTTTAATCTTGTTATAATCAACTTACTTTTAGCCGAAGTAGCCAAGATGGTCACG
>Ga0172379_10007318_pt1 | contig 14359 bp, 10 predicted proteins | sample GrowelOW334metaG_FD_119756 | JGI IMG/M metagenome (GOLD analysis project Ga0172379, IMG submission 119756) | Groundwater microbial communities from an aquifer near a municipal landfill in Southern Ontario, Canada - Groundwater well OW334 metaG | ecosystem: Environmental > Aquatic > Deep... | reverse complement strand
TGGTGCTGATGCAGAACCCGTCTTCTTTTTGGCTGCCGCAACTACATTTAGGCTTCTCTTGATTAGTGCGAAATAAGCTGTGCTTCGTCATCGCTCAGATGATATGAAATTCAGAGAAGTACACTCTGCCTTTTCCTTTTCAGCTCTATTTCAGTAAGAGTGTCAGCCCTCGCTGCTCGCCGTAAATGACAAGGGCTTGTCTCTATACCCTTGGCAGTCGGGCCGTTCCAATCTTTCTGTTGTTAAGGCGTGCCGAACTGGTGAGAGTGATCTAGAATCTATTTAAGGGGTACTAAAAAGGAAGTTGTTGTGGAAGGCGACATGGGCGCTTTTTTGAGTGGCAAATTTGACAATAATCGACTTGATAAAGCCGGTTTAGAAAAGAACGCCTTAGATAAAGCTTCGTTAGACAAGAACGGCAAGTTAAAGGGCAAGAAGAAGAGCGTTGTCTTAATGGAACGCGACATCAATGCCTTGCTCGAGCTTTACCTGCACCGCACAATTTCGTCGAGTCAATTGGCGCGCCTTTGTTTCCCCGACATCAGCTATGAGACTGCTCGGAAGCGCTTGCGCCGCCTGCAGCAAGCCGGCTTTACTGGTGCATCTTCGTCTGGTCGTATGGAAGGTCGGGGCAGGCCTGAGCTGATTTACTTTCTGACCGCTTCTGGTGCTCGGGCCTTAGAACAAACTCGTGGCATCTCCTGGGAAACCATTCCCACTGGTCCGCCCCACACCTACCATAAAGAGCATTTCTTGCGCCTCGTTGATGTGCGCTTGGCCATGGAAGATGCAGAGTTGGCCGGTGTTATCACTAATTTAGAGTTCACTACCGGGCGCGAATTTTGGAAAGAGTTAGCTTCTGACCTTACTGAAGCTGAAGAGCAAGCTGATGCCACCATTTCTTTTGCCTATGCCGGAATGGAACCAGTTAGAGTTTTGCTGGAGATCGACACAGGTAACTTCCGTCAGACTCGCCACTGGGAGCCGAAAATCAGAGCGTTCTTGCGCACCGGCTATCCCATTTGGGTTGTTACCGGCAGCAGCCCGCGCATTCTCACTTTGCGCAAATGGACGCAGCCACTTTTAGAAGAAGCCGAAGTCGGCCCTGGTAAGTGTGTCTTTGCTGTCTACACTGAGATTGTCGAAAAAGGAATTTACGGCGCTCAATGGCAGCGCACTGACGGCTCATTTACTGACTTACGTCCAACTAAGTTGTAGAAAAGTTCTCTAAGCTCTACATCAGGTCTGCATCGGTTCTACATCAGCTCTTCGGCGAAGTGACAGGCTGACTTGTGTCCTGGTGTAATTTCGCGCAATGCAGGCGTATCTTGCTTGCAGATATCTCGCGCCATTGGACAGCGTGTGTGGAAGGCGCAACCAGAAGGCGGATTGGCCGGGCTTGGTAAGTCGCCTTGCAAGAGCACGCGGTGGCTTCTGTCGTAAGCTGGGTCTGGCACTGGTGCGGCTGAAATCAATGCTTTGGCATAAGGGTGCAGCGGCTTTTCGTAGACTTCGTGACAGGGGCCAATTTCTACTATGCGACCGAGATACATAACAGCGATGCGGTCTGAAATGTAGCGCACCACATCGAGGTTGTGGGCAATAAATAGATAGGTGAGGTTGAATTCTTTTTTGAGATCTAAAAGTAGATTGAGAATTTGTGCTTGAACGCTTACGTCTAGAGCTGAAACTGGCTCATCAGCGACAATTAGGCGAGGCTTTAAAGCTAGGGCTCGAGCGATACCAATACGTTGACGTTGTCCTCCCGAAAATTCGTGAGGATAGCGGCCCAGCATCTCTTTGGGCAGACCGACCAATTCTATAAGTCGAGTTACCTCGTTCTTTAAATTAGAGCCTTCTGCACTTGAGCCTTTTGACATGCCATGTACTTCTAATGGCTCGGCCAAAATTTGAGCAATTGTCATGCGTGGGTCAAGGCTGGCATAGGGGTTCTGAAAAACAATCTGCATTTGCTTACGCAGAGGTTTCATGGCTTTGGCGTCAAGCGCCATGATTTCTTTGCCGTCAAAGGTAACCGAGCCTTGGCTGGCCGGCATGAGCCGAAGCATGACGCTACCTAGTGTCGATGTGCCACAGCCAGACTCGCCCACAAGGCCGTGAGTCTCGCCTTCGATAATATCTAAGTTGATACCATCAAGCGCCCTAACAGCCCCGACTTGTTTATTGAAGAAGCCCTTACGAATCGGGAAGTGCTTTGTGAGGTTCTTGATTTCGACGAGAGTTTTTGCGGTCATTTACTGCTTATGGGATCTTGACATTGATGCGGTTCAAACGGTCTCCCAATTTTGCCAGAAACTGACCAGCAAATGTGGAGGATTTAGCATCAATCTCAATTTGAGTGGTGTGCACGCCTTTGGTGCGTGAGCGCATCAGCTGACTAGTCGTCGCTGGAGCATCGAGATTCCACTCTTCATATATAGCTCTTTCATTAATAGCGCGGTCAGTCATAGCCCGCTCAGTTATAGCTTTCTCTGAAGGCTCAATAACTTGGGCTGCACGGGCAAAGCCGTTGAGCAGTCTTTGTTCTTGCTCGCCATGTTGGTATCCGCCCCAGGGATTGCCCTGAATGCGATAAGGCTGTGGCTCCCGCAAAAATACATACCAAAAGACTGTATATAAGATGAGGAGTTCAAAAGCGATGATTGCATAGGCGAACATAATCTACTCCCGGCCTGAGCAGGCCTTGAGCTGGGTACCCAAAAAGCGAATGTCTTTTTTGAAAAAGGTGATAGACCAAAAAGATATCTTCAGGATCGTCACTTTGCTCAAAGGAGACAGGTGGTTTGATAGCCACCGTATGTCGAGCAATAAAGTTCTTGTTAGCAAGCTTTATTGTTCAAATATTCTAACGAAAGTTTGAAGAAAAGCTACAGCTTTTTAAGAATTCTCCAGATGTCAAGTGATTAATTGTGATTCTGCATAACCTTTATACAAGCTCGTTTCACGGGAAAATGGTGGCAAAATCGAGCCCTTCTGCCAGTCGGCCTGCCAAGCGGCTACTGTAGCAATGTGAAAGAAAAAGTGGAGAAACAATGCAGTCGACAGAGCCAGCAGAAACAATGAAGTCGTCCATGATTGCAGTGGTTGGAGCCGGCACAATGGGCTCGTCAATTGTGGTGGCACTGCTTGCCGCTGGCTACAGCGTTTTATTGAAAGAGACAGACCAAGCCTTTCTTGATAAAGGTATGGCCAACATTGATAGACTTCTCAGCGGCCGCGTAAAAAAAGGATTATCCCCTGAAGAAGCGCAATTGCAGCGCAGTCGCATTGAATGTGTGCTTGATTTTGAGCGCTTCGCCGAAGTCGATTTTGTCATCGAAGCCGCTCCCGAAAACATTGAAATAAAGAAGAGCATCTTTGAACAACTAGATCAGTGGTGCAATGTCGATGCCATTCTTGCCACCAATACATCTAGTTTATCGATTACTCAAATAGCCAATTTTGCCAGGCGCGCCGATAAAGTCGTCGGTCTGCACTTCTTCAACCCGGCTCATATCATGAAGCTGGTCGAGGTCATACCAGGTTTGGAAACATCCCACGATACGGTTGCCCGCGCCTTAGAGTTAGCGCAGTCTATGGGCAAGCTAGCCATTCGTGTAGAAGAGTGCGCTTCATTCTTGGTCAACCGTCTACTAGGCCGTTATATGAACGAGTCGCTCTTCACCCTCGAGGGGGGCGTGGTCGGAGTGGAAGAAATTGATAAAGCCGTTTGTGACTACGTCATGCCAATTGGTCCACTGGCTCTGCGCGATATGAATGGTGCTGATATCGGTTTGGCTGTAGCTAATTTCAATTATCAAGAGTACGGTGAACGCTTTGCGGTGCCAGCCTTGCTGTCTCGCATGGTAGAAGCCAATATGTTGGGTCAGAAGACGATGTCTGGCTTCTACGCCTATGACAAAGAGACTCGCAAGCGCTCGGGAGTAAATCCTGAGTTGCTCAAGCTTTTGGCAAGCCCCAAGAAGAAAGCAAAAACAGCATCGGTTGAGTTCAGTGCTGAGCGTTTGTTCTTACCCATGATCAACGAATCTTTTCTAGCGATGCAAGAGCGCATTTGTCAGCCCGAAGATTTGGATGCGGCCTTGATGGCTGGCCTGGGTATGCGACGTGGGCCACTCACACTAGCTTCAGAAATCGGATTGAAAGACTGTCTCGCTATGCTTGAAGCCTCCTTCAAAACTAATTCTGGCGCTGTGGTTCATGAGCGTTTTAGGCCGGCTCCGTTACTTAAGCGTTTTGTTTGGGCTGGGCGATCGTCGGTACTCTAAAGTGAGTACACGCTAGGTTGTCAGTGGTCGCGTCTGCCTGACGACTACACGGTATACTCAGTAGCTGAAAGTTTGGTGAAGGCTAAGTGGCTTTTGCTGGTTTGAGAGCAAATAGGGCGCCCTTATGGTGATTGCACAGATCTTGAAGCGCCGAGCCTTAGTGGTTTGCCTAGCACTAGTGCTGGTGCTTGTTGGTGTCAATGCTTTTGAGAAGCTTCCTCTTGAAGCCTATCCCGACGTTGCTAATATGCAGGTTCGGGTTATTACCCAAGTGCCCGGTAAAGCTGCCGAAGAAGTTGAGCGTCTAGTTACCATTCCTATAGAAAAGGAACTTAACGGTGTGCCTCGCTCGGAGCCACCGCGTTCAATTTCAATTTTTGGTCTGTCAGTTATTACTGTGGTTTTTGAAGATGGTGTCGACCCCTATTCTGCCCGGCAGCAGGTGCTCGAGCGCTTGACTCTGGCCGAGGTTCCGCCCGATGTCAAACCAGAACTAGACCCCAATGCTAGCCCGGTAGGCGAGATATTTCGCTATACCGTAGAAGGCAAACGTTATAGCACCATGCGCCGCAAGGAAGAGCAAGACTGGCTCCTCAACCGCAAAATTAGAAGTGTTCCAGGTATTGTCGAATGCACCGGATTTGGTGGCCCGACCAAGACTTATCAAGTCGAACTTGATCCAGGGCGTTTGCAAGCTTTAGGTATTACCCAAGAGCAGGTGGCCAATGCTATTGCTCGCTCGAACGGCTCGACGGGCGGTTCTTTCATTATTCAGAACGACCAGAATTTTATGGTGCGCGGTCTAGGCTTGCTGAGAACTGTGGAAGATATTCGCGATGTTGTTGTCGCTGCTGGCCGCGACGGTGTGCCACTACATGTTCATGATGTGGCCGAGGTGGCGATTGGCCCGGCTGTGCGTAAGGGCCAGGTTGGTTGCGATGATCGCGACGATGTGGTTGAAGGAATTGTCTTGATGCGACGGGGTGAGAACCCTAGTACTGCCATTGCTAATTTGCGCGCAGTCTGGCCTGAGTTGCAGGCCGCTTTGCCTAGCGGCATGCACATTGTGCCCTTGTACGACCGCACTGCTTTAGTGACCAAGACGGTAAATACAATCAGCCACAACGTAGCTGAGGGTGTTTTTCTGGTAGTGGCCTTGTTGATGCTCTTTCTCTTTCAAGTGCGCAGTGCCATTATTTGTGCCTCTGTAATTCCTCTGGCACTTCTTACTGCTTTCATCTTGCTCAATTTCTTCAAGGTGCCTGCTAATTTGCTCTCGATTGGTGCCATCGACTTCGGCATCATTGTCGATGGTGCTGTAATTATGGTCGAGAATATTGTCAGTAAGCTCTCTGAAGTTAATCATCGGCGCATTGAAGCTGGCTTGACCGGTCGCCCAGATCTTGCCGAAGTTATCAAAACAGTGGCCGCTGGTGCCCAAGAAGTAGCCAAACCAATTTTGTTTTCTACTGCCATTATTTGCTTAACGTTTTTGCCAATACTTTGCTTTGAGCGAGTCGAAGGTAAGTTGTTCCGGCCACTAGCTATCACCATGAACTTCAATTTGATTGGCGCAGTTTTGGTGACCATGACGTTGGTGCCAGTGCTCTGTGCCATCATTTATGCCTGGAAATTACCAAGAGAGCGCACCTCTCCTTTGATGCGCTTTGCTAAATTTGTCTACTTGCCAACACTTAGGCGCTGTCTAAAGATGCGGGCTTTGGTGGCTGTTTTCTGCCTGTTCATATTTGCTGGCAGTTTACTTCTTACACCTCTAATGGGCACAGAATTTTTGCCAGAGCTGGAAGAGGGCAATATCTGGATTCGCACTACAATTTTGCCCACCAGTGTTTCACTTGATAAAGCTGTAGAGTTGGCTCACGAGCTTCGGCGCATCATCAAGTCTTACCCTGAAGTAACTACTGTGGTGACCCAAATCGGCTCACCCGACGATGGCACAGATCCTAACCCTTATTCGACTATTGAGGTGTTAGTAGATCTCAAAGGTCAAGAGGAATGGCGCAAAGAATTCTCAAATAAAGATGCTCTTGTTGAAAGCATGGAAAAGCAGTTAGTCACCCATCTGCCGGGGTTGCTCTTCAATTTTTCACAGTACATTAAAGACAATATGGATGAAACCATAGGTGGTGTCAAAGGCGAGCTTGGTGTGAAAATATACGGCTCTGATTTGGCCGTTTTGACAAAATTAGGTAGTGAGGTTAAACAAGTAGTTTCGGCGGTGCCAGGCATGGCCGATGTATCGGTTGACCAGCTCTTGGGCCAGCCGCAATTGCAAATTGATATTGATAGGCTCAAGGCCTCGCGCTATGGAATTAACACCAACGACATCTTAGATATTGTCGAAACTTCAATCGGTGGCAAATCAATCACTCATTTGATAGATGGTGAAAAACGCTTTGACGTTACTTTGCGCTATTCCACTGATTACCGAAATGAAGAATCTGACTTAACTAACATACTGGTGCCTAGCCCATCAGGGCAGCGCATACCACTGGTGCAGCTGACAAAGATTTCGCAAGCCCATGGCGCGAGCACAATCTTGAGAGAACGCAATGAACGCCGCATAGCTGTTAAGGCCAATATTCGTGGGCGCGATCTAGGTTCGGCAGTAGAACAGGCGCAGCGCGATGTGGCGAGCAAAATAAAGTTGCCAGAAGGCTACCACATTGTTTGGGCTGGTCAATTCGAGCGAGCCAAACATGCCATGGGGCAACTATCGGTTGTGGTGCCCGTCACACTTGGTTTGGTATTTCTTTTGCTCTACAGTGCCTTTGGCTCTGCTAGTCTGGCAGCCCTGATCATGCTCACAGTACCTCTGGCCGCCTCCGGTGGAATATTAGCTTTAGTGCTCAGTCATACTCACTTTAGTATTTCGGCCGGTGTTGGTTTTATCGCCTTGTTTGGTGTGGCAATTCAAAACGGCGTCATTCTTACTTCTAAAATTCGCGACCTAGAACAAAGTGGCATGGACTCTGACCAAGCCGCTTTAGAAGGCGCCATAGTGCGCATGCCACCGGTAGCTATTGCAGCCATCGTTGCCTTTGCCGGCTTGCTACCCGCCGCTCTATCTGACGGTATCGGTTCGCAAAGCCAACGGCCATTTGCCATTGTTATTGTCGGTGGACTATTGCCAGCCACTGCTCTCACTCTACTGTTTCTACCAGCCTTGTATCGTTGGTTTTCAGGCAAGGTAAAACAGCATAGAGATTAGCTGACAGAGAAAGATTAGTCAGTCAGATCGCCGCCGACTTCAAAATGGTCATTGACCCAAATTGCTAAAAAGGCGCTTACTGCTGTGAATGTGAGTCCGATTGCGTATTCCATGATTTGAGACCTATAGTCTTTTTTGCTACGTGCTCCATGACTGCATACTGGCACTTTTGTGCCTATGAAGAAGTTAAGGAAAGTAGGCGAGAAAGATTAAGAACCTCAACCGCAAGCTTCAATCAGATTGTTTAAGTGATTCTGAACGCAATTCGAAACTGCCTTTGACGACCACGGGCTCGCCTTCTTTGAGGCCACCGATGACTTCTTCTAAGGCCCCAGATTCGCCACCTAATTTGATTGGTTGTTCGCGGTAGCGACCTTTGCCGATTGGTACATAGACAACTTTGCAGTCTTCAGCGTCTTGCACGGCAAGTTTTGGCAGAGTTAGTACTCGAGCTTTGCCGACTAATATCTTCATGCGGGCAAACATCTTTGGTTTAAGCTTACAGCCCGGATTGAGCACTTCAGCGCGTACCGTTAGGGTGCGTGTTTCTGGATTAATCGAATCGGCTACATAGTTGAGCTTGCCTAAGAACTTTTGACCAGGAAAGCTGTCAACTTCCAGTTCGATGGGCTGACCTACTTTTACCTTTGATATGTCTTTTTCGTAGACATCAGCCTTGAGCCAGACACTATCAAAGTCAGCAATCGTGAATAGAGCTTTACTGGGGTCAGCTAGCTCACCTGTATTGACCAGCCTTTCAGTGACTACGCCAGTTTCAGGTGAGACTACTGGAATAACCGGATTCAATTGCCCTGTTCTGAAAACATCGGCAATCTGTTTTTCTGATACGCCTAAGAGGTGCAGCTTTTGCTTGAGGGGCTCAGTCATGAGAGTGAGGCGTTCATTAGATAGCGAGATGGTGGCTTGGCGCTTGCTGTTTAAAGCATCAATTGTTATGCGATCTTTGTCATATTGAGTCTTGGCTGATTCAAAATCGGCCTTTGAGGCAATTTTTTCGTCGAGCAGGCCCTTTACTCGAGTAAAGGTACTTTGTGAAAGCCCCAACTGCGCACGGTTTTGGGTTATGTCCGAGTCGATTTGCAAGAGCTCGCGCTTGAGGTCAGAGCGCACTTGCGAGGCGTTTTGCAAGAGGTCAGCTTCGGTCTGCTCAATGTCTTGGCTGCGTATGCTAGCCAAGGTCTGACCTTCTTTAACATGGTCGCCAATATTGACTAAAACAGCAATTATTCGCCCCGAAACAGGAGTGCTTACTTTAGTGGTCAAATTCGAGTTAGCCTGAACTTCACCGGTGCTTTTAACGGCAAAGTCGACATCTTTCATAGATACTTTTTCGCAGCCGAGATTGAGAGCCGCTTCTGTTTCAGGAGTAAGGCTGACGAGGTTGAGGCCGCTTGCGCTCAATTTGCTGACAGAGGGAAGTTCTATGGGCTTACCTTCAACTTTTTCGGACTGATTGCAACCGCTAAGAATTAACCCCGTGGTTAATGCTAAGGCAATAATGGGTAAAATTTTTCTGTAATCGGCCTGGCTAATGCGTCTTAGTAATGTCTGCATAACTCGTGCTCTTGATTTAATCTCGATCTTCACGCAATCTACATTTTTAGCACGGCCGAATTGCTGCATGAAATCACCGAGAGTAGCTTGTTTAGCTGGTCTTCACGTTACTACCCTAACATATTTTAGTCTCTTTGACTGTATAAAATGCGCTGAGAGTGTATGAAGTAGGGAACAACAAGAGAATGGGTGTCGTCGAAGTCTCCATGTTTATCAATTACAATAGTGGCTTGCGAATAGCTTGCGCAAGACGATTCAAAAAGTTGGAAGACGATTCAAAAAGTAGTTCAGGTGTTCATTGAGGTTCGGTCATGAAGTTAAAGACAATCAAAACGCTAGCCATCATTCAGGCTGTTTTGCTGGGCTCTTATGTACCGATGGCAATTGCTGCCTCCTCCAAGACTTCACCTGAAGTAGCCAAGCTCGATAATATAGAAGAAGTAATTTACGGTGCTCCTAAATCGAGTGTAAGTCTCGACACTCGTTTGAAAGATCTTGAATTAAAGCTCTTTGGCATCACGCGTAAAGGCACAACTACTGAGCGTTTGGCTGCAATTGAAAAGACTTTAGCTTATGGTAGCGGTGCTGCCACATCGGGTTCTCTTCTACCTCCGCTCGCTCCGACTCTTGATACACCTGCCACCGCTTCTAGTGCTCCAACTAGTGCTTCGAGTAGTCCTTCAAGCTCGCATTATGAAAGTGATGAGCCGTATCCTGTAGATTCTTCTGGTGCCTTGGCTGATGCTATGCAACTCTATCAAGATGGCAAAGTGGCTCAAGCGGAAGGTGCATTCCATGGCATCTTAGCAAAAGACCCAAGCAATGGTGATGCTTATTACAATTTAGCGGTTATTGCCGAAGGCAAGAATGACTTGAATGGTGCACTTTCTTACTACCGTAGTGCTCTTAATTTGAATCCACAAGATTCTGATTTGCAAAGTGCTGTTGTCAGCGTTCAGAACAAGCTTGCTCAAAGTGTTGGCCCTAGCCACGTAGCATCTAGTGCTTCGTCTTCATCCTCAAGTTACAATGCTCCGAAAGCAGCACCAGCACAGAACAAAGCCGCCGATGAGGCGCGCAAGAGTCAGTTGAAGAGTGCCGTCGCTTCAGCCTCTAATGACTATAAAGCTGGCAATTATGAGTCGGCAGTGACAAAGCTAAACTCAGTGGCCTCCCAAGTGCCGGATGATGGCGATGTGCAATTTGCTCTAGCTCAGGCTTATCGCGCCAAAGGCGATTTGTCCAATGCTCGCAGCCACATGGCTCGTGCTTCTTCTCTCAATCCGGCCAGCAGTAGTTTCGGTAGCGCATTGGCTGATATTGATCGGGCCATTGCCGCGAAAAATACACTACCAGCTGACAGCTTCGCTTCTTCCAATCAGCCAGGTTCTATCCCACAAACTGCTAGTCAACCTGAAGGACAAATCACACCATTTTCGGGCAGCAAAGCTGCCAACTTAGATAGCGGCAATTTGAATGGTGTGGCCTATACATCACGCTCGAATAGCAGTCGCTTAAAGAGAGCAGCTACCTATGGTCTTGCTGGTGCCGCAGCTGGTGCTTTATCAGGTGCACTGTTTAGTTCATCGAATAACGGTTCTAGAATGAGTAGTGCTAAGAGTTCGGCTCTGCGAGGGGCAGTTCTTGGTGCAGTGTTTGGTTTTGCTAGCGGCAAGTAGAAAGAAAAGAATAAATCAAGAGAATAAGGCAATGATTAGTAATCTAGAAATGAATAGTAAATTTCAAATCAGTGGCAAACTTATAAGAGCAGCTCTAATGTTGGCTCTGACGATTTCTCTTGGCGGGCAACATCAGGCTCAAGCAGCAGGTTCTGGTGCCGTTTTAAAAGGTGGGGTGCGCCTGGAGAATGGTACAACTCGATTGACAAGACCTGGTGGCGATGCCGCTCCAGCTCTTTCTACAGCTGACGTCATACCCGTGGCTCCGCCGCGTAAGAGTACCCTCGCCGGTGGTGCCCAAGGTAGCGGATTGATTGATCGCACAGCCTTTGCTGCTCTACCAGCTGGGCCACTTAGCGCCTCTGCTCAGGCTCAGAATAATCGTTTTGATATTGGCGCAGAGCGCAGTTCAAAGCAGATGACTTTGGCTTGGGAGGCTTGGCACAAACAACTTTCGTCAGAGATTTATGCTCGCTGGCAAGAAGTGGCCTTAATTAGAGGACGAGCCACCATGAGGGTGACAGTCACTCGCGACCATCATGTCATTGCGCAATTGACCTCACCTTCAGGTAATCGCCGCTTTGATAGCACATTGCTCGACGTGGTCAACAGTCTCGATAACAATCCAGGTTTGTCCTTCCCTGCTGGTTCGCAGCGGCCACAGGTCTCATTTGAAGCAGACTACATCGCCGATTCAAATGTCAAAGGCGGCTATAGCTGGACGAAGAATGATTACGAGACTGTCCAACAGTAATATTTTGGTCAGGTATTTTCTAAAAGCCTGCGATAGAGATCGGCAGGTCGTGCCTGTTCAGTGAGAAGTGGTCTAGTCGCTTGCACTGACCCGTTTATGGCCAGTACTGGTGGTTGTCCAGCAAACTGTTCATGCAAGACCTGGTTAAAGCGCCCCAGCAGAAACTTATAGAGGTCGCCTTCTATAAACTGCTGAGCGAAGCTCATATCTATCTCTAAGTTGATTTCATTCTGAAGAAAATTAGTAATGTCATTGAACGTGATTTGCTTCGTTAACTTGAGCTTGTCTGTGCTGCGCCATAGTCGTTTGGCGAGGGCCTGAGCAAGCTGGTTCTCGAAGTAACTCTTGTTCGTAACTTTAATTGCAGCAGCCGCTGACCTATCGGCATTGGCCCTACCCTCTACCCAGTCGACTAGCTCTTTCTGGTCGATGGTATCAATGGCAAAGTGCTGAGCAGCTGCTAGTAGTACCAGACTATCAATTTCCTGCTCGATTGAAAGAATCGTGCTTTGGTAACTATCTATATCTAGTATGCGCTTTGCAAAACCAGCCTGAGAAAGACTGTATTGATTGCTCGCCGCTGTGTTATCTAGAAGCGCTGCTTGTGGTGATATTAATGGCTCTAGCGCTCGCTTGCTCTCCACAGCAGAGCTGGCCAGAGCTGCCAACTTTTCTCTAATTGGGGCGGCAAACTGCAAAACGGGAAGACGCTTTAAGTCACCAATTTGGAAGTTTATGGTTGGGTTCAAGTCGTGAGCTAATGCACTAACCAGGCTAGAGTTGAGATAGGCTAATAAAAGATTTTCTTGCTCAGCTTCATGACTAAATATGGCAGAGCCGCCCACATCGAAAATTGCGCCAACTGGTAGGCGACGCACACTAAGCCTATGTTTATTGACAAACGAAAATGTCAGGCCGGGCTTGAAGTAGTAGTTTTCGTTTTTTACTACCCAGTGCACTTGGCCTTTTAGATATGGGTAAGCAGCGTCAACGGCAGCCTTGATTTCAGCGCCATTTTCTCCCCAGCGCACTTTGCTAGTTATTGTGCGCCACCAGCGATCAGAACCCCCACCTTTGGCGTAGGGCACATACTGATTGTCATTGTCTTCGACTTCCCAGGCATAGCGCAAGAAGCGCTCATTGCACGAGGTTGCTAACCCTTGTTTGAAATCGGCCTGGCTAGCTAGTGCTTGATTGTCTTTTGCTTGCACCAAAAGCAGTGCGCGCGGCCGCTTGAAATTGAAGGCAAGGTCGTTACTGCTGGCCAGCTCACCGTGGCTCTTGCTAGCTTTAGTCAGCTGGTTTAAGAGCGTGAGCTTGTGCAGGTGGCCTCTCTTAATTTCTTTGCTTTGGCCTTCACTGTTGACGCGCAAATCTAGGTAGTAAGCTGGCTCAGCTGCGTCTGTCTTCTGCTTAGTTAAGATGATAATACTGCTGTCAGCTTTTGAACCTGGTAGAAGGGGAAAGACTCCATCTCCCAGCTCTATCACTAGGTCTATACGTGCTTGATCGAGAATGCGCTTTCTTAGAGCCAGAGCGCTGGGCAGGTGCATAAATGAGCTTTGCGATAAGAAGCCCACAACGCCAGACTGTTGCACTGAATCTAGAGCTTTCCACAAGAATATTTGACTGAGATCACTCGCGCAATCGGGATAGTATTTTTTCAGCTTCAGTTTAAGAGCGCGGTCAATTAGTTTGCGACCCAAGTATGGCGGGTTGGTCAGTACCACGCTGTACTTGCGGTTCAGAGGATGTCCCGCGGTTCTCTTCCATTTGGGTGATAGTGAACCAAGTGCTGCTTCGCTGACATCGCTACTGTTGTGAAGACAGATAGGTTCTATTTCGCGGTAACTCTTTGTGTCATTGCTTAACAGCATCAGCTGCACAGTTAGAGCAAATTTTGCAATGACTAAAGTACGTGCATCAATATCGATTCCAATAATATTATTGTCTACAATCAACTGACAGATTTCTTTGCTGGGCAAATTGAATTGCTCATATGCTTTGAAGAAGGCCACTATGGCCCCCAATAAAAAGTTGCCAGTGCCACAGCAAGGGTCAAGTAGTGAAATTGCTTTGATTGCTTCAACAGAATCTGCCTTAGCTAAAAATGGTTCAATTAAGCAAAGCTCAATCATCGCTTGCACCACAGGCGGTGGTGTATAAATTTGCGAAAAGTGTGCTTGATCACTGCTTGTCGTATTCTTGTCAGCTTTCTGCACGTTAGCAGTGGCCAGTTTTCGTTGGCTGATACAGAAGACTTCAAATATGTCGCTTAGGCCGTTAGCTTGAGCAAACAGAAGGCAATACTCGGGGCCCTGGAATAGCTTTGCCAGTGAGTAATAGGTTGCGATATCTGGAATTTCGGCAGAAGGCTGAACTAATGCGTTATTTAGGTTGGCAAAGAGCAATTGGAAGCTTGCAAATTTATCTGCGCTAGTGGTTTTGTGACTGAGCACTTCACTGCCAGCGGTGGCCATGATCATGGCCAGTAGGCAATCGTCGTGAGGTAAGGTACTTTTCTTTAGCCATTTGCCCAGTGTGGCACGGGCACGCCTGAGGGCGAGTTTGTGGTTAAGCTTAGCGGCCGGGGCGGAACTAGGCGCCACTATAAAGCACTCTAAGTGGCTTTTGGTAAGAGGTCGCGGTAGAGCACTACCGGTGCATCTGTATTGAGTGAGTGGCCCTTCGCCGCTTCAGCAGCCGATAGTAAGAGGCCAAGCTCTAAGAAATCTTCTGGTACGCAAGCGGCACCGAATGAAAGTGAGAGAGTACGTTCGTCTACACCAGTAGATAGAGGTGACTTCATAAGTGAGGTCATGAGGCGGTT
>Ga0172379_10007317_pt1 | contig 14360 bp, 11 predicted proteins | sample GrowelOW334metaG_FD_119756 | JGI IMG/M metagenome (GOLD analysis project Ga0172379, IMG submission 119756) | Groundwater microbial communities from an aquifer near a municipal landfill in Southern Ontario, Canada - Groundwater well OW334 metaG | ecosystem: Environmental > Aquatic > Deep... | reverse complement strand
TATCCCGCTTTTGCGATAAAGGTTCAAGCTGTCATCGGGAATAATTAGATAAATGTTGCGGAAATTAGATCGGTTGATCCTGTTGAGATCCGCTGGGTTGAAAAAATACACCGCTTGTTTTCCGTAGAGAAAATTCATTGGTCCAGTCATCATCGACCAACCGTCCCCGGTTGCCTTTTGATCGACGAGAATCAGATCCGATTCGTTAAAAGTGTCGCTAATTTCTTTGATTTGAGGAAGTAAGGCCTTATTTAATGAAACAGTGAGATATGGAACAAAGACGATCAAATTAGCGATCAGCAGCAAGCTGGAAAAAAAATAAAAAGCGGCTCTTTTCTTGAAAAATCCGTCAAAAAACCAAACGGTATAAAGTATGCATACCGGGACAATGCCAAACACAAAACGTCGGAGCATCCACGGGTGGTCTGCGGAAATATTCGGATTTACGAGGTAAATAAAATTTGGGAGAGTGATCAAAAAAGGAATCAGGAGTTCGAATTTTTTGTGTTTGTATAAATACAGAAAGCCACTGATGCCAAAAACAATAAACAGAAAAATCCCATAGGCCATAAAAATTCGGAGGACATAATATATGGCGGAAAAAAACTCCACCGAATCAGCCAATTCATTTTTGTAGGCAACGAACGGGCCAATCATGCCCTTCAGGATATTCAGGTAGGCCTGGCTGTCGACGGCGATATTAAAAAAATAAACTAAAACAATGCCGCCCAGCACTAGCAGAATTTTTTTACCGATGACGACGAACAATAAATATTTCCAATCCCTATATTTGATAAGCAAGATTAGGATCACGATAGCGAAAAAGGCCGTCGCCTCCACTCGGGCGAAAGACAAAAGTCCCAGCGACAAGAAAGACGCCAAGAGATAAAAACGGCCATGCCCCTTTTTTTCATTAACATCCGCTTCTTTGATTCGGTGCTGTGTGAATAGAATGAATTCATAAATTCCGAACCACAAAAGTCCCAACGCCAGATTTTCACTCAGCGTGAATTTGAAAAACCAAGAAAAAACGAAAGAAGTTAGAATTAAAATCAGCGCGATGATGGCTGAGGACGCACGCAGATAATAACGGGCGACCAGATAGAAAGAAAATAAAAATATCAAAAAAATTACACCGTTGGCAAGGATGAATCCATTAATGCCGAAAACCGCATAAAAAATTGCCAGCCAGGAAATATAACCGAGTGGGAACTGGGTTACAAGGGATCCTTGCGCGGTGTAGCTAAACCCTGGAAAATTCAGAGCTTGTCCTGGGCCATAAATCTTGAAAAATTCTTTTTCCGCGGGAAAGGAAAATTCCAGCTTGTGGTTTTGCGACAGCTGGATAGCAGCCTCAGAGAGTGAACCTTGGTCGCGTCCGGAAAAAATTGTAGGCGTGGTGTAGTAGGAAAAAATGAAAATTGCAGCCAAGGACAGCAGAAAAACCAGAAAAAAGCGGTGATTGATTTCAATTTTTGCTTTGTTGAAAAAAACCAGATAAATCAAAACAGCTGCCCCCAGCAAAATATAAACGGCAAAAACTACGGTGTAAAAAATGCCGAATAATGTCAGAATTATTCCCAGCCAGCCCAGGCCGATCCAAAACAAAACAAAAAGAGTAAAAAGCTGGTATTTATTTAAGACAAAGCCATCCTTAAGAAGGCTTTTGATGTGGGATATTTTAAACTTCATCAATCTAATTATATAAGCAATTAAAGCTTTTGCCAAACGTATCTGGATGGGGTAAGATTAAAGTAAATAAGACTGAGATAACGCAATAATTTCATGAAAATACTCGTCATCGCACCGACGCCGTTTTTTTCCGATCGTGGCGCCCATATCAGAATTCTGGAGGAATCGCTGGCCCTGGAAAAACTGGGACACCAAATTACTATCACTACGTATCATATCGGGAAAGACATCCATAATGACGTTGAGACAAAAATAGACGTCCGCAGAATCAGGCGGCTACTTTTTTGGTACAAAAAATTGGAAGCGGGTCCTGATTGGCAGAAGGTACTGTTGGATATCATGTTGATCCGCAAAGCTTTCAATCTGGCGCGTACGCAGCGGCCAGACATTATCCACGCTCATTTGCACGAAGGAGTTTTGATCGGCTGGATAGTCCAAAAAGCACTTTTTTGGAGAAAAATAAAAATGGTTGCGGATTTTCAAGGAAGCCTCACTGGCGAAATGGTCTCGCATGGCTATTTGCAAAACGGTTTGAATAGAATTTTTTTGCTGGTTGAAAAATTTATTGATCGGCTAGGAGAATTTGCGATTGCCAGTTCCTGGGAAGGAGCGGAAAATATAAAAAAATACGGCAACAAAAAAGAAGTTCAGGTTATTTTGGACGGAATAAATCTAGGCAGTTTCGATGTTTCAAAAACCAAAGATGAAATTCGCGAAGAAATGGAGTTACCCAAAGACAAATTTATTATTGTTTATACCGGCGGGCTGGTTGACAACAAGGGCATTAATTTTTTGCTGGATGCGATGAAACCCATATTGATCCGGCGGCCGGATACGTTTTTTTTGATCGGCGGCTTTCCCGATCATTACGTAAAAAAATACATCATAGATAACGGCTTGGAATCCGACGTGCGGCTGGTGAGTCCTCTGGATTATTTCAAACTGCCTGAATTTCTCTTGGCCGCTGACATCGCGGTCGATCCAAAAAATTCCAACACCAACCAAGCCAGCGGGAAAATACTCAATTATATGGCTGCCGGATTGCCAGTAGTGTGTTTCGACAAAGAAAATAATCGGAAGTATCTGGGAGGCGGGGGATATTTTTGCAAAGAGACGAGTTCCAAGAGTATCGCGGAAGGAGTCTTGTATTTTATCAATCGACCATATGAAATCAGGGAAAAAGGCGGCGCGAATGAGGACAAGGCTAAAGAATTCAGCTGGGATATTTCCGCGAAGAAAATTGATGAAATCTATAAGGAGCTAAAAAAAAGTTCTTAAAGTTATAAAATTCATTATGAAGTTATTTTTAATTAAAATTGGCAAAGCATTCAAAACTATCCGGCGAGATGGAGTCTTCAAGGGCGGCAAGCGAGTTTTTCAAGCCTTCTTCGCGCTCTTTCGCAAGGTTGGTTCCGGCGACATCCTTTTCATTACCGGTGGCGTCGGTGATAGCGCCCGTTACCGTACGCATCACGTGGCGGAAGAACTAGAGTTGCACGGCTTCAAATGCTCAATCACGGTGCAAGATAATCCGCTGCTTTCCAAATACGCGGATAAATTCAAAATATTTATTTTTCACCGCGTGCTGTTTACGCCCAGTGTGGCCAAGCTGGTTGCAAAAATAAAGACGCAAAACAAAGAAATAATTTTTGAAACGGATGATTTAGTGTATGATCCCCAGTACCTCCAATATATGGATTATTTCAAGCAGATGAATGTGTTCGAAAGAAAATTGTACGAAAATGGAGTGGGCGGAGAAATTCTGGCTGACGATTATGTGAAAGTTTGTACGACCACCACATCTTTCTTGGCCCAGAAATTGAGAGAAAAAAATAAAAAGGTTTTTATTGTGCCCAACAAACTTTCCACTGAAGATCTGCAAACCGTCGATAAAATCCTAAAAAACCAAAAACAAAAAACTAAAAACCAAAAACTGATTAAGCTGGGTTATTTTTCCGGCGCTTTGAGCCATAATAAGGATTTCGCTACAATAACTGAAGCTCTACTGCGGATAATGGAAAAATATTCACAGGTCATATTATTTTTAGCCGGGCCGTTGGACATTGATAGTGAACTGAATAAGTTTAAAGATAGGATTGAACAATTGTCGTATGTGCCAAGAAACCGGCATTTCGAAAACGTAGCCAGTGTGGACATTAATATCGCGCCTCTGGAAATTGGCAATCCATTTTGCGAAGGCAAGTCGGAACTCAAATTTTTTGAAGCCGGGATTGTGAAAGTCCCAACAGTGGCTGCCGCGACGCAGACATTCAAGGAAGCGATTGAGGACGGCGTAGACGGATTTACGGCCTCGACTAACCAGGAATGGTTTGATAAAATAGAAAAACTTATTCTGGATGAAAAATTAAGGTGTGAGATGGGAGAAAAAGCGCGCGAAAAAGCATTGCGTGTTTATAACGTAAAAAATAGCAACGACGAAGAATATTACAATTATTTAAAATCTAAATTAAATTAAAAAACACTATGAAAGTATTAGTCACGGGCGGAGCTGGGTTTATTGGCAGTTATCTGGCTCAGTCGTTGGTTAGAAGAGGGGATGATGTTATTAGTATAGATAATTTTCAAGAATATTATCCCCGAATCTGCAAAGAATTTAATCTCGATTTAGTTAATCTTGCTGCTAACCAACCCGTGCAATTTTCCAAAATTGAAGAACTGAGGCCAGTTTACGAAAAGCTACAAACTTATTATCCGCAAAAAAATCTTCAGCTGGGGAGTTTTACATTCGAGGAAGTAGATATTGTTGACTTTGATAAACTCAAAATTTTATTTGAAAAGCACAGGCCTGATGCCATCATTCATCTGGCGGCCATGGCTGGCGTGCCGTTGTCTGCAAAAAAACCGCGGCTCTATACCAAAGTTAATGTTGATGGGTCGGTGAATCTTTTGGAGTTGTCAAAAGATTTTGGGGTCAAGCAGTTTGTGTTTGCTTCCACCGCTTCAGCTTATGGGCAAAAAGATCATAAAGTTAAAGAAGAAGAGGGTGTTTCCTATCCTTGGTCGGTTTATGGAGCCACAAAATCAGCGGTCGAGGCAATCAGCTACGCTTTTCACAAACTTTTTGGATTAAATATTGCCATCGCGAGAATTTTTGGCCCTATTTATGGTCCGATACAGCGTCCGTACGGGATGCTTATCCAACGAGTAATAAATTATATCTACAACGACAAAACAATAACGGTATATGGTATCAAGGGTCTGGAGACAGCCAAAGATTTCACGTACATTGACGACGAGGTAGATGGACTCCTGCTCTGTTTGGACAAAAATGTTGGTTATAACGCTTACAACATAGGCACGTCCGATGCTATTCCAATAAAAGCTTGGTTTGACGCTGCGGGAGACGCAATGGGTAAGTCGGTAAAATATGAAATTGTCGACGCGGATCCGGGAGATGTCGCGACGAGCGCGGACATAACAAAAGCGAAGACCATGTTGGGTTATGATCCCAAGATGAATTACAAAGAAGGCGTCAGGCGTCAGGCGGAAGTTTTTATGCTTATGCCTGAGTGGTATAAGACTATGGATAATGTTTAAAAAATGGCACGACATCACGAAAATTATCGCGAATTAATCTGGATTCTGGCGAAAACAGATTTCAAGCTCCGCTATCATGGAAGCGTTTTGGGATATGCCTGGGCGCTTCTGAAACCGCTCTTGCTTTTTTTGATCATGAATTTTGTTTTTTCTTCCCTTTTTAATCCGCGGGGAACCGGCAACCAATTTTACTCGCTTCAGCTTTTAACATCCATCGTTTTGTGGACCTTTTTCGCGGAAGGAACCGCTGCCGGGATGTCTTCGCTTTTGAGCAAGGCGCAGCTGGTGACCAAAATTTATGTGCCGCGCTGGACGCTCATTTTAGCCTCCACGCTCAATTCGGCGCTGATTTTTTTGATGAACCTGGTCATTATCGTCGCATTCTTCGTTTACAAGCAATTTTTGCCGAGTTTTGAATCCGTCTTGTTCTTTATTTTATATTCAGTTTTAGTTTATGCGATTATTTTAGCCTTCGCGCTTCTGACCGCACCTTTGTATGTGAAATTTCGCGACTTGGTTTTGATCTGGGAAGTGCTGCTCACCGCGCTTTTTTACGCTACGCCGGTTTTTTATCCCTTGCAGCTCTTGCCAACATATATCCAAAAGATATTACTGATTAACCCGATGGCGTTTATCATTCACTTTAACAAAGAAGGATTAATCAATGATCATTTCGCCAGTTTCTGGCAAAATCTCGGGTTTATTGCGTTAGTAGCAGTTATATTTTTAATCAGCATTGCCTCATATAGAAAATTTATTCCTCGAATAGCGGAAGACATCTGAAGCTTTACATATTTTTTATAACATTGCATAATAAAATCAGGCGAACAAAAAATAGAAATATTTTTGATATATTTGAAACTTATCCAAACGCCAGTCGTTTGGGTTTTTTAATAAAAATAATTTTTAACTAAAAATCAATTTTTGTGAAATTAATTTTTACGGAAGTTGAAGAAAAAGTATATGAGTGGGTTTTTTTCTTATTATGGTTTATTGGGGCTGGGCATGTTTATAGGGGCATTGCTTGGGGGCTTAATTGTATCCTGGATTTGTAAAGTGTTTTTTAAAACATATTGGGTATTTCCAGTTGTTCAGCTAATAATAGCCTTTATTTTTTATTATATTGCAATGACTTTTACAGCATTTCTGTTTGTTTTTGTTGCAATAATTTTCAGCTTAATATTAATTATTAGAAAAGCAATTAAAAAATGAGATTAATAAAACCATTTTTCGCTTTATCGAGTGTATTAGTCCTTATTTTTTCTCCCATCTCCTTTTCTAATATCGTAACCTACTCACAGACATCAGAAGATGAGGAAATAAGCGGATATCAAGAATGGACGCAGGACAGGACTGTCAGTGGAAACGTAAAAATTAATTCCGGGGCAACCTTGGTTGTAAAAAATGGAGTTACAATAACTTTTGATCGAGCATATGTCAACATAGAAGGAACTATGGTTGTCAGTGGGACAGTAAAAAATCCCGTTACGCTTAAAAAAGCCGATCGCTGGAATTATTACATGAAGGTTGGAAGTAATGGAAGATTGATTATAAGAAACACAGACATTAGCGGATCGGGTTTTGGTCCAAATACCGTCTACGACAATAAAAGCATCTTTAATAAAGCGTTGGCCAATCCCTATGTGTTAGGTGGAATTAATGTTGGAAATGGATGGTTAGATGTTGAAAGCTCGAGTTTTCATGATAATAATATTGCGATTGTTGTTGATAACACAAACGTCGAACGCGTCAAGGTTAATCGTTCGAAATTTTTTAATAATAAAAATTATGACGTATACTACAGCGGATTAAATGCGGCCGGCTTGGATTTTAAGTATAACTGGTGGGGAAGCCCTGATGGACCCGATGATTATAAATTCGAACAGATTATCAACACGGATAATTGGCTAGATCAAGAAAATTTTCAAGATCCGGTGGTTATTATCCCTGGCATTATGGGTTCGATGGATTTTATGGGCGAAAAAAAGCTGGATCCTATTTTTCGAACTTACGCAAAATTAGAAAATACATTCGAAAAAAACGGCTACATTAAGGGTAAAAGTTTTTTTATTTTTCCATATGAATGGAGAAATAGCAATATCGATAATGCCGTGTTGCTAAAACAAAAAATAAACGAAATAAAACAACTTAGAAATTGGCCAAAGGTGGATATTGTGGCGCATTCCATGGGCGGACTTTTGACGCGAGAATATATTGAATCTGGCAACTATCAAAATGATATTGATCAATTAGTAACCCTGGGAACCCCACAAACTGGGTCACCGGAAGATTATTTAGCCTGGGAAGGAGGAAAAATTGCAACTTCAAAGTTTAATATTATTGATATGTTTGTAGAGGATATATTCAAAGCAGAGGCCAATGAGAAAGGATTTCCGGATATTTTTAATTACATACACAATAGACCTATAAATTCAGTGGAAGAGCTTCTTCCAAATTACAGTTACCTCTTCGACGTTGAAGATAATAATTTGCGCATATATCCTCAAAACTATCCAGAAAATACCTTTTTAGATAATCTCAATAGTGAAGCGAATTTGTCAAAATTAAATTATGTAGAATTCGACAATATTATCGGCAACCTAGATGATCCCGAGAGCACTATTTCACAAATCAATGTTATCGAAAGCAGTAAAAAGCCTCTTTGGAATGATGGCTATCCGGAAAATTTTGATTCTCTTTTTGGTGATCACGGGCTTGAATATGGAGAGGGGGACGGTACTGTTCCATTTGAATCAGCTAATGCATTAAAGGCTGATGAAAAAGTAACGCTTGATGCTCAGCATAGAGAACTAGCATCAGAGGGTGCTGATATTGCTTTTGATTTATTAAATAATAAACAACCAGAACATCAGAGTAATTTGAAAATAATCAGAAACATTCTCGTCTTTTTTGTCTTTTCTCCCATCGATATCCAAGTTATTGCGCCACCGGATGAAAATGGCGTGCGTAAGAGAGTCGGCAAGGACTTTGACCATCCAGGAAAGATTTTGGATGAAATTGAGGGTGCGTATTATACGGGATATGACGGTATTGATAGTGAGTTTCTGACTATACCTGATCCAATTGATGGAGAATACACGATCAAAACCCAAGGCACGGAGAATGATGTGTATAAAATTGAGGCGACGAAAATTGTCGAGGACGAAACAACCAGAGAAGTTGCCGAATCAACCGGAATTATAAATGGCACCGCGATTCTGGGAGAAATAAAAGATAGATACATAGAGGTGAGGGGCGGGGAAGTTATTAGTGAGAAATCAGACACGCTTCCACCAATAATTACCCTGACCTCTCCCGAAAACAAAGATTATTTGAACAGCCGGACAGTTTCAGTAACTAGTTCAGTAACAGATGACGTGTCCGCTCCAGAAAATATTATACAAAAAATTTTTCTGGACGGCATAGAGATTGGATCATTGCAGATTGATTTGGCGCTTCAAAAATTAGGAGAGCATAGCGTGAAAGTTACGGCCGAAGACGAAGCTGGAAATAAAAGCGACAAGATGGTGGAATTCACCGTTTCAACCGATATTGATGCAATCATGGCCAACGTGAGTCACTATTATGATCTGAAGCTTATCAGAAACAAGTCAACTAAAAATATTTTGGAAGCCAGATTAAGAGTAATGCAAAACCTATCGAATAATATGCTGATGATTCAAAACAATCCTTGGATTCCCCAAAAAACCAGAGCTATTCTCGCGGAAAATTTCCAAAAAATTATCAACTTCCAAATCGATCAAATAATTCAAGTTATTCAAAAAAACGCGAATATCCTCCAGCCGGCCGAACATCTGCTAATCGAGAGTCTAGACAGTATAAAATTATAAATACTAAATACTGCAAAAAAACATCAGTACCAACCTCATTATGTGGTTTCTTCCATTCAAGGTTGAATGGAAGAGGTGATGGTGAGAAGAGATACCCAATAAACAACAAATAATTATAAAAAATATGGCGAAAGTTAGAGCGCATCTGATCGAAAGTAATGCGCGTTACAAAATCACGGATGACTTTTACAATGTTGTCGCAAATCTTAAAACAAAAAAAGATATCATTAATTTTTTCATGGGGCTGTTTACGCCGGGGGAAAGCGTTATGATGGCCAGAAGAATTCAGGTCGCCAAAGCCTTACTGGAAGATAAGGGTTACGAACAGATCAGGAAGGAGTTGCGCGTCAGTTATCAAACTATCACCAAGACCGACCACTGGTTACACAGCCGAGGCGATGAATATGGAATATGGATATCCGCATGCATAAGCGGGAAAAAGATTGAAAAAAAGATTGAAAAGAAGGTTGGACGATCATACGTCGGGAGAACAAGCCCGCTGGATAAATATGCTCATCATCGCGCTTTCAAAAAAATCTTCAGCTGATGAAAACGACAAAATAGATCTTAAGTTTATAAAAAACTTTAATTAGCTAAATACTTAAACGGGGGGGGATTCTTCCATTCAAGGTTGAATGGAAGAAGGGGAGGGAGAACGGGGAAGTGGGAAGAAAAAATTTCTGGGCTTTATTAAGCTGGGTAATGGGGCGCTCTTTTGTTTTTTGAAAGCCTAATTTCTTGATTTTTAAGGCTTGAGAGGGAGAGAAAAATGGGCTATAATGATTTTATGGACCAAAACATTGCAATCAAAGTCGAAAATGTTTCAAAAACTTTCCGGATACCTCACGAAAAGATTTCTTCGTTGCGCGGAGCGGCAGTGAATGTTTTCAAAAAGAAATCTTTTGAAGAATTTCAGGCGTTGGATAGCGTGTCTTTTGAGGTCAAAAAAGGCGAATTTTTTGGCATCATTGGAAGAAATGGCAGCGGCAAATCAACGCTGCTAAAAATTTTGGCGGGTATATATCAGCCCGACAAAGGCAAAGTGCACATCCATGGCCTCATATCGCCGTTTTTGGAGCTAGGAATCGGCTTTAACCCAGAACTTTCCGGCCGGGACAATGTCTATCTCAATGCCACAGTTTTAGGCATGACAAAAAAACAAATTGACCAAAAATTTGACGATATGGTGGCCTTTTCTGAGCTAGAACGCTTCATTGACCAAAAACTCAACCGTTATTCTTCCGGTATGCAAGTACGTTTGGCATTTTCCGTGGCCATTCACGCTAACCGCGAAATACTTCTTATGGATGAAGTTCTGGCGGTCGGGGATGTAAATTTTCAAAAAAAATGCTACGACTATTTTACTCAAACAAAAGGCAAAAAAACTATTTTGTTTGTTTCGCACGATATGGCAAATATAGAGAAATTTTGCGATCGCGCCATGATGCTACAAAACGGAAAAATAATGAAGATTGGAAAGACCAATGAAATAACTGCCGAATATATGCTTGAAAATTCGGCAAATGACAAAAAATGAATAGACGAAAAGTAATTATCAACGCATGTCTCACAGGCATGGTTCCAACTAAGGAATTGAATCCTCATACTCCTATTTCGCCGGAGGAAATTATAACGTGCGCTCTGCACTGCGCGGATCTGGGAGCGTCGATAATTCATCTTCATGCGCGAGGTACTGACGAAAAGCCAACTTGGAAAAAAGAAGTGTATGCGGAAATTATTCGAGGGATTCGAAAAGTTAATCCGGATTTAATTTTAGTTGTTTCAACCAGCGGACGGAATTGGAGTGAATTTGAAAAACGTTCGGAATGTCTCGAATTGGATGGCGACTTGAAGCCAGATATGGCATCGCTGACCTTGGGTTCCATGAATTTTATCAACCAAGAAAGCGTAAATAGCCCTGAGATGATAGAAAAGTTAGCCTTGAAAATGCAAGAAAAAAACATCAAACCGGAAATCGAAATTTTTGAACCGGGCATGCTGCATAAGGCCAACTATTTGATCAGTAGGGGCATTATAAAAGACGAAAATCCATATTTTAATATTTTGCTCGGATCTTTAGGCACGGCTCCTCTGGATGCGGCATCTTTCACTGCTGTGCAATATCTCTTGCCCGAAAACGCGGTTTGGAGCGTGGCCGGAATCGGTGCATATCAACTCGATGCGAATGTGATGGGGCTTTCTCTGGGTGGCGGGGTACGAATTGGACTAGAAGATAATGTTTATTTTGACCGAGAAAAACAAAAGTTGGCTTCCAATGAAGAACTGATTGGCCGGATAGCTGGAATTATTAAAACTATGGGCCTGGAGATTGCTTCACCGGTTGAAGCGCGAGAAATGCTAAATTTAGCAAAAAAATAATGGAGAAAAAACCAAACGAACTTGGCGAATATTGTAAAATTTTTGACGGAGTAATAATTGGTGCCGACACTCGTATTGGCAATTTTGTTTTTATTCGTCCGCAAACAGAAATTGGATCAGGTTGCATCATCGGCTCTTTTGTCGATATTGAGGGCGATGTGAAAATAGGATCAAACACGTCCATTCAGAGTGGCTGTTACATCACGCGCGGAGTGATAGTCGAAGATGAAGTTTTTTTGGGCCCGCGGGTTATCACTATGAACGATAAAAAGATGACGTACCACAGAAAAAATCTGACATTTCAGCGCAATGCTCCCAAAATACTGCGGGGAGCGCGAGTTGGCGGGGGTTCAGTGCTCCTGCCAGGAGTTACTGTTGGCAGAAACGCGTTAGTTGGCGCCGGTTCGGTTGTTACAAAAGATGTTCCGGATGAAATGATAGTTTGCGGTAATCCCGCGAAAGTTGTCGGCCAGGTTTCTCAAGATGAATTATTATGAAAATTCTAATCACCAACAATGCCCTGTCTGCGCACACCGGAAGCGAGCTGTATGTTAAAGAAATCACAGAAGAGCTGATGCGGCGCGGGCACGCATTGGCCGTATATAGTACTCAGATTGGAAAGCTTAGTGGAGCAATGGAAAAATCTGGCATCCAGGTCATTGATTATTTATCTAAATTAAATTGGGCTCCTGATATCATTCACGGCCAGCATCATTTGGAAACCATGACGGCGCTGGCGTATTTTCCAAGTGCCCCCGTAATTTATTTTTGCCATGGCTGGCGGCCTTGGCAAGAAAAACCTCCACTGCATCCGCGGATCATAGAATATGCCACAGTTGACACCATGACATTGGATTTCGCTGTCAAACAATGCGGAGTACCAAAAGAAAAAATACGGCTGTTGCACAATTTCGTAAACTTGAATCGGTTTAAACAACGAGAGCCTCTTCCAAAAACGCCAAAAAGGGCGCTGGTGTTTAATAATGCGGCGAGCAACGACAATTATCTGCCCATGGTGCGTAGGGCTTGTCAAAAGGCAGGCGTATCTCTGGATACTCTCGGCTTCTCATCCGGACATCCGACTGATCAGCCTGAAAATTTTCTTAAAAATTATGACATTGTTTTCGCGGTAGGCAAAAGCGCTTTGGAAGCTCTGGCTTCTGGCAACGCCGTCGTGGTTTGCGGAAATCATGGTGTCGGGCCCATGGTCACGCTTAAAGAGATGGGCAGGCTGCGCGACTGTAATTTTGGCACGGCCGCTGTGCATTCAAAACATGGGGTGGGCGCGATATATCGGGAAATTTGCAAATATAACGCGGAAGATTCAGCGGCTTTGACGCAAGCCTTGCGTGCCACAATTGGTATCAGCCCAGCCGTGGATAAGCTTGAAAAGTTTTATCTGGATGCGATTGAAAAATACAAGACTGCGAACATCAGTTTGGAAGGTGAGGCGCATGCGCTTTCTTCTTATTTAAGAGATACGGCGATTTTTCTAAAACAAACGCACCAAGATCTCCACCAGAAAAATTTATTATTTAAAAGCATCAAATCACTGAAATTAACAAAAGCTTGGGATATTTATAAAAAAATAAAAAACCAAATAAAATAATGATTTTAAAAAATGACAAACGAAAGAATTCTTAATCTGCCGCCAGATCTTTATTCGCGAAATTATATAATTAGCCAGGGCATCAAAGAGTTCAAGAAAGTAAACAATCTCGAAAAAGTCACGATTTTGGATATCGGCGGGCGAGGCGGGAAAATGGACTTATTTATTGATGCAGGGGACGAGTTGCTTTTGCTGGACATCCGTCATGGAGATGAAAAAAATTTGATTATCGGAGATGCTGTCAGTATGAAGCAATTTAAAGACGGTGAGTTTGATATTATAGTTTCCGGTGATGTATTTGAGCACATTCCGCCCGAAAAACGGGAACTTTTTCTCAAAGAATCAATGCGGGTCGCCAAACGTTTGATTATTCTCGCTGCTCCATTTGACGAAAGGAATGTTCGCGAAAGCGAAATGATTGTTAATAATTTCTATAAAAAAATCGCAGGAACTGATCATGAATGGCTCAAGGAACACATCGAATGCGGACTGCCGGAAAAAGCAGAATTAGAAAAAATATTGCTACAAAATGGATACAATTTCCAATATATAAAATCAAACAATTTGGATAATTGGGTTTTACTGCAGAAATCAATTGCTTTGGCGTATAATTTTGGCCTGGATATAAGCAGCTTATATGAATTTTACAATGTTAATTTGCTGAAAGTTGAAAACGGTGATGAAAACTTTTATCGGCGCGTTTATTTCATATCCAAGACTTTTTTTGATCCGAAGATAACCTACTCCTTTGAGCCAGATGCTAAAAACAGATTAAAAGAAAAAATGCTTGAATTTATAACAGTAAACTCAATAAAAATAGGAAAAAATAATCCAATAACCAATAATAATAAGCAAAAAATGCAAAAAAACATCATCCGTAATTTTTATGCGCAAAAAATAAAGAAGCATATCCCGAGATTTATTTTTGAAAAAATCATAAATCCAATTTTAGATTCAAATCTAAACAGACATATTTCTAGCGAAAAAGGCACCATAAATTTAGCCAATTTTGTCCCGACTGCAAAAAAATTTCCCGAGAGTGTTCTTGCGCATAAATATTTAGACGGGTTGTTTGGCCTTGAGATAGGCGGCTCCGCGCACAATTCATTTGGGCTGAAAACAAAAAACGTTGACTATTCTGACGAACAAACTAAATTTAAAAAATTAGAGATTGCACTCTGTGGAGAAGCCATGCATGTTGATATAATTGCTCCCGGCGATAATATCCCCATTCCCGATGAAAGTGAGGATTTTGTCATAAGCTCCCACGT
>Ga0172379_10007316_pt1 | contig 14361 bp, 21 predicted proteins | sample GrowelOW334metaG_FD_119756 | JGI IMG/M metagenome (GOLD analysis project Ga0172379, IMG submission 119756) | Groundwater microbial communities from an aquifer near a municipal landfill in Southern Ontario, Canada - Groundwater well OW334 metaG | ecosystem: Environmental > Aquatic > Deep... | reverse complement strand
CGCCTACGATGTTGGCATGAGTGGCGGTGCGGCTTCTAGTTTAATCGCCGGTCAACAAGCAGCTGGATTGGATTTGAAATCAGTTCAGCGTGCAAATGGAGAAATGGCTAAGAAAGTTGATCTGGTCATTTTTCTGTGTATCTGTATGGGTGAAAAATCACCGATTGAAACAATAACTGATATGGGAGCAGGAGGAGTTTTAAATGCACTGAAAGAATTGGTTTTGCCTTCTGGTGCCAAAGTGTATCTCAGAAAAATACCACTTGGGGACAAGTCAATTTCCAGGGCAGGAATTTTGGTGGCAGAATATCAGGAGAGTTTCATTGTTCTTGTTAAGGCAGATCGGTGGGACGAGTTCGAAAGTATTTGTGATCGCGAAAAGGTTCCCGTGGCTGGTATCGGAACGATTACCGGCGATGGAAAAATAGTTGTTGTGGATGATGGAGAAACCAAAATTTTGGATTATGATTTGGGTCCGGTTTTGGGAGAATTTCCACAAAAAACATATAGCGACAATCGGAGAAAACTTCCATTAAGACCGCTGAAAATATCAAGTACGTTGACAGTAGCAGAAGCCGTTAAATTGACCAATCAGCATTTGGCTGTTGGTTCCATGGAATGGGCAACGGCGATGGCTGATGACAGTGTCGGCGGCAGAGTTGTCCAAGCTAAGCGAGTTGGACCATTGCAATTACCAATATCGGATTATGCAATTACTGCCTCAGGAATCATGGAGAATTGTGGTGGAGTTAACGCTGTTTCTCAGCGTCAGACAATCGTGCTAATTTCGCCTGAAGCAATGGCGCGAATGGTGGCAGCCGATGTCCTCACAAAATCGATGTTTGTTAAGGTCACGAATCGCGAGGATATAAAAACTTCGGCCAATTGGATGTTGGCAGCAAAAGTTCCGGGCGGAATTGCCTGGCTGTATGATGCGGCCAAGGCGCTCAAGGAAATATGTGCAAAGCTCGGGATTGATGTCGATGGCGGAAAAGACTCTCTTTCATTGGCTGCGATGGTTGAGGAGGAATTGGTTAAGTCGCTAAGCACGCTCGTGCTAACAACTTATGTTGGCTGTGAAGATTTTCGGGTTCGAATTACGCCTGATTTAAAGAAACCGGGCCAAAGCAAGCTGCTGTTTATTGATTTAGCTCATGGAAAGACGCGACTCGGAGGAAGCGTATTTGCGCAGACTCAAAAACAGCTTGGGAATAAATGTCCCGACGTGGACCGCCCCAAAACAATAGTCAAGGCCTTTGATTTAATGCAGAATCTTCTTTGCGAAGGAGTGCTTCTTGCTGGTCACGCGAAGGGAAGAGGGGGGATTGTAAAAACATTGAACCAGATGGCTTTTGCTGGAAATTGCGGTATCGAAGTCGACTTAAAACACCGTAAAGCTTCAGTCAACGCGATGCTTCTAAATGAGGAACTCGGATTTGTTCTTGAATGCCTACCTGAGCAGGAAGAATGTGTTAGAAGTCGTTTTGCTAAAATTGGCTTGGAAGCAATTGTCCATTCAATTGGCAAAACGACAGTTCGAAAGCAAATCAAAGTGTCCTTTAATGGCAGATCCGTGCTTGATAAAGATATGCGGGATTTGCGACATGATTGGCGCGAAACGTCTCATTTTATGAATTTGAGATTGACGACACGTTCATGTGCCGAGCAGGAGCGCAAAAATCTTTACAATCAAGACGCCCCACCCTATAAGCTGACTTTTAATCCGGATCTTATTCCTGCGGTGTTAGACAAAGATCGAGCCGGAAAGCCCCGCGTAGCTGTCCTTCGCGAGGAAGGAACAAACAGTTACCGTGAAGCTTGGGTGGCTTGTTGGTTGGCTGGATTCGAACCGTGGGAAGTTCACGTTACCGATCTGACTAGTGGAAGAATTTCTCTTGGAAATTTTCAGGGGATAATTTTTCCTGGTGGATTTTCATATAAGGATGCACTTGGATCGGCAGTGGGATGGGCAGCCGTTCTTAAGTTTAATGAGCGGGTTGCCGCAGAACTTGCAGAATTTCTTGCACGGCCTGATACGTTCACATTGGGGATATGTAATGGCTGTCAGCTTATGGGAATTCTCGGGATTGCTCCCTGGAAGACTCATGATAGATTTCAACCGACGCTTTATCCGAATAAAAGTGAGCGTTTTGAATCAGGGAATCCGTCTGTCATTATTCAGCCTTCGAATTGTATAGCGCTAAACGGTATGACTGGTTCAATCCTTGGCGTGAGAAGTGCTCATGGCGAAGGAAGGATGTATGTCCCTACGTCAGGTGTAATGAAGAGAATTCTTGATGAAGACTTGGCCCCAATCAGATTCGTTGACAATAGCGGAGAAATTACGGAAAAATTTCCATTTAATCCCAATGGTTCGCCATATGGAATTACTGCTCTTTGTGATCGAACCGGACGGCACTTAATGTTTATGGAGCATCCGGAGCGGACGGTGCTTAAGTGGCAATGGGGTTGGTGGCCAGAGGAGTGGGATCAAATTCGGAACTCTCCATGGCTGCGCATTTTTCAAAACCTGTATGCTTGGTGCTTGGAAAATCAGAATCTATCTTAAACGCCATTGCTTCTTGCAGCCTGATATATGCATTTACTAAGAAGGAGAAACGAACCCCCTGGTCATATTACTGGCTGGTGGGGTTCTTCTATTTTTAGGGATAAACAGTTGGGTGATTTATTTTATAAATTTGATAAAAACACTATTGACACGAAACAACATCTGCGATAAGATTTTAGTGATGAAATAATAAAGTAGCTGACTTTTTATGCTAGATAAGAAATTAAAAGAAGCGTTGGAACTTTTGGGAGGAAGAGCCGTAATCAAAGACCAAGACGAGCATTATATCTTGCTTACTTTGAGGGAATTTCGTAAGATTCGCCAAGAGGGAGTTTCGGGCTTGACAAAGCAAGAGTTGGTTGATAAGATAAATAATGATATTGCTAGCTGGAAGTTTTCACAGGAGGAAGACAAGCTGGCCGAGATTGAGCTGGAAACTCTGGGTGAGATTAAAAATGATGAAGTGCGCTATGAAAGCGTGGTTCAAGCCTAGGAGTTATCCACAACATAGTCACATTTTCAATTTGTCAAAAGTATTTTTTTAGGGTAGAGTAGTATTTGTGTTAAAATTTAATTAAACTTAATAATAACAAAAAATCGCAAAGGTGTTGCGGGATTGATTTTTTTTCTAAGAAAAAATCGCCACAGTAATTTTGCGAGAGTTACCAAACATATGGCAGCAGAAAAATTTGAAAGAACCAAGCCCCATGTTAATGTTGGAACTATCGGTCACGTTGACCATGGAAAAACCACATTGACTGCGGCAATTCTTCATGTTTTGAGTTTTCTTGGACAAGCCAAGGAAAAAGGCATCGATGAAATTGACAAAGCTCCGGAAGAAAGAGAGCGTGGAATCACTATTGCTACCGCTCATTGTGAATATGAATCGGAAAAGAGGCATTATGCTCATGTGGATTGTCCTGGACATGCTGACTACATCAAGAATATGATTACTGGCGCTGCCCAGATGGACGGTGCTGTTTTGGTTGTTGCTGCAACTGACGGTCCAATGCCACAAACCAGAGAACACATTTTGCTTGCTCACCAAGTCGGTGTGCCTGAAATTGTAGTTTTTCTTAATAAGGTTGATATGGTGGATGATGCAGAATTGATTGACCTCGTGGAAGCAGAGGTAAGAGAATTGCTTACAAAATACGAATATGATGGAGAAAACGCCATTGTTATTCGCGGATCAGCCCTCAAAGCTCTTGAAGCTAAGTCAGCGGAAGAAGAGGCTGCGAAACCGGTGCTTGATCTGATTGCTGCGCTTGATTCAAAAATTCCCGACCCAGTTCGTGAAATGGATAAGCCATTTTTGCTACCAATTGAAGATATCTTCACAATTGAAGGTCGTGGAACAGTGGTAACCGGAAGAATCGAAAGAGGCGTGATTAATATCAATGAAGAAGTGGAAATCATTGGTCTTCGCCCAACCCAAAAGACGGTTGTGACGGGAATTGAAATGTTCAACAAAACACTTGATCGCGGAGAATGTGGAGACAATGCGGGACTTCTGATTCGCGGAATCAAGAAAGAAGATGTAGAAAGAGGTCAAGTTTTGGCTAAACCAGGCTCGATCACTCCACACACTGAATTTGAATGTGAAGTATATATTTTGACCAAAGAAGAAGGCGGACGACATACTCCATTTTTCAAAGGCTATAAACCGCAATTCTATGTTCGAACAACTGATGTGACTGGTGAGGTAATGCTTCCAGAAGGAACGGAAATGGTGATGCCGGGAGACACTGTGAGTTTCAAGGTTGTTTTGGGTGCGCCTGTCGCCATGGAAGAAGGTATGCGCTTTGCAATTCGCGAAGGTGGACGTACGGTTGGTGCTGGTGTAGCCACTAAAATTATCAAATAATTTTGAAAAGATAGTTTTTTCTTCATCCGAGCGTTGTTTGTCTGACAAAAAAACAGTAAAAAAGCGAAAATTTGACGAGTCAACTATTTTATGCTAAACTGCTTTGTTGTAGAGATAACGCCGGATTATAGAGGAAATTATTTAAAAATTCGTATAAATTGATGTCAAAGAACGAAGAAGAAGTAAAAACAAGAATTCGGATCAAGATTAAGGCCTATGATCATAAGATTATCGACCAATCAGCCCGCCAGATTGTCGAAACGGCGCAGAGATCAGGCGCCAGTATTGTTGGTCCAGTTCCTTTGCCTACAGAAATCCGCAAATTTACCGTCAACAAATCTACATTTGTCCATAAAGATGCGCGCGATCAATATGAAATGCGGATTCACAAGAGACTCCTTGACATCATCAGCCCAACGCCAAAAACCATTGATAGTTTGACCAATTTAGACTTACCGGCAGGAGTGGATATTGAAATTAAAATGTAGCTCCTACGAATTACGAATCAATACGAATTTACAAATTTACAAATTGAATAGCGTGTTTATGGTCATGTCCCATTTGTATATTTGTAAATTTGTAAAAAATTTATAATTTGTAGAAATACTAGTTAAAGTCCGTGCCCGCAATAGTTCGGAGTCGCCGGATACTGATCTAGCCAAAGAAAGAAATTTCTTAACTCCATTTGGAGTCTCGGCTGGTAGTGGCCGTTTTTTAGTTTATGAAGAGGTTGCCCCGGCACCAATTCCGAAGATTAATTTTTCTAAGATAAAAATTTTTCTACGGAATCGCCTGTGGCTTAGTCAATAAGAAATTTTGAATTTATATATAGAATTGGTGCGGGATGCTCATAATTGTGGCTTCTCGCTTCGCTCAAAGACAATTATGGCAAAATTCATATTAGGAAAGAAAATTGGAATGACAACGATTTACGACGAAAAAGGCGCATTAAATGTGACTCTTTTGGAGTGTTCATCGAAAGTGTCGCGAGTTTTAGAAAAGGACAAAGACGGATACGGTGCAGTTCAGATGGAAATTGCCAAGACAAAGCACAAGTCTAAAAAGAAAGAATTTCGCGTGGAAGGCAGTGAGCTTAAAAAAGATGATACAGTGGACGTTTCCATTTTTGAACTGAATGAAAAAGTGATTGTTTGTGGTGTGAGCAAGGCCAAAGGATTTCAGGGCGTGGTGAAAAGACATGGCTTTTCCGGAAGTTGTGCAACACACGGACACAAGCATGATCTTCGTGCGCCTGGTTCAATTGGTTCTGGTTTCCCTGAGCATGTTGTGAAAGGAAAAAGAATGGCTGGAAGAATGGGCGGAGATCGCGTTACAACCAAGAATTTGAAAGTAGTTTTTATTGATAAGGCTAAAAATATACTCGGTATTAAAGGTCCTATTCCAGGCATTCCGGGAGGAATTGTGGAAATTAAGGCGGTCTAATCTCAAAAAGTATGGCAAAGATCAAAGTTTATAATCCGGAAGGAAAAGAAATCGAAGAAATGGAAGTTTCCGATTCTGTTTTTGGCTTGCCAAAAAATGATGATTTGGTTCATCAGATCGTGGTGGCGATGGATGCCAACAAAAGACAAGTGCTCGCTGATACAAAAACAAGAGGAGAAAGAGCGGGAAGTGGAATCAAACCTTGGAAGCAAAAAGGAACCGGTCGCGCTCGTGTTGGTTCAAGAAGAACTCCGCTTTGGAAAAAAGGAGGTGTTGTTTTCGGACCAACGAGTGACAGGAACTATAAGCAGAAGATCAACAAAAAGATGAATCAAAAAGCGATTGCTACGGTACTGAGTGGAAAATTGAAAGATCAAGAAATTTTTGTGATTGAAAATTTCAGCTTTACCGAAAAGAAAACCAAAGAGGTTGCGAAGATGTTTTCAAATTTCAAAATCAAAGGCAAAACATTGATGGCTTTTTCTGATGCGGAGAAAGACTTGCGTCTCGTGAGTCGAAATTTAGCCAAAGTGGAAAATATTTTAACCGGACAATTGAATGTGCTGGAGATGCTCCGAAATAAAAATATATTTATGAGCAAAGAATCCGTGGTGTATCTTGAAAAGAAGTATAAACAAGTTGAATCAAAATAATGGAAAACAATACGAACCCCAATCAAGAAAATATTCTCTCAAAAGTGCTGATTGAACCGCTCGTGACTGAAGCGGCGACTGTTCTCGTTGAGCAAAATAAGTATGTTTTCAAAATAGCTCAGCGTGCCACCAAGTTGCAAGTGCAAAATGCAGTGGAAAAAATATATAATGTCAAAGTAGAAAAAGTTAACACGGTGAGTATCCCAAGAAAATTTCGCAGTCGAGGTCGAATTCCTGGTTGGAAGTCTGGTTATCGAAAGGCAATTGTTACGTTAAAAGAAGGGAATAAGATTGATGTGTTTGAAGGAAAATAATTTAGTCTAAACTCGCTATATGGCAATTAAGATTTATAAAAGAAATACAGCTGGACGCCGCAATATGTCGGTTGTTAAGGTTGACTATATTTCAAAGAAGAAACCGGAAAAAGCGTTGCTTGCTAAGCAAGGAAAATTAGCCGGACGATCTCATGGAAAAATATCGGTTCGTCATCAGGGTGGTGGCAATAAACAGCGATATCGGATTGTGGATTTCTTGCAGAATAAGTTTGGCGTGCCAGGACGCATCTTCGCGATTGAAAAAGATCCAAACAGGAAGGCTTTTATCGCGCTAGTGAATTATGCTGATGGTGAGAAAAGATATATCTTGGCAACAGAAGGAATGCGTGCCGGGCAAGAAGTGCTTTCGGCTGAAAATGCTCCTGTGAAACCTGGCAATCGGGCGAAGGTAAAAAATATCCCAATCGGAACGACCATTTGTAATCTGGAATTATTTCCCGGACGGGGCGGACAAATTATTAGAAGTGCGGGAAGTTCAGCTAGTCTTGCAGCTGTCGATGAAAAAACTGCTCAAATAAAATTATCCTCTGGAGAAATCAGGCTTATAAGCAGTGAGTGTTATGCAACAATTGGGCAAGTCAGTAATTTTGAAAGTAATTCGATAAATCTCGGAAAAGCTGGCAAGAGTCGTTGGCTGAATATTCGTCCAGCTGTTCGTGGGTCAGCAATGAATCCGGTTGACCATCCACACGGGGGAGGCGAAGGACGCCAGGGTATCGGACTGAAACATCCAAAAACACCATGGGGTAAGCCTGCACTCGGAAAGAAGACCAGAAAAAAGAAGAAATATAGTAATAAGTTTATTATAAAGCGAAGGGTGAAGCGTAAGTAGTTATTACGAATTACGAATAAGTACAAATATACAAATGTACAAATTCGTAATCGCAATTCCCGATTAGCTCAGAGTTTTTAAAAAATCATTTGTATATTCGTAAATTTGTAATAAATTTGTAATTCGTAGAGAAATCACATGACAAGAAGTTTGAAAAAAGGTCCCTATGTGGATGAACGATTGATCAAAAAAGTACTGGATAAGAAGCCTGGCGACAGAAGCGTTATTAAAACTTGGCTTCGCGCGGCGGTTATTTCTCCGGAAATGGTTGGTTTTACTTTTGGCGTCTATAATGGAAAAATATTTATTTCTGTTACTCCGACAGAGGAAATGGTGGGACACAGACTGGGAGAATTTTCCCCAACGCGTAAATTTACACGACACGGAGGCAAGATGCAAAAAGAAATAGAAACGGCGGCCAAGCAAAAAGAAGCGGATGCTTCAAAGGCGGCTAAGGTGTCGGATACGGCAAAAAAGAAGTAGAATAAGAAAAATCTAAATTAGTAATTCGTAGAGAAAAACCATGAAAGTTACAGCAGAATTAAACAATTTGAGAATCTCTCCGCGCAAAGTGAAACTGGTCGCTGATTTGATTAAGGGGATGGACGCGGTGGAGGCAGTTAGCCAGCTTGATGTGGCAATCAAAAAGACTAGTGGTTATATGCAAAAACTCTTGCTCAGTGCGATTGCTAATGCGGAAAATAACTTCGGACTTTCCAAGAACAACCTTTATGTCGCGGATGCTATCGTTGGCGCTGGACCAACTCTGAAAAGATGGATGCCAAAAGCTTACGGACGCGCCGGGCAAATTTTGAAAAGAACTTCGAAAGTTAAGATAGTTTTGGAAGAAAGAGTTGAAGGCAAAGATAGAAAAAGTAAGGAGCAGATGGAAAAGGAAAAAGCCGAGCGGATGAAAAAGGCTAAGGATGAAATGAAAAAAGAGGAAGATAAGAAAAAAGCAGAAAAAAAAGATGGTATCAAGGAAGGAAAGACGGAAAAGGTGACAGAAGTGAAAGCAAAAAGTGGTGAGAAAAAAGGTGCGGTCGAAGCTAAGGGCTGGAAAAATAAGATATTTCATCGGAAGTCAATGTAGAGAGAGCTAAATTCGTAATTCGTAGAGAAATACAATTATGGGACATAAAGTAAATCCAGTTGGACTACGCTTGGGAATTACTCAAGATTGGAAGTCTAAGTGGTTCAGCAAAAGAGATTATAATAAAAACCTCAAACAAGATATTGAGATTCGTTTGGAAGTGATGAAGAAATGGAAAGCGGCGTTTATCTCCGAGGTGGAAATTGAAAGATCTCAAGCAGCTGTGAAAATTATCATCAAAACTGCTCGTCCCGGAGTGCTGATTGGACGCGGAGGTAGTGGAGTGGAGGATATCAAACATTATATTCAAAATACTTTCTTCAAAAGCGACAGGAAGGGAGATCTCCGAATTGAAATCCAAGAAATTAAGAATTTTGAAGAAAGCGCAATGATTGTCGCGCAAAATGTGGCTGAACAATTGGAAAAAAGAATCCCTTTCCGCCGCGCAATGAAAATGATGCTGGAACAGGCGATGAAAAATAGTGCGATCAAAGGAGTGAAAATTGAGATGTCGGGAAGATTGGGTGGTGCGGAAATGTCTCGTCGTGAGTGGTTGTCCAAAGGCACACTGCCGTTGCATACACTGCGAGCGAATATTGATTTTGCTAGAGCGACGGCCTTTACAACTTATGGAGCAATTGGAGTGAAAGCGTGGTTGTATAAGGGTGAGGTGTTTGAGAAAAAATAAAAAATTAAAAATCAAAATGCAAAATTTAGGAATTCGCTTCGCTCATAGCTTATAATAGTCGCGAAGCGACACAATAATTTTTAATTTTGAGATTTGAATTTTAAATTTACTATTATGTTAATGCCAAAGAAAGTAAAACATAGAAAGGTGCAAAGAGGCGGAGCAATCCGTGGCAATGCAATGCGAGGAAACTCAATCAGTTTTGGTAGCTTTGGTTTGAAAGCGGTTAGTGCTAGTCTTGTTTCTTCTCGGCAGATTGAAGCGGCTCGTCGCGCGATGACTCGCTATGTGCAAAGAGGAGGCAAGATTTGGATTCGGATTTTTCCCGATAAGCCAATGACCAAAAAAGGCGATGAAACTCCAATGGGTAAGGGAAAAGGAGCGGTCGACCATTTTGTGGCTGTGGTGAAACCAGGAACTGTGATGTTTGAAATGGATGGAGTGAAGATTGAGATTGCGAAAGAAGCGATGCGGCTCGCAGCTCATAAGTTGAATTTAAAAACTAAGTTTGTGGCTAAGGATGAGTAATTTGTAAAAAGAAATCACATGAAGATCAAGGAATTAAAAGATAAAAATATCAACGAGCTTAAAAAACTTCTAATGGAAAAAGAGGAGAATATTCGCAAGTCTCGTTTTGAGTTGGCAACCAAACAAGTTAAGGATAAAAGACAAATTCGCAAGGAAAGACGTGATGTTGCAAGAATTCTGACTCTAATTCACAGGGAAGATAAATAAGTTTAAAGATAATTTTATGGAGAGCCAAAAAGTTGAGAAAAACAAGATTATTACTCGCAAGAAGGGAGTTGTCGTTTCCGATAAGATGGATAAGACAGTTGTGGTGGCAGTGGAAACACTGAAAACTCATCCGAAATATCTGAAAAAATATCGTTCAACCAAAAAATACAAGGTGCACGATGAGGAGAATAAATATAAGATTGGCGATACAGTTGAGATTGTTCCTTGTAAGCCGATGAGCAAGGATAAGAATTATGTCGTAGTGTAGAGTGAGTTCTACGAATTACGAATCAGTACAAATTTACGAATGTACAGATTCGCAATCGCAGACCAAGTATATCAAAGTTTTAAGAAAATAATTTGTATATTCGTAAATTTGTAATAAATTTGTAATTAGTAGAGAACGCCATGATACAAGCAGAATCAAAATTGAATGTAGCCGATAACAGTGGTGCGAAAGTTATCAAGTGCTTCAAGGTGCTTGGTGGCAGTCGCAGAAGATTTGCGCAACTGGGTGATATTATTGTTGCAAGCGTGAAATCAGCTGAACCGCGAGGAATGGTGAAAAAAGGAGATAAGGTGCGGGCTGTGATTGTGCGTCAAAGAAAAGAGTTTCGTCGAAAAGACGGGTCATATATCCGATTTGATGAAAACGCAGCAGTTATTGTTGAGGCTAAGGAGCCGAAGGGAACTAGAATTTTTGGACCGATTGCCAGAGAAATCAGAGATAAGGGATATGCCAAGATCGCGTCATTAGCACCGGAGGTTTTATAGCTTCTACGAATTACGAATCAATACAAATTTACAAATGTACAAATTCGTAATCGCAGATAGAGTAGGTTAAAAGTTTATTTGTATATTCGTAAATTTGTAAAAAATTTGTAATTTGTAGGAAAATATCATGAAGATTAAGAAAAACGATTTAGTAAAGATGCTTGCAGGAAAAGATAGCGGGAAAACCGGGAAAGTTTTGCGTGTTTATCCGATAGAACAAAAAGTTGTTGTCGATGGTTTAAATATGCTCAAAAAACATAACAAACCGAAAAAAGAGGGAGCAAAGGGACAGATAGTAGAAATTCCCAGAAAGATTGATATTTCCAACGCGATGCTTATTTGTCCAAAATGTGGAAAAGCAACGAGGGTTGAATATAAGATAGAAGGAGATAAAAAAATTCGCGTATGTAAAAAGTGTAAAGCAGAGCTATAAACCAGAATTAATTTTAAAGACCAGTATGTCAACAATTTATAAAAAATATAAGACGGAAGTGGCGGCTGAGATGAAAAAAAGTCTCAATCTGAAAAATGATTTACAGGTTCCACGGATTGAAAAAGTGGTTGTGAATGTTGGAATTGGAAAATTTCTCAAAGACTCAGCGCTCGTGACGGATATATTTAATTCGCTCAAAAATATTACTGGACAAAAACCGGTAATGACCAAAGCTAAGCAATCAGTCGCTGGATTTAAGACGCGTGAAGGTTTGGAAATTGGAATTAAGGTGACTTTGCGCGGAAGGCGAAAGTGGGATTTTTTGGAAAAATTAGTTGGCGCCTCCATTCCGCGTATTCGAGATTTCCATGGTATAAAAGTTGGAGCGGTTGATAAGGGCGGAAATTTGAATCTGGGAATCAAGGAACATATGATTTTTCCAGAGATTCTTCCCGAACAAGTCAAGACAGTTTTCGGAATGCAGGTGAATGTTGTTACAAATGCTAAAAGTCAGGAAAAGGGAATGTTACTTTTCAAGTTATTGGGTTTTCCGATTGAAAAGCGTGATAAATAGTTATTCGCTTCGCGAATCCCGCCAAGGCGGGAACATACGAATGATTAAGATAGATGAGTTTAGATATAATAAGCATAAAATAGAGCAAAATGGCTAAATTATCAGTTGAAGTTAGAGCAAAAAAGAAGCCGAAATTTTCCACCCGCATTGTGAGACGTTGTTGGAAATGCGGAAGAAAGCATGGTTACATGCGCAAGTTTGATATTTGTCGGATTTGTTTTCGTGAGCTTGCTAGTACTGGACAGCTACCAGGAGTGAAGCGATCAAGCTGGTAGAAATTTTTGCAAAGGAATTTGAGTCGTAGAAACAGATAATTTGATTTTAAATTTTGAATTTTAAAGAGTATGTTAGATCCAATCTCAGAAATGTTAACCAAAATTAGGAATGCTCAGTTGGCAGGACATAAAACTGTTACGGTTAGCGCTTCCAAGCTAAAATTAGCTTTGGCTAAAATTCTGGAAAAAGAAGGTTTCGTTTCGGCTGTTAGCAAAGAAAAACAGGGCGATTTTGATGTGATAAGGATTACTTTAAAATATTATACTATTTCTAATACGAATAAAGTTTCAGCTATCAAGGGTATTCGCAGAATCAGCAAGGAAGGGCAGAGAATTTATATTAAAAGTAAGGATGTGCGAAGTGTCAAAAATAACTATGGCACGGCGCTCATCTCAACCTCCAAAGGAGTGATGACTGATTATGATGCAAGAAAAACAGGATTGGGCGGAGAGTATATTTGCGAGGTCTGGTAATCACATTTTTTAAAACAGTCAATTTTATGAGTAAAATAGGAAAAAAATCAATTGCAATCCCTGCTGGAGTGACAGTACTACTCGAGGGTGAAGTGCTAAAAGCTAAGGGGCCCAAAGGAGAGCTGAGTCTCAGTATCCATCCGGAAGCCAAGGTGGAACTTTCTGAGGGGACTATTGTTATTAAGAAGTCCAAGGAGGACTTAGGATCGAATGCAATCTGGGGGCTAACAAGATCACTTGTGAACAATATTATTATTGGAGTAAGTGTTGGATATGAAAAGAAATTGGAATTGCAGGGTGTTGGTTTCCGAATGAGTGTTCAGGGAGGAAAGATTGTAATGGCATTGGGATTTTCTCATCCGGTTGAAGCAAAGATTCCCGATGGAATTGTGGCAAAAATCGAGGAGAATAACACGCTGAGTATTAGTGGAATTGATAAGCAAGCCGTGGGTCAATTTGCAGCAAACATAAAAGATCTTAAAAAAGTCGAGCCATATAAGGGCAAGGGTTTCCGCTATGCTGGAGAGAAAGTGAGACGAAAAGTGGGAAAGAAAGCAGGAGCTAAGTAGGATTTTGAACTACGATTAAGCTGATTATATGATTAACATGATTAGATAACGAAGTGATTATTAATTTGAAGAATTTTTATGAATACGATTAGTCAAAATAAGTTAAGATTACACCGCAAAAAACGCGTCCGTGCTAAAATTTCCGGGACAGCTTCTATGCCACGGCTCAGTGTTTTTCGCAGTTTGCTCTCGATGAGTGCGCAGGTGATTGATGATACCAAGGGGAAGACTCTTGCGGTAGCGAACACCAAAGAGGCGAAGGTTAAAAATGATGTGGCTGGAGCGAAAGAAGTGGGGATGCTTGTTGCTAAGAAATGTATCGAGCAAAAAATTACGCAAGTGGTGTTTGACAGATCAGGATATCGTTATCATGGAAAAGTGAAAGCGCTCGCAGAAGGCGCACGAGAAGGCGGATTGAAATTTTAATTACAAAAAATTATTTGTATATTTGTAAATTTGTAATTTGTAGAGAATAATTTATAGTTAGTCAACAATATGTCGAAGAATGACCGAAAATTTAAGGGGAAAAAAGAGAAGCCGGAATTTGAACAGAAACTTCTCGACTTGGCTCGGGTTACTCGTGTGGTAAAAGGCGGAAGACGTTTTCGTTTTCGCGCAACACTTGTGATCGGGAACCGCAAAGGCAAAGTTGGTGTTGGTGTTGGCAAAGGATCTGATGTGACGGATGCGATTGGAAAAGCTTTTGATGATGCTAAGAAAAATATGATTACTGTTGCAATAAAGAATAATACGATTGCTCACGCAGTTGAACACAAAAAAGGCAGTGCGAAAGTGATTTTGAAACCGGCGAAGGAGGGGCGAAGTATCGTGGCTGGAGGAGCAGTGCGCGCTGTGGTAGATTTTGCCGGGATTCGGGATATTGTTTCCAAATCTTTAGGAACAGCCAATAAGCTCAATGTTGCAAGAGCGACAGTGGAAGCCTTGGGAATGCTTAGTGCTTCAAAGACAAGAAAAGAGAGAATTGCAAAAGGATAAGCTAATCTGATGTGTCATTCCCGCGAAGGCGGGAATCCAGGCACCTCAAGT
>Ga0172379_10007315_pt1 | contig 14362 bp, 12 predicted proteins | sample GrowelOW334metaG_FD_119756 | JGI IMG/M metagenome (GOLD analysis project Ga0172379, IMG submission 119756) | Groundwater microbial communities from an aquifer near a municipal landfill in Southern Ontario, Canada - Groundwater well OW334 metaG | ecosystem: Environmental > Aquatic > Deep... | reverse complement strand
TTTTCAGTTAAGCGATCACACTAATTAACTATCATAGTATGAGGCAGTCAAAATTATTTACCAAAACGTTGAAAGACGCACCGAAAGATGAGGTATCCAAGAATGCTCAATTTTTGATTCGTGCTGGGTTTATACACAAAGAAATGGCCGGGGTGTATTCATTAATGCCATTAGGTTTGAGAGTGGTCAATAAAATTAGAAAAATAGTTTCTGAAGAAATGGAACAGCTTGGTTCAGAGGAAATAATTATGTCTACATTGCAGAGTAAAGAAATTTGGGAAAAAACTGATCGCTGGGATGATAAAAAAGTAGATGTGTGGTTCAAATCACAATTGAAAAATGGCAATGAAGTTGGTTTCGGGTGGTCACATGAAGAACCAATTGTTGAAATGATGAAGTCGTTTTTGACCAGCTATACAAATTTTCCGAAATTTGTTCATCAATTTCAAAATAAATTAAGGAATGAAGTTAGAGCAAAGAGTGGAATTATAAGGTGCAGAGAGTTTGTCATGAAAGACATGTACGCTTTTTGTGCTACAGATGAACAAAATATGGATTTTTATAATAAAAGTATTGATGCGTATCTGAAAGTTTTCAAACGAGTTGGTCTGGGTGATATCACATATGTGACCTCTGCTTCTGGTGGATTTTTTACTGATAAATTTAGTCATGAATTTCAAACTATCTGCGAATCTGGCGAGGATATTATTTATGTGAATAAAGAAAAAAATATTGCAGTAAATAAGGAAATCTACAATAAAGAAACATTGGAAAAAATGGATATGCGTATGGAAGATTTCGAAGAAAAGAAAGCCGCGGAAGTGGGAAATATTTTTAATTTTGGCACTGGTAAATGTGAACAAATGGCACTGTATTTTAATGATAAAGACGGTATAAAGAAACCAGTTTACTTAAGTTCTTATGGCATTGGTATTACGCGGCTTATGGGCGTACTGGTGGAAGTATATAATGACGAAAAAGGTATGATCTGGCCCGAATCAGTGGCTCCTTTTCAAGTTCACCTTATTTCACTTTGTAAAGATGGCGACGCAAAGAAAGCTGATGAAATATATGAAAATCTGGTTAAGAAGGGGATTGAAGTTCTTTATGATGATCGAAACACGCGCGCTGGAGAAAAATTTGCAGATAGCGATCTGATTGGCATTCCAAAGCGAATTGTAGTAAGCACAAAAACGTTGGAGAAAAATTCAGTTGAAGTTAAGATGAGGAATGAAGAAAAAAGTGAGTTAGTCGAAATTGAGAAGTTATAAAAAATTTGAAATTTATAATGTACAATTTGAAACTAATTTTAGTTATAAATTTTTGTTTCTAACTTATTATGTTTAAAAACTTGTTCAAACGTTTTGGTAAAGATCTCGCGATTGATCTTGGCACCGCAAATACACTTGTGTATACTCCCGAAAAAGGTATTGTTATCAATGAGCCTTCTGTTGTTGCCGTGAACACCAAGACTGAACAAATTTTGGCGGTAGGCGAGGAAGCAAAACAAATGCTCGGAAAAACTCCACCTCATATTGTCGTAACGCGTCCACTTACCAATGGCATTATCTCTGATTATGAGGTAACAGAAAAAATGCTTAAATATTTTATTGACAAAGTTCATCAGGATAAATTTTCATTTATTACGCGTCCACGTGTGGTTATCGCAGTTCCACTGGACGTTACAGAAGTAGAAATCAAGGCCGTCGAAGATGCTACATTATCTGCAGGCGCTCGCGAAGTATTTGTAATCCAGGAACCTATGGCTGCCGCAATTGGTGCGCGTATGCCTATCCAAGAACCAGTTGGGAATATGGTAGTTGATATTGGTGGAGGAACGACTGATATCGCTATTATTTCTTTGAGTGGTGTGGTCACATGGAAATCAACAACCGTTGCTGGAGATGAGATGAATAGAAATATCATGCAGTATGCGCGCGAAGTCTTTAGCCTGTTTGTTGGAGAAGCACAGGCAGAGCAGATAAAAATAAAGGTTGGTTCAGCAATGGATACACACCAAACCGTTGAATTCCCCATGCGCGGACGTGATGTGGTCACTGGTCTGCCAAAAGAAATTAAAATTACAAGCGATCATATTCGTGAAGCTTTGGACCGTAGCGTCAAATCGATTGTGGATCATGTAAAGTTGGCTCTTGAAATAACACCACCCGAATTGACTGCTGACATACATGAACGAGGTCTAATTCTTGCAGGCGGTGGAGCATTGCTCACCGGGTTGGACAAAGTTATTGCGCTTGCAGCAGAGATTCCTGTTCGTATTGTCGATGATCCGCTGACTGCGGTGGTGCGAGGTGGAGGAATATTGCTTGAGGATGAGGCTCTATTGCATGAAGTCTCACTGCCTTCTGCGCGAGCAGAAAAATAAATAGTACCGCACTATGTCATATCGACGATCACGTACATTTATTTCTATCGGGATTGTTGTAGGTGCTTTTATTTTTCTTCATTGGGTTGGATTACTATCTCCCATGGAAAAAGGTGCCCGTTTTGTCATATATGCAGGTTCACACGCGTTGTATCAATGGACTATAGGTATTTCACAGGCTATGCGATTTTCTGAAAGCAAGAAGAAACTTATCCAGGAAGTTGATAGTTTGAAAGCAAAACAGAATGATACAACAGTTGATCAAACACGCCTAAAAATAGTAGAAGATGAAAATACGGAGCTCAGAGAACAGCTCCATTTTTTTGCAACACATAATGTCGTGCATGTAGGGGCTGAAGTTATTGGACGTTCAATAAATCCACTTGGAACTGAAGTTATTATTAACAAAGGTGTACGGGACGGTATAGGATTGAATAATCCTGTAATAGTTGGGGATGGAATATTGATCGGAAAGATATCTTCGGTAGATACTGAAAACGCAACGATACGCCTGATTAATGATAATAATAGCAAAATAGCTGCAAGCATTATAAACAATGCAAAAAGTATTGGGTTAGTGGAGGGTGGATATGGTATCGGTGTTCACATGAATTTTATTCCTCAGAATGAGGCGGTTAATCCGAATGACGTAGTGGTAACCTCAGGTCTTACTGAAGGAATACCTCGGGGTCTTCTGATTGGTACGGTACAACTTGTAGAAAAACAGCCACACGAACCATTTCAGCAGGCAGTGTTACAGCCTATTGCGGATCTTTCGCACATATATTTAGTTTCAGTTATTATACATACAGCAGATACGCCACTTTTTCCACCTACATAAATCAAAATGTTTTATGAAATTGTTGTTTAAAATTATTATGTGTCTGGCAGGTTCACTTGCAGCCATTATGCTGCATCTGTTAGTATCATATACGTTGCCCTATCCACTGAATCATGTTAACGCGATAATTGGTCTCGTCATTCTTTCTATTTTATGGTTTGATAGCGGGGTAGTGGTCTGGCTTTCCTTTGTAGTGTTCTTTTTTCTTGAACAATTTCAAAGTGGTCCATTTGGAATTCTTATCGCATCAGGAACATTTTCTACCCTGATACTTTTTTGGTTGTACAAAGAGTTGTTTACAAACAGATCCCTGTGGTCTGTCTTGGCGATGAGCGGGATTGGTGTTTTGGTTTATCGTGTACTATATTATGTAGGTTTATATATGGTGAATTTGGCATCACGAGTTTATATCGTACCTATAGATATTTCGTCCTCTTTTTTTCTATTGTTCTGGGAATTATTGTTTACTATTATCTTTACCGCAATACTTTTTTTGGCAAGTACGCTATTTTCAAAAAAATTTAATGTAAGGGCTCTGAAGAATTAGTATGGCTGATCTTGATCCTTTTTTTTCATTTTCATCATCAAAAAATAGTAGGCTGGATGGTAAATACCGTCTGTCTTGGGTTGAAGAATCATTGCAAGTGGGTAAAGCCATTCAAACTCCTGATGTTATTGATTCAGGAACTTCACATATTGGTACTAGCTTTACACGAAGTAAAAGCCGCATTTTCATAACATCTGTTATTTTATTATTTGTGTTATTACTTGTACGATTATACTATTTACAGATATATACAGGTCAGGAGCACCGGCTTCAAGCAGAGAACAACCGTCAACGTGTTATTCCTGTTCCTTCTGAACGAGGTCTTGTATACGATAGAAATGGAAAAAAAATGACCGAAAATGTCCCGAATTTTTCTCTTGCAGTCATACCTCAAGATTTACCTAAAGATGTGCAAGAATTGAACGCACTTATTGATCGTTTAGTTTTATATACACATCAGGATAGACAAGTTATTACTGATAGTATCAAAACGTATAGTCATTATTTGAGAGATTCAGTAAGCATTCAGGATAATATTGATTATGAAACAGCTCTCTCGCTTCAAATTGAAGCGGTCGATTTGCCAGGTATTTATGTTCAACGTGGAAGCAAGAGATTGTATATCAAAGATACTGAAAATATAACTACTTCGACGTCTCCATCAAATACATCACTGTCGCATGTGCTCGGCTATATGGGAAAATTATCACCCGATGAATTGGATCAACTGTATTCAAAGGGATATTTACCTTCTGATTCAATCGGTAAATATGGAGTTGAAAAACAATATGAAACTCTATTGCGCGGAATATATGGACGCAAGCGTATAGAAGTAAATGCCCAGGGAAAAGAACAATCAGTGCTTGCTGAAGACGCCCCGCAACCAGGGTCTCATCTTATGCTGAGTATTGATAGTAATATCCAAAATAGTTTAGAGAGAATTATGTCTGCTGTATTGCAGCAGAAAGGAAAGAAAAGAGCATCTGGTGTGGTCTTGGATCCGCGAAATGGAGATGTGCTTGCCCTGGTTAATATTCCTTCATTTGATAATAACGATTTTTCGGGCGGAATAAGCAAAGAAAAATATAACTCATATATAGAAGATCCTGAAAATCCGTTGTTCAATAGAGCCATCGCAGGTACGTTTCCTTCTGGTTCAAGTATAAAACCTGCCATAGCCGCCGCTGCCTTGGAAGATGGCGTGATAACAGCAAACACTGCAATTTTGAGTAGTGGAGGCATCAGCGTTGGGTCATGGTTTTTCCCCGATTGGCTTGCAGGCGGGCATGGTATGACAAATGTGAGAAAAGCAATAGCTTTTTCTGTTAACACATTTTTTTATTATATTGGAGGTGGATATGGAAATTTTTCTGGTATGGGTATTGAGAAATTGGTAGGGTATTTGAAGTTATTTGGTTTTGATTCAAAGTTGGGTATCGACTTGCCAGGTGAACAAGAAGGATTTCTGCCATCTGCAGATTGGAAGGAAAAAACTAAACATGAAAAATGGTATATTGGCGATACATATAACGTTTCTATCGGCCAAGGCGATTTACTTGTAACTCCGCTACAAATTGCTAATATGACTGCTACTATTGCAAATGGCGGTACACTCTACAAGCCCCATGTGGCGAAAGCGGTTATAGATCCTCTTACAAACGCAAAGACACTATTTCAGCCTGAAGTGGTGAGGTCAAGCGTTATGAGCACACAAAACTTGGCGACAATCCGTCTGGGTATGAGAGACTGTGTCACAAGTGGATCGTGTAGTTTACTGAGCAGATTACCCTTTACATCAGCAGGTAAAACTGGTACTGCGCAGTGGAATAAAAACAAAGATACCCATGCTTGGTTTACTTCATTTGCACCCTTTGAAAATCCTGAAATTGTGGTGACTATTCTTGTCGAAGAAGGGGGAGAGGGAAGTGCTATATCAGAACCTATCGCACGACAATTTTATGATTGGTGGTGGAAGTACAAAAATGGCTTAAAATAATTGTATATCTCTGTTGTGGACAACCCTATTGACTCTATTTTATTGTCTGGTATACTCTTTTAATCCGCCACAAGCGGGTATATTTTTTTGAGTCATTTAATTTAAGTTGGTAGAGTTAACAAGATTTGCTATGTCAGACGAACAACAGATTCAATACATGACACAGGACAAGATCGAGGATCTCAAGCGTGAGCTTCAAAAATTGAAGGATGAGGTGATTCCTTCGCTTGCGAAAAGAATCGATGACGCCCGCCAAATGGGCGATCTTTCGGAAAACGCAGAATACCATGCAGCTCGCGAGGACATGTCATGGGCCCAAAGCAGAGTCCAAGAGATAAATTATATTTTAAGCAATGCTGTTATCATTGAACATGACGGCAAACATAAGATAGTCACTATCGGTTCACAAATTACCGTCAAAACAAAGGGCATAAAAAAAGAATATTCTATTGTCGGAGCACAGGAAGCCAATCCTTTGGCTGGCAAAATATCAAATGAATCACCTCTCGGAAGTTCATTTTTGGGTAAGAAGAAGGGTGAAAAGATAATGGTAAAATTGCCTGCAGGGGTTCAGGAATACGAGATTACTGACATACATTAATTGCTTATTTCGAGTACATACCCCGTGCAAGCGGGGTATTTGTATTTTTAGAATTCGTGTGGTACAATTATTATGTAATTTAAGACAATATTCCACTCATTATATGAGCGGAACTTTGATAGTTAACCTATGACAAAAGAACCTAAAATTAGCGAAAATATCAACGATGAACGTGATGTCCGCATACGGAAAATGCAAGATTTCAAAGAATTAGGTATAAATCCCTATCCTGCTCGCTCAAACCGACAGCAAACACTGAGACAGGCACTTGAAAAGAGTGAAGGTGAAAACATACAAACAGCGGGGCGTATCATGATGAAAAGAGACATGGGCAAGCTCACATTTTGCCATGTGCAAGATGAATCTGGAAGAATGCAGATTGCTTTGAAACAGGATGACTTGGGCAAAGACCAGTACAAACTCTTTACTGATAAAATTGATATTGGAGACATAATAGGTGTCGAAGGCACACGTTTTGTGACACATAAGGGCGAGGAATCAATTCTTGTATCCGGCTGGACACTACTTTCCAAAGCTCTTCTTCCATTGCCCGATAAATTTCATGGTTTACAAGATGAAGAAATTCGTTTGAGAAAGCGTTATTTGGAATTAATAACAAACCCTGAGTTAAAAGAAATTTTCAAGCGGAAATCAAATTTTTGGCAATCAACTCGAGAATTTTTGTTGCACGAGGGATTTCTTGAAGTTGAAACACCTGTATTGGAGACAACAGCAGGCGGAGCAGATGCTACACCCTTTGTCACACATCATAACGCGCTGGATGTTGATGTCTATTTGCGTATCTCGATGGGTGAACTCTGGCAGAAGAGATTGATGGTCGCTGGATTTGATAAAACATTTGAGATTGGTCGCCAATTTCGGAATGAAGGCATGAGCCGCGAACATCTGCAAGATTATACCCAGATGGAATTTTATTGGGGGTATGCAGATTATGAAAAAGGAATGGAGTTGGTTGAACGAATGTATAAATACATTGCAGAAAAAACATTTGGTAAACTAAAATTTGACATGGGTGAATTCAAAGATGTTGATTTGGGAAAAGAGTGGACCCGCTATGATTATGTAGGAACTATTGAAGAAAAAACAGGAATTAATATCTTGGATGCATGTGAAACTGAAATTATAAATACATTGAAAGATCTCAAGATCGAATTCGATAAAGGAGATTCAAAAGCCCGATTGGTGGATTCATTGTGGAAATACTGCAGAAGACAATTAAGTGGCCCAGGATTTTTGGTCAATACGCCTGTGATGGTTTCACCTCTAGCAAAACGAAAAGAAGACAATCCTGAATTGACTGAACGCTTTCAGGTGATACTTGCTGGCAGTGAAGTAGGGAATGGGTATTCTGAATTGAATGATCCAATCGATCAGGCTGGACGTTTTCAGGAACAAGCTGAGATGCGTGAGAAAGGGGATACTGAGGCGCAGATGCATGATAAGGATTTTGTCGAAGCATTGGAACATGGCATGCCTCCGACTTGCGGTTTTGGATTTTCAGAACGATTATTTTCATTTTTAGAAAATAAACCGATTCGAGAATGTGTGTTGTTTCCGCTGATGAAGCCTGAAAATCAGGAAAACATAAAGACACGAGAGGATAAAAAGAATCAATCTTCACTTTAAAAGAACAATTGTCGTTAAGCAAGGGATCCCTCGACTCGCAGACTCGCTCGGGATTACAAACGGAAAATATATGAAGAAAGTGATGTTATTTGGAACATTTGATATTGTTCATATGGGTCATATCCATATGTTCAAGGAAGCTAGGGGATATGGCGATTATCTGATCACCGTTGTTGGACGTGATAAAAATGTAGAAAAAATAAAAGGAGAAGCACCTCTTCATACTGACAAGGAGCGAGCTGAATTTTTGAAACACATAAAGCTTATAGATCAGGTTATGCTTGGTGATAGTGATGACCCTTACAAACCAATCAAAGACATGAAGCCTGATGTCATTGCGCTTGGATATGACCAGCGTGTATATGTAGACAAATTGGAAGATGCAATAACACAGTGCGGATTGTCATCCCATATTGTTCGTTTGCGTCCGTACGAAGAAAATAGATTCAAAAGTTCAAAGCTAAAGAAATATATTGAGCGTGTTGTGTAGTATGAAGAAGATAAAAATACTTATTGCAACAACCAATGAGCATAAATTTAGAGAGATGTCGTATGTATTAGGTACATTTCCTTTTATCGATTTGCTTTCTCTTCGGGATATAAAAAAGAAGATCCTTGAACCTGTAGAAGACAAGGATACACTAGCTGGAAATGCGTTATTGAAAGCTCAATATTATGCAGAAAAAACAGGTTTGACAACAATCGCTGACGACACGGGAATGTTTATTGACGCGCTCGGAGGATGGCCAGGTGTGGTGAGCGCTCGCATTGCAGATACAGACAAAGAGCGACGAGAACTTGTTCTAGAAAAAATGAAAAATAAAAAAAATAGGGATGCTAGTTTTAGATGTGTTCTTGCGTTCCATGATCCAGCAATACAATCATCTCTTCTCAGTTTTGGGGAGTGTAAGGGGAAAATATTAGATCATGCAACTGGTGCATCATTTACGTACGATCCCATATTCTATGTACCTGTTTATAGCAAGACATACTCAGAGATGACCATGAATGAAAAGAATGAGATAAGCCACCGTGGTAAAGCTTTAATTAAAATAAAATATTATATTCAAAATCAATATGGTACAAAACATATTGTTGTACCATTTGGGTTGGTTGTAAAAAATGGAAAAATCTTGCTTATAAAACGAAATGACCCACATCGTCCAGAATATCACGGTAAATGGGAATTTCCTGGTGGCAGTGTGGAGTATGGTGAAACTGTCCATGCCAATGTTGTGCGCGAAGTATATGAAGAAACTGGGTATAAGGTTAAAGTAGTAAAAATACTCCAACATATTGCAACTGATAAACAGTCTTACCCAACCTATAAATACCAAGTATATTTGATACCGCATGTATGTGAAATTATTGGTGGAAAAGGTAAGCCATCTGATGCAGAAAATATGGGACAAGAGTTTGTAGATCTGGACAAAGTTATTAATTATGATTTGATAGGAAATGATAAGAAAATGTTTAAAAAGTTTTTGCCAGAGTTGAAAAAAGTAATAAAAGAAAATAACCTGTAAACAATAATTTATTTCTTATGTTAGACATCAAATTTATTCGTGAACACACAGAGGAGGTAAAACAGAATTGTATAAATAGGAAAGTCAAAGTAAATATTGATCGTTTACTTGAAATTGATAAGGAACGTCGAGATTTTACTCAGCAAATAGATGACTTACGCGCTGAACGAAATAGAAAATCAAAAGGCAAACCAACAGAAGAAGATATCCTTCATATGCGCGAAGTAGGGGACAAGATCAAACAACTTGAAGATCGTTTGATAGAAATTGATGATGAATACAAAACGCTACTTCTTCAAATACCAAACATGACGCATGTTGAATCTCCCATTGGTGGAGAAGAGGACTTCATGGTGCGCGAAACATATGGTAAGGTGCCACAGTTTGATTTCGAATCAAAGGATCACGAACAATTGATGGTTGAAAGAGACTTGATTGATTTTGAACGTGGTGCAAAAGTAGCAGGTAGCAAGTTTTATTTTTTCAAAAATGACATGGTGCGTTTGAACATGGCTTTAATTAATTATGGTTTAGATATTGCAACCAAGCACGGTTTTACTATGCTGGAGACACCCGATGTGGCAAAACAAGATGTACTGATTGGTGCGGGATTCAATCCTCGTGGTGGAGAAAAACAAATTTATAATATAGAAGATGAGAATTTGAGTTTGGTTGGTACGGCCGAGATCACGGTGCTCGGATATCATGCAGATGAAATTTTGGATTTACGTGACGGTCCAAAGAAATATGTGGCCGTGTCACACTGTTTTAGAACCGAAGCTGGTGCATATGGCCGTACAAGCAAAGGATTGTATCGTGTGCATCAATTTACCAAACTAGAAATGTTTGTATTTTGTAAACCTGAGGAAAGTGAGAAATATCATCAAGAAATTTTAGATATTGAAAAGGAAATTTGTGACGGACTTGAACTACCATATCGAGTTATAGATATTGCGTCTGGTGATCTTGGTGGTCCTGCATACAGAAAGTATGATCTTGAAGCGTGGATGGTTATGAATGGTTCAGAAAGTTCACCACAAGGCGGGTATGGAGAAATAACAAGTACGAGCAATTGCACAGACTATCAGGCTCGAAGGATGAACATTCGCTACAAAACAGAGGATGGCAAAACCGAATATGTCCACACATTGAATGGTACCGCTGTGGTGTTGAGTCGTTTTCCCATTGCAATTGTTGAGAATTATCAACAAAAGGATGGTAGTATTAGGGTGCCAGAAGTGCTAAGAAAATGGGTCGGAAAAGATGTAATATAATATTTTATGAAAGAAATGCTGGTTATAATCCCTGGCTGGGGGGGCTCCCATGAAACATGGAAGTCGTTCACTGACCTAGCACAAGAAAAATACGATGTACAGGTTATAGATTTACCATGTTTTGGTGATGAACCATGTCCAAAAGATGTGTGGGGCGTTGTAGACTATGCTAACTTTGTAAAACAACGTATTAGTCAATTACCAAATCGCCCCATTGCCATTTTGGGTCACAGTTTCGGTGGAGTAGTGGCAACAAGTTTGGCAGCAAACAATCCTGCTATTTGTACAAAACTTATTATCTGCGGAGCACCTATCATTCGAAGAAAACGTGGAATTTCAAAATCGATTATTTGGCTTGCAGCAAAAATGGGGAAAATTTTATTCAAGTTACCTTTTGTTGAAAAACTTGATGTGTTTGCAAAGAAAGCATTTTATCGCATCATTCACTCTGATTACAACAAAACATCAGGCATCCAGCGAGAAATATTTAAAAAAATAATACAAGAAGATCAATCAGGTATTTTATCATCCATTTCTATCCCAACCCTGGTCATTTTCGGTGACAAAGATACCTACGTTCACCCATCAGATGGGGAAAAAATAGCGCATATGATTGTTGGATCAAAATTGGAGATGGTATCTGGAGGTAAACATGGGTTGCACATACAACAACCAGAAAATTTATTTAGAATTATTGATAACTTTATCTAGTATCATATCGTATGATTTGGTCATTTGTTCTCAATTTATCAATCGCATTGCTCTGGTTACTGAGCGCTGTTTCAGATTACAGTGATTATACGTATCGTTGGCAATTGAAATGGTACCGTTGGGATAGATTCAAGGATTTTTTGTCTACAGAGCTTGGAAAAAGATTTTTGCGAAGATACTCAAATTTTGGACGTCCATTTATAGTTATTATTATACTCTTCATTCCATTGGCTTCAATCCTCATCTTCAAACTAGTTGTTCTGATTTTATTTTTTGTAGATCTTATTTTGAATATCAGAAGATTTTTGCGTGGATCTTTTCGTAGGCCAGAAGTTAGTATGAAAGCATGCCTGATCATTTCAGTGTCTCTTCTTATCGAATCATTCCTCATCTATTTTTCGCAAGATTGGGATATGGTACTATTTGCTTTGATCTTGCGTTTGGGAATTTTGAGTATAGTCGTGCTTACTACAAATTTTGCGACAGACAAATTAAAAAAATTTTATTTTTATCTTGCTGAACAAAAGCTAAAGAAATACCCCAATCTTGTAGTGATTGGCATTACAGGAAGCTACGGTAAGACGTCGACAAAAGAATTTTTAGCTCAGATACTGTCAAAAAAATTTAACATTGTCAAAACACCAAAAAATGTAAATAGTGACATAGGGATTACACGCTTTATTTTAAAAACAAATTTTGAAAACGTACGCGCATTCATAGTAGAAATTGGTGCATACAACAGAGGAGACGTACAACTTGTTTGCGATATTGTTCATCCTACTATTGGTATTCTTACGGCCATCAATGAACAACATTTGAGTTTGTTTGGTTCTCTCAAAAATATCCAAGAAACTAAGTATGAGTTGCTTCGCTCATTACCAAAAGATGGTATAGCAATTGTAAATTCGGACAATGATTATAGCCGTGAACTTATTGGTGAACTTTCTTGCCAAGTACAGACCTTTGGAACCGATGAACTGTACAATCCGACACTGCTTATAAAAGACGTTCATAAAACAGAGACGGGGATTCAAGGTTCGGGCATTCTCCGTATGGGAAATAATTTTATCGAGAGGACATATCAGGCTCCAATACGGGGAGAATTTAATGCTATGAATATCGCGCCTTGCATTATGATTGCAAGTCATTTGGGTATGACCGCTGATGAACGAATCAAAGCAGTGGGTGAATTGGTTCAACCTGAAAATGGACTGCATTCATATACATATGGTGGAACAACCGTACTTGATGACTCATACAATTCAAATCCGGAGGGATTTCGCGCAGCTCTCCAACTTATTGGTTCATACCCAAGTACGCGGAAAAGAGTTGTTATCACACGCGGTATGCTAGAGTTGGGTGAGAGGAGTGAAGAACTACATGAAAAAATTGGTGGGGAAATCGCTTTTGTTGCTGATGAACTGGTTGTGTATACACCAGATCATGTGGAAGAATTTAGACGTGGTATTGGTAAGTATCAGACAAATATAATTCCCATGTTGGAGCCACATGAAATAGTTACCTATTTGAAATCTTTAAAAAATACTGACGCGGTTATTTTACTCGAAAACAGAATGCCCAAAGATGTACGAGATGAGTTAGTAAAACCCTAATATTTATCCATGATTTTTACCGGTTTCCAACCAAATACAACAAAAAAAGACTTGCACAGAGCGCTCCTTTTTTTGTTATTACCATGGAATTGGAGAAAATTGAAACATGGAAATGCAAATACAGCCGTTGTCAGCTGGTTAAAAGATTATTTCAAAGTACCCTATGTCTACACTTGTGATAGTGGGCGTTCAGCTTTACATATTGCTTTACAAGCACTCAATGTCGGTCACAGTGATGAGGTTCTTGTCCAGGCTTACACGTGTATGGTTGTTTCCAATGCAATCAACTGGACAGGTGCCAAGCCAATATACGTAGATATTTTGGATGACTTTACCATGGATTCAGAAGATTTAGAAAAAAAAATAACTCCGAGATCAAAAGTTCTAATTATCCAACATACATTTGGAACTCCCGCACAGGTTGGGCGTTTGATTGAAATCGCCAAGAAGTACAATTTGAAAATAATTGAAGATTGTGCACACTCTTTTGGTGCTGCACGTAGCGGACAACTTACAGGAATGTTTGGTGATATAGGTATGTTTAGCTTTGGCACTGATAAGGTGGTTTCATGCCAGCGTGGTGGTGCGTTGATAACCACAAATCCAGATATTTCAAATAAAATCGAAGGAATCTGGAATAAATTGCCCGTAATGAAATTGGGCAAAATAATTCAGTATCTGCTTAATTATCCATTATTTGCAATTGGTAAACCCCTATACAAATATGGAATAGGGAAGTTTTTTTTGGCAGTTGCAAAAAAACTAAATATAACGGGTAGAATAATGTACGAATCTGAAAAAAAAGGTAAACAAATTTCAGGTTTCCCTAGTAAAATGCCAAATGCATTTGCTGGTATACTTATAGACCAATTGAAACTTTTGACTGCGTTTAATGATCATAGAAAAAAAATTGCAGAAATATATACAACCAACATAAAGAAATCAAGCGTTATTGTCCCAAATCTATCCAATGATTCAATCATACTTCGTTTTCCTCTATTGGTGAGTGAACCCTTTAGGTTACATACACACGCAAAGAAAAATAATATCATTCTTGGTACATGGTATGATACGGTGATTGCACCAAAAGACTGTAATATAGAAGCTTCAGGTTATCTGCCGGGTTCATGTCCCTATGCTGAAAGATTGTCAGCTCAAACAGTTAACCTGCCAACCGATATTCATATTTCAGAAAATGATGCTTTACAAATTTGTGATAT
>Ga0172379_10007314_pt1 | contig 14365 bp, 15 predicted proteins | sample GrowelOW334metaG_FD_119756 | JGI IMG/M metagenome (GOLD analysis project Ga0172379, IMG submission 119756) | Groundwater microbial communities from an aquifer near a municipal landfill in Southern Ontario, Canada - Groundwater well OW334 metaG | ecosystem: Environmental > Aquatic > Deep... | reverse complement strand
CTTATGGAAACCACCGGCTCTGCCGGTGAGACTTTCCCAGGCTTCACCCTTCCTGCGTTCTCTTTTCTTTCCACCTTTTCCCAGCGGAAAAGGTGGAGCCAAAAGCGCCGGCGCGCCAACACCAACCCGCCCGGCCCCGTGCCTCCTCGCGACGCCTCCAAGGCTTCGGCGTCGCTCGTTCGGCATCCGTCCTCGTCAGCGTTTGAGCCATCTATCCGCTCAGGCGGAGAGCGGGGCCTTCCCCTTCACCCCCCGTGGCGCGCCACCTCCCGTCTCGTTCAATGTCGTATCCTCATCATCGTCACCGCTTCTCCAGCACGACGAGGAGACGCGTCGCGAAAATGCTCGGAAAACGTTGGCAGAATCGATCAAGCATGCGCAAGGCATCGTAACTCCACGTGGGGGCGAGAGTGGGACCGCGGAAACCGCCAGTGAGAATGTAGGAAAGCAGTGTGAGGGGAATGCAATGCACGATTTGCCAATCCGTAAGCCATTCCTTCGGACATTTTCCACGCCAGAATATCCGTGAAGCATTTCCCTGTGCGGCGTAGTAGGGCAGTTCCACAAGATTCGTATTCGGTGGTGCCCACCACGCGATCGGTTGATGCCATGCGATCGGTTCGTGATGCATGCACCCATAAACAAAGGAGCCGAGGAGGCTGATGGCGGGCTCCAGAACGATAATTCTTCCTCCGGGGAGCAGCGCGCGTCGGCATTCCGCCAGCGCATTACCTGGGTGTGTGAGATGGTGAAAGACATCGAGAAAAAGAAACGCTGCCACGCTCTCATTCGGAAAGCTGAGACGGTAGATATTCTCTACACGATCGATGCCGGGGTTTGGAAAGAGATCGGTCGTGACGCACTGCGGGATCACTTCTTTGATTTTTCCGATTCCGGAACCGATTTCCACGATTGACCCGCGAAGATCATGTGGTAATTGTTCTGCGATGAGCGAGAACAGGTGTCGATAGATGCGTCGTAGGAGAGGCTTACGCTCCCACAGGAGAGCATTCTCGTGAATTTCGCGGTTATGTGTTCCGCAATCGGTCATCGTAGTCATTCTACCTGATGATTCCTTTTCATTTCTTCGAACCGAAGAGCGTGTAGAGCGTTTCGAACCCTACTTTTGTCTCACTCTCGTCGATGAGCAGCACGAGTTCGGTATAGGTAGAGATGATTTCGATAATGTTGATATGTTGCAGCATGAGCTGCTGGAGAACGATATAAATAAAACCGGGGATTTCCGCGTACCGTTCCTCAAAACTGATGCCGAGCGATGCGAGGCGGATGTGGCCGTAAATCGGTCGTTCAGTGACATATTTTTTCAACAGCTGCTCGTATACGCTCTCATAAATTACGGTAATTTCCGCATTTCCTTCCGAGAGCGTGATGTAGCCGTGTCTTTTTTCCACCGCACTCACGAATTGATGGATGCTTCGGTGAGCTTCCTCATTCTTCGTGAAGGTCGTTGTGGCAAGTCCGGTGTGGACGGTGATGTTCTTGATTCGGTAACTCTCTCGTTTAAGGTTCTTTCGTCCAGATTGGTGTTGGTAACGCGAGAGTGCCATCACAATTGCGCTGATCTGCACACTTTTTTTCGTTCGAACTTCGATGTGCGGCTTTAGGTACCGCGCGATCTGCGTGAGATTGAAAAGTTTGTGCTCGATACCGAATTGGAGAAGGGGAGTTTCCTTCACCATTTCCGCGATAACGTCTCCGAGGCGAATCATTTGTTGCAAATATAACAAATTAATCGATATTTATCAATTTTTTTCATTAAACTTTCCTTGGACTCCCATTAAGGGAATAGTGCGTCCGCTCTCAAAGATCCTATGCTTCGCATTCTCAAGTTTGGCGGCACGTCCATGGGTACCAAAGAATCCATTACCCAATGTGGCGAGATCGTTGCTGCTGCGGCACGCCGCGGGTCCGTCGTCGTCGTTGTGTCCGCGCTCGCGGGAGTCACCAATGAACTCATTGCGCTCATGGATCTTGCGAAGCGAGAACAAACGGAGCAAGTACAGGAACGCGTGCATGAGCTGGAGCGACGGCATCGCAGTATTTGCGAAGGATTCGTGCCGCGTGCGCAATTCGAAGAGCTTTGGACGAGGCGGATGGTGCCGCTTTTCGAGAAGCTGCACCTGATTCTTACGGGTACGAGCTTTGTCGGCGATATGTCCGATCGTTCGTCCGCGCTCGTGTGCGCGTTCGGTGAACGCCTCTCGAGCCAGATCATGCACTGCGCGCTTTCGGCTCTCGGCTGCAAAAGTGAAGTTCGTGATGCCAGTTCTCTCGTCTGCACTGACGCGCAGTATCTGGAAGCAAATGTGGATTTTTCGGCCTCAAAGAAGCGTTTTCGTTCCGCTGTCGTTCCATTGCTCAAGAAAGGGACGATCGTCGTCATACCCGGATTCATTGGTGGTGAATCTTCGGGACACACCACGCTTCTCGGTCGTGGCGGTAGCGATTACTCCGCTTCGATTGCCGGTATTTGCCTCGGAGCCGATGCGGTAGAAATCTGGACTGACGTGGACGGCATTCTGTCGGCGGATCCGAGGCGCGTGAAGAAAGGAGTGCGTACCTGGAAAACCATCGGTCTCGCTGCCGTATCTGAGATGGCGCACAGCGGTGCTAAAGTATTGCATCCCAAAACGATTACTGCGGCGGTTCATCAACAAATCCCCGTGATCGTACGCAACACGTTCAATCGGTCGCATCCTGGCACAACGGTTGTACCGAAGGATGCGGACAAAGCACTCAGAGGTGTCGTCACGCAGGGCGGACAGATGATTTTGCACTTCACGGAGCCAAGCATGCTCGCATCGGCTGGGTTCATTCACCGCGTGGGTTCCGTCTTCGCCCTGCACAACATTCCCATCGATGTTTGCACCACGTCAGAAATTTCCTTTACGTGCTCCATTGCCGAGAGTGATTTTTCCGCGCGTCTTCTCAAAGAATTCCAATCCTTCGCGGGAGTGAAGATCTTCCGACATCTCGCCAAGGTTGCCGTCATCGGCAATCAGATTTCGGATGATCCGCGCATACTCGAACGCGTCATGCATGCGCTGCATTCGATCAAGCTGTATGCCGTCAGTATCGGTTCATCATTCGACAACATCACTCTTCTGGTGGACGAAACAAATGCCGAACGCGCCCTTACTCTTTTGCATGCTTCCCTCTGTCCCGTATGAATATTGCCATTCTCGGAGCGACCGGCGTCGTCGGTCAGGAGATCCTCTCCTGCCTCTCGCGTCTCGCAATCCGGTTCGATTCTCTGCGCCTCCTCGCTTCCGAGCGTTCGGCAGGGACCGCTGTTTCGACTCCCTTCGGAATGCTGACGGTTGAGCTGGTTACGCCAGAAAGTTTCTCGGGAGTGGATTACGTGTTTATGGCTGCAGGAAGCGATGTGTCGCGGGAGTGGGCCTCCGTTGCCGTCGAACGCGGTGCCATCGTCATCGACAGTTCCTCCGCATTCCGTTTGGATCCCAATGTTCCTTTGGTCATACCCGAAATCAACGGGGAGGAAGCACTGGGTGCCAAGATCATCTCGAAGCCGAATTGCACCACGGCCATCGCGGCGATGGCGGTCTATCCGCTCTATCGTGCGTTCGGTATCCGCAAGATGATTGTTTCCACTTACCAGTCCGCGTCGGGCGCCGGAGGGAAGGGGATTACGGAGCTCGTCGAACAGACGCGCGCCGTGCTCGACGGCAAAAAGCCGGAACACGATGTCTTTGCCCATCCGTTGCCTTTCAACATCATCCCGCACATCGATGTGTTCCAGGATAACGGCTATACGAAGGAGGAGATGAAGCTGACTCTCGAGACGAGGAGAATTTTCCACGATCCGTCGCTTGCCATCAGCTGCACGAGCGTGCGTATCCCCGTTCTGCGCGTCCACTGCGAGACGATCGTGCTCGAGACTGAGAAGCCGGTAACGCCGGAACAGGCGCGAAAGGTGCTTAGCAAAGCTCCGGGTGTGGAGGTGCGTGACGATCCAACGACGAATACATATCCCATGCCGATCACTGCGACCGGGAAATTTGCCGTGGAAGTCGGTAGAATCAGACAGAACCTGTGTTTCGGTGACCACGGACTCGAGTTCTTCGTCGCCGGTGATCAGCTCCTCAAGGGTGCCGCACTCAATGCCGTGCACATCCTCCAATATCTTCTCTCACATCCCTCATGAACATCGCACTCGTCGGTTACGGCAAAATGGGCAAGGAAGTCGAGGCGCAAGCCACTGCGCGCGGTCATGCCATCGTACATCGCATTGATGACGGTTCTGCACTCAAAGGAGCGGATTTTTCGGGCGTGGAACTGGCCATCGAATTCACGATGCCCGATCAGGCGGTGCGATCCATCGAGTGTCTCGCAACAAAAGGGACGAGCGTTGTCGTCGGAACGACGGGTTGGTACAAAGAATTGCCTGCCGTGAAGAAGATCGTTGCGCAGCACAAGATCGGACTCTTGTACTCACCCAATTTCTCCGTGGGCGTGCATCTTTTCTGGGACATAGTTGCGCATGCCGCAAAGCTCGTCGGTGGATTCGAACAGTACGATGTCTATGGACACGAGTGGCACCATGCGAAGAAAGCGGACGCTCCGTCGGGGACGGCTCTCAAAACAGCCGAGCTCATTCTCAAGAATTTCCCGCGCAAGAAAACACTGGTTTCCGATACGCTCCATCGTGCTCCGAAATCCGATGAACTTCAGTTCACCGCGACGCGCGGGGGGAACGTGCCCGGGACTCACAGCGTTTTCTTCGACAGCCCGGCCGATACCATCGAAATCACCCATACCGCTCGTAATCGTTCCGGTTTCGCGCTCGGTGCGGTATTGGCGGCTGAATGGCTGAAGGGTAAGACCGGTATCTTCACCATGGAAGACTGTCTCAAAGATCTTCTGCATTGATTTCCTGTTTCCCTTTTTCTCATGACTTCCCCACGCTTCAGCGGTACGTTTACAGCCATTGTCACGCCTTTCCGAAAGGACGGAAGTGTTGATGACGCTGCGTTCGAACGTCTCCTCAAAGAACAGATTGCAGCTCATGTCGAAGGAGTGGTGATCCTCGGAACGACCGGGGAGAGTCCGACGATCATGCATGACGAAGCGACGCGCATCATTGAGAAAACCGTGCGTCTTGCAAAAGGCAAAACGAAGATCCTCGTTGGTGTCGGATCCAATGACACGCGGAAGACCCTTGAGAGTGCCAAGGAAGCGCATGCGCTCGGCGCGGATGCCCTCCTCATCGTCAATCCTTATTACAACAAGCCGACGCAGGAAGGACTCTACAGGCATTTCTCACTCATTGCCGAGACCGTCGATATTCCGCAAATCGTCTACAACATCCGCGGACGTACGGGGGTGAACGTGGAGACGAAGACATTGCTTCGGCTCATCGCAAACACGCGCATTGTCGGTGTCAAAGAGGCGAGCGGAGACATCGTGCAGATGATGGATGTGCTTTCGAAGGTTCCTCCGCATTTCGCAGTTCTCTCCGGTGACGACGCGCTCACGCTGCCGCTTCTTGCGGTTGGCGGGCACGGCGTGATTTCCGTGGTTTCGAATTTGCTTCCCGCGAAAGTGAAGGAAATGGTGGATGCCGCTCTCGGCGGAGATATCGCAAAAGCTCGCACGCTCCACTTTGAACTCCTTCCGCTCATCCACGGCTGTTTCGTAGAGACGAATCCTATTCCGGTGAAGACGGCACTCGCGCTCCAGGGGAAAATCGAGGAAATTTTCCGTCTGCCGATGTGTCCCATGCAGACAGAGACGAGGCGCGCGTGGCATACTTTGCTCGCCAGTTCCCATCTCGTCTGATCAATCCCGCTGTTATCCGCTATCCGGCCGAAACCATCAAGCGTGCGCTTCAAGAGTATCCCACGCCATTCTTCCTCTATGAGGAGGAAATGATCCGGAAGAATTGTCGTACATTCAAAGATGCGTTCGCTTCGCTCTTCCCCGGATTCACGCCGCTTTATGCGGTGAAGGCGAATGCGAATCCCAGTATTCTCAAGATCGTTCAGAGCGAGGGATTCGGTTTCGATTGTTCCAGCGATGCCGAAGTCTGGCTTGCGGAACGAATGGGGGCGCAGGGCATGCACACGGGCAACTATCTCAGCGAAGCATCCGTGCGAACGGTTCTCGATTCCCACCTTCTCCTCAATCTCGACGATCTCTCGATCCTGGAGATCGTGAAGAAAATTCGCGTACCGGAGTTTCTCTCTTTTCGGATCAATCCGGGCATAGGTTCTTCGACTATGAAGTCCAATCTCCTCGCCGGACCGGATGCGAAGTACGGCGTGCCCTGGGAGCAGGCAACCGAAGCCTATCGTCAGGCAAAGCAAGCCGGCGTGAAACGTTTCGGTATTCACATGATGACCGGAAGCAACGTTGCGACGGAGGACTACTTCCCGGGCGTGACGCGAAAGCTGCTCGAGATCGCCGGTCGTGCTCACAACGAACTTGCTATCGACTTCGAGTACCTCAATATCGGCGGGGGATTCAATGTACCGTATCGTCCCGAAGAGCCGACATTTGATCTACGGAAGACCGCGCACTCTCTTCGGCAGGTTTTCGACGAGGAGCTGAAAAAATGGCACATGCGTGAGCCGCGTCTCATGGTCGAACCGGGGCGACGGGTGCTGTGTGATGCAGGTTTCCTCGTTGGCACCGTGCACGTTATCAAACATGGGTACAAGACGTTCGTTGGCATCGATGCTTCCAGTAGCGATATGCCACGTCCAGCGATCTACGATGCGTATCATCATGTTTCGGTGCTTGGGAAGGATCCAGCCGCGAAACGAGAAACGGTCAATGTCGTCGGGACGATTTGCGAGAACAGCGACCAGTTCGCGAAGGATCGGTCGCTTCCACCTATCGAGGTCGGTGATCACATCGTCATCCACAACTGCGGCGCACACGCATTCGCGATGGGGCACAATTACAATGGCAAGCTTCGCTCAGCCGAATACCTCCTCACTTCTTCCGGAGAGATCCGTCCCATCCGACGCGCCGAAACCGTCGATGATCTCTACCGCACTGTTCTCCCCCCGCTTTGATCATGGAAATCCGCCGATCGAAACTCATTGCCGGTACTGCTCCCTATGCATTCGCGGAAGTGGAGAAACAAGTGGCTGCTCTCCGCGCAAAAGGAGTCCAAGTAATCGATTTCGGTGTCGGCGATCCGCGCGAACCGACGCCGGACTTCGTTATTTCTTCGCTTCAGGATGCGGCAAAAGCTCATGCGACTTCGGGCTATCCGAGCTATGAAGGTTCGCCGTCGTTCCGCCGTGCTTGTGCGGAGTACATGCAGAAGACGTTCAACGTCGCGCTGAATCCGGATACCGAAGTGCTCTCGACGATCGGTTCCAAGGAAGCGGTCTTTCACTTTCCCTTCGGCATTATCGATGCCAAGGATATCGTTCTCTGTCCCACGCCGGGATATCCGCCGTACAAGACCGGTACGCGTTTTGCCGGTGGCACGCCATACTTTCTCCCGCTTCTAGAGGAAAAGAATTTCCTTATTGATTTCCAGTCGATACCGCAGGATGTCTGCAAACGCGCTCGCATCCTCTGGACGAATTATCCAAATTCTCCCACTGGCGCTCTGGCTCCGCGCTCATGGCTCCAGGAGCTCTATGCTTGGGCGCAGGAACAGAACATCATCATTGCTGCGGACGAAGGTTGCTACATCGATCTCTGGTTTACGGAGAAACCCGTGAGCATGCTGGAGCTCGGACGCGACGGCGTGATTACGTTCTATTCCCTCAGTAAGCGAAACAACATGACGGGATACCGCGTCGGATTCTGCGCGGGCGATGCTCGGCTCATTGCGGCGCTGCGTACGGTGAAGACGAATGCAGATTCCGGCGTGTCGTGGTTTGTGCAGGACGCTGCGGCTACGGCGCTTGCCGACACTGCGAACATCGAGAAGCTTCGTCAGGATTATGCGAAGAAGCGCGAGATCATGTTCCGTGCCCTCGTGGCTTCCGGTCTTCCATCCTGTACATCCCAAGCGACGTTTTATCTCTGGCAGAAGGCGCCGCACGGTACATCTGGAGAGGATCTTGCGAAGAAATTGCTTGAGATCGGCATCGTGGTGACACCAGGGGCATGGATCGCGGACACAACGGAAAACGGTATTAATCCTGGCAAAGACTACGTGCGCTTTGCACTGGTTCCGAGTCTTAAGGATGTTGAGGAAGCGGCGGAGAGACTAAAGAAATTCACTTGGTAGGAGACTGTTGTTTCCGTTTGGCTATGATATTGACGCCAAAGCAAAAGCGCTTACTGGCTTCGTGCTTATTCCTTCGGTCCAAGAAGAGGGCAAACAACCCCAACGGCCTCACGATGAAAGAGAATGAGGTTCCGATCCATCTGTGACAATAGAGATTGAAGCGGAAGCAGGGATATTTTATCGCGTCTTGAACCATGTGAGAGAAAAATCCTCCTCTCCATTCCATTTTTACGTCAAACCAAGGCTCGAACAGCTTACGTACGGAGTTCGTTGTGAAGCGCCAGTAATCGATGTTGTCCGCACAGAAAGCTGCGAAAAAAGGAGCGGTGGCAACCAGAAGGCCACCGGGCTTCAGGACGCGTGCCAATTCTTTTACGGTTTCTTCCAGATTGTAAATATTTTCGAGAACTTCGATCATCAAAATGTGATCGATGGAAGCGTCTGGAAGCGGAACCTTGTCCGCAGAGGCCAGTAGATCGGGACTGAAGGCGGCGTTGCAGTCTAGGGTGATATATTTAGCGTGTCGGAAATATGTTCGGTACCGGTTGCCGTCACCCGCGCCAACGTCCAGCACCTTCCCTGTCATTCGAGGAGCCAAATCAGCGACAAATCCTTCAATGCTGTGCCGATCGGGCTGGAAGATGAACATTGATCTCGATGATACACCAACGATAGTACACCAACAATCATTGGTTCTCAATTGTGGGTATGCGGACGAAAATTGATTTGTGAAGGAAGACGTACTGCATCAGTTCGGGCGGCGCATGCGTGTTTTACGAAAGCGTATGAAATTGACGCAAGAACAGCTGGCCAATCGAGCGCATATCAGCCTCAAGTATGTGCAAAGTCTCGAAGGGAAAAATCCGCAGAATCCTAGCTTGGAAGTACTGCGTGATATAGCTGACGGACTGGAAATGTCGCTGTCGAAATTGTTGAAGTTTGAGAAATAGGGGAGGGAAGCCACCTGTTTTGCGGTCGAATCTTGTCGATCTTCAAATCTGGAGATGATTGCTACCTATCAGCTCTTCCACTTCCTCCAGCAGCGTACCGTCTCCGTACTCTTTGACAGCTTTTGCATACATACGGGCCATGCGCACCTGCGAGCGAATAGCTTCTTGATCGGGAGCACCTTGCTGAAGCTCTGCCCTGACGAAATCCATGCGATTCCGGCACAGAAGTATTTGATAATACTTATGTAGAGCATCTATTTCGGGCGGGCTCTCCATTCCTTGCTGCAAATAACCGCTAAGAACTATCCCGATATTCTCTCCGTGTTTCTTGATCGCGGCGTAATCATCCGTAGGAACTTCGACAAATGCCATTGCTTCCGCAATAAGACTCTCATCAGTCGCATCGGACAGGGGTTCACGTTGCAGCAACGCCCTGAGTGCGGCAGTTACTTCTCTTGTATTCGGTTTGGATACGGAAACAATCTCCGGTTGTACTAGATCCTTTTCTGGGGAATTTGGAGTGGTCATAAAATTATTATACCACAAATTAGCACTTAGCGCATTCCCCGCGCTTTTCCCGCCTTCATTTATTCCTCCTCCACTACGATGTGTTTTTCCTTCCTGTGTGCTTTCTTGTCGTCTCGTTGTTCGCGCATTCCTTCCACCATGGAGGCAAACCAATCGAGCACGTACTCGACTGCTCCGATGGGCTTGAGAATGAGTGCTTCGATCTCTTTGCTTAGGTCATCCCATCGGCTCGAAATGCGACGGAGTGATACGGAGAAGAAGATGAGATGGTAGAGCAACACGATGACCATCACGAGTGCGACGATCGTGAGGAGTGTGATGACGTCGTTGTAAGTAATCTGCATATTGAAGACGAAATGGCGTACGATAGGTCATCCTACCCCATGCGTTCCGCGATCCGCAAAGCACTGGCTACCGTTTCCGCGCTCCCCGCAACTGTTTTCGTGTGTTTCATCCGACTCTATCAGTGGACGTTGTCGCCCGATCATGGGTTTCTTCGCCATCTCTACCCGCATGGTTTCTGCCGTCATTATCCGACATGCTCCGAGTACGCGATTGATACTCTCCGCACGCGGTCGTTTTTTGTCGCACTTTGGCTCATTATCAAGAGAATCCTTTCGTGTCATCCCTGGAGAGAGCTGTCGGAAGAGAAAAGGCGAGAGCTCATTCAGCGCGAATTGAGAATGTAGGACAGTAACTGTAGAATGCGAAACAGACGTGCGGGTGTCGTATAGTGGTCATTATGCCAGCCTTCCAAGCTGGAGATGGCGGTTCGATTCCGCTCACCCGCTCCAGCCTACGCAACGCGTAGGCTGCCAATGCTTCAGCTTTTGGATGGCCAAAGACGTTTTGCCTGGCGGGTCGCGAACAAGAACAGGGCTGCGAGGAGCAAACCGGCTGTGCCGATGATCATTGCACCAAGGTCAACTCCTGTTTTCGGCATAACCGGCACGGGCGCCGGGGGCGGCGGAGGAGTGGAATCAATTGGAAGAATTACTCTGCGACGAATCGACGATGTCACAGATGAAGAGAACGAAGAAGAGAACGAAGAAGACGAGATGGAGCTGCTCTTAAACGAGCTCGAAATGCTCGAAGATGACAATGAGGAACTCGACAAACTCGATACGCTGCTTCCGCTCGCGGACGCGCTGGTGCTTGATGATGCCACAGCGGTGCAGAGCGTCATGGTGACCGTATCGACTGTCACCGTTCCGCCGAATGCCAAGGCTCTTCCGTTCCAGGTACTGTTGGCGCCGACGGTAATACCCGCGCTATCAATGACCGTTCCTGCGAAAGCCGTATTGGCGGCAAGCGTTACGGCTTGCGTCGGTGTCCAGAAAACATCGCACGACGATGCGCCGATCAATGAGACAATCGCGCCGGCTGTCGACGTCAACGCACCACCGGATCTGAAGATATACGTTCCGTTGCCGAGAAGAGAAAGCGGACCTCCGATATTCATCGCTCCCGAGCTGCAATACACGCCGGGTGTGTACACACCGACAGGACCGTGCGTCACATCCGTGGAAAGATTGATCGCACCGGCAGGGAACGAAAATGTACACGGCTGCGACGTCAATGATGAGAGAGCAATGTTCTGGTCAAATCCTGCAGTGACATAGGGATCAACGGGTCCGTAGTGCGTATGCAATCCTCCGGGCATCACCGCCGGTCCCGTGGTAAATCCGATATCCCCGCTGATCGTGGTTCCAGCCGTTGTGTTGGTGAGGGTACTCGAAAGAACGGCGTAGGTTGCCGCTGCGCCCAGAGACGGTGTCGCTGCCGCATGCACAGGCACTCCGGGCATGGCCAACAAAACGATCAGGAACAAAGGAAGTATTCCTTTGTAGAAATTTGACCGTAGAGATTCCGCCCAAACGTGGATCATTCGAAGAAGGGAAGGACGTTTGAACATAGTGTGGGAGAAAGTATGCTACTGTATCTGCTCCTAGCATTAAGTCAAGGAGCGGTTTAACTCTGTGGAATATGTAAGCTGCAGATAAATATTTCAGTTCGATATCAACTCCGATGCTCACAGAGACAACATCCTGGCAGGACGCATTGCGGTTGTACTGGCATTCGGTAATAGTGCTCAATTTCTATTGCCATCCCCGTTGCTGAAATAAAACATTCAAATTTCTATGCAAGGTTCTTGTGACAGAAAGATGGAAGCAATGCGTCGTAATGATTGTTCCTTTCCCTCACACTCCTATGCGCACTTCGTTTTTCGCGGCATCCGCCGCTCTCCTGATGCCATTCGTGGCAAATGCTTTCGGCTTGCAGGTAATTATCAACGGCCAGTCCGTCGTCTTCGCCGACGTTTCGCAGTCATCCTGGTTCGCAAGCTATGTCCGTGACGCGGCGCAGGCCGGCATTGTCAACGGGTATATGGATGCGAACGGGCGTCTCACCGGCAAATTCGGTCCGGAAAACAATGTCACGATGGCCGAAGCGCTCAAGATCGCCGCAGAATCGGCAGGATATGATGCTCAGGCGTATGGCGCCGTAGTGGACAGTGGCGTGCACCATTGGGCATCCGTGTACGTTTCCGTGGCCAAGGCCGAACACTTTGATTTTTTGAACCATCCGTACCGACTTGATCGCCCCGCAACCAGAGGGGAGGTGGCCTCCATGTTTACCTCGGCATTTCGCGTGACTATTCCGGACACTCCGAGCGGCACGACATTCAAGGACGTACAATTGTCCACGGCGTACGGTGCCTCTGTCGAAGCCCTGGCTCGGGACGGCGTTGTCTCCGGCGACACCAACGTGAGCGGTCAGGTAGCCGGCACCTACCGACCCTCCGCTCTGATTAACCGCGCGGAAGTCGTTAAGATCGCCATGGGCGCACGCGCGACCTACGATGAACCGGGCAAAGGCCGTACGCCGGAACAACCGACCTCGAGCAATGTCGTGACGTATGCTAATGGCGGCTTCGGCCCGTCGGTTCTCACCGTTCCTCTCGGCACGATGGTGACGTTCCGCAATGGCAGTCTCGAATCCATATGGGTGGCATCGAACCCGCATCCGACACACACCGATTATCCGGGTTTCGATTCCAAGGCGAATATCGCAGCCGGTCAGGAGTACTCGTTCATATTCACGCAGCGCGGTACCTGGGGCTATCACAATCATTTGAACCCAACCGAGGGTGGAACGATCGTGGTTCAATAAATCACGGCATGCATCGATGTCTTTTCCAACGGAGAGCAACCGATCGGTTCTCTCCGTTTTCTGCCAGACCGGAATTTCGAAGCGAGTTCCCGATAAGCTCCGATAAGGAGCCCCAAAGGATGTTTAGGGAATGCAGGTAACAAAGTGGCCGTACGGCACAGCCATCTTTAGTTTTGAGACAATGTCAGGTTGGCCATAGGCATCACGAACGCTGGTATTAACGAATATTTTCATAGTACCGGGATCTTCCTCTGTTTTTATCCATGTGCATCGGTGAGTTATTTCAGACGGAAAAAGCTGTATGTATTCACTGTTCTCGGTAAGTACCTTGGAGTCGCAGGCAGTTTCACAATATTCGTATGAGGCAGCGGACATTTGCTTGATATAACCCTCCCAGTATTCCACTGAAAAACGCTTGCCATTGGCATGTCCAGCGTCACTGTAGACGCTCTGGAGCGGAATGCTGCCTCCCACTGCATAGGAGCCGAATGCGATGCCCATCGGCGGATCAATAATGGATGCGACGTCGGCAACCAGGCGATAGTCTCCGGTACGTATATTGCGAGCAAAAAGTTTGCAGTCCCGGTCTTCCTTCTCGGAGGTGCCGCAGCTACCTTGCAAGACAAAGAGCATTCTGTCCTTCTGTGATCCGTAGAGCGCTTCGGCTAGCCAAATATCATGAATACGGCTCGTGGTCGGAGATACGCTTTGTCCAGTTCCCGAGGTCGGAGAAGGAATGAGAGTTGTTTCATGTGTATGCAAATTATATGCAGCAATCTGCTCTTGAGAATTGATGAAAAAGAGAGAGCCATCAGAGTACGGGAAGCTCTGTCCTCTCGTAGTGAACTGTCCCACACGCACCAACTTGTCCTCCTTCCCAATAATCTTTGCCAGTTGCCAGATAGACACTCGCTGATCGCCTGTCCCGGAATACCCTTCATCCTGAAGAGAATCCTGACTGACATACAGCAGGCTTGGCAATTTTTCTTCTAATGAATGAAGAAATACTGCGGAGTTTCTAAAAAATAAAAAAGCTGCCAATCCCACAATGACACTACAAGCAAAAATCATGATGAGAACGACCCTCGACATCCGTTTATGCTGTACCCAATGACGATTTTCCATACATTTCTATCATTTCAGGTATCCCAGTAATGCACAAGCTTGATTCATTTTGTGACGTATCCTCCCTAGCCGGAACGTCGAACTGGTTCCCGATAAGCTCCGGTAAGTAGCTCCAACAAAATTGCTTCCGCAGTTTTGATCCTGATCCCCTTAAACCGAATTTCGGAAGTCGAACTGCCGGATCTTTTTTGAAATATTCTCTAGAAGTTCGGCAACTTGTTTTTTGGTCACGACATCATATTGAACCAAAGGTTGCATACGTTTCTTGAGTCCGGGCCGGCCTTCTTTTCCCCGACCATAACCATTCATTACGGCACCGAACAGTAGTTCCGAACTTTTTTTCGCG
>Ga0172379_10007313_pt1 | contig 14366 bp, 13 predicted proteins | sample GrowelOW334metaG_FD_119756 | JGI IMG/M metagenome (GOLD analysis project Ga0172379, IMG submission 119756) | Groundwater microbial communities from an aquifer near a municipal landfill in Southern Ontario, Canada - Groundwater well OW334 metaG | ecosystem: Environmental > Aquatic > Deep... | reverse complement strand
TTTGCTTCCGATTTTTTTGCTGCGTTCCTGGAGCCGCGCGATCTCGGCAGTTATTGCCACCTTCCTTGATCATTGCCTATCTGAATCGGAGGCCTGGTGCTAGAATTCTAACGCCAGCAACATGCGACGAGGAGAGACGAGCCTATGAACGTTTCCTTGCTAGCAACCAAATTCTTTGTTCCGTCTCCCCGTGTCAGGGCTGTAGCACGAAGGGAGCTTTGCGGGCGTTTGACTGAAGGCTTGCTGTCGGGCGATGGTTTTTCCCGGAAGTTGACCCTGGTTTCCGCGCCTGCCGGTTTCGGAAAGACATCCCTGGTCAGCCAGTGGCTTGCCGAGCTCTCTGTCGGGAAGGCCTGGCTTTCCCTGGATGAAAAAGACAACGATCCGGCCCGTTTCCTTGCCTACCTTGTCTCTGCTCTCCAGGCCGCCGAGCCGGGTTTAGGAGCCTGGGTGCTCGATGCCCTCCAGGTCCCCCAACCGCCCTCCTTTGATACGCTCCTGACACGGCTCGTGAACGACCTGGCCAGGAGCGCCACAAAATTGATCCTGGTTTTGGACGACTACCACGCCATCGATTCTCCTGCCGTCGACAAGATACTTGGCTTTTTGATCGACAATCTTCCCGTGCAGGTACACCTAGCGATCGTCACCCGCGAAGATCCGGTGCTCCCCCTGGCCCGCTACCGCGCCCGAGACCAGATGAGGGAACTTCGCGCCAGGGACTTGAAGTTTTCCATCGCCGAGGTCGAGGACTTTTTCCGCAAGGTGATGGGAATTGCCCTGCCGGAATCCGACATTGCCGCGCTGGAGGCGCGCACTGAGGGCTGGGCGGCTGGGCTGCAGTGTGCCGCCCTGGCGCTTCAGGGCAATAGGGAAGAAGAGGCTCAAGCCAAATTCATAGCTTCATTTTCCGGCAGTCATCGCTTTGTCCTGGATTACCTCGTCGAGGAAGTTCTCCTTCAGCGCACCGAAGCCGTCCAAAAGTTCCTTCTGGTCACTTCCTGTCTTGGCTGCTTCTGCGGGGAGCTCTGCGACGCTGTCCTGGAATCGAACCCGGGTACCGGCAAGGTAAGCCTAGTGGCTCTGGACAAGGCCAATCTTTTTCTTGTCCCTCTCGATGGCGAACGCTCCTGGTACCGTTACCACCACCTCTTTGCCGAGCTTCTCCAGCAACGCCTGTCTACATCCCCGCCCCCATCCTGTCCCGATCCCTCCCTCATTCACGCAAGGGCCAGCCTCTGGTATGAAAAGAACGACTTCATCGTCGAAGCTTTCCGCCATGCGGCCGCATCGGGAGATTTTGCGCGCGCTGAAGCCCTCATCGATGATAGCAGGATGCCCAACCATACCCGCGGTGTCATTATGGAAGTGATAGGCTGGCTCGTTTCTCTTCCCGAATCGATCAAGAACGAACGCCCTTCCCTATGGATAAAATCAGCGACCATGTCCCTTGTAGCCGGGCTATTGGAGGGGGTCGAGGAAAGGCTCAAGGCCGCCGAGGCGGCGCTGAAGGGCAGAGAGGACAGCGAAAGGATTCTTTTCGGGCAGATTTCGACGGCCCGGGCTACCCTTGCCCTAAGCCATTATAGGATCGAAGAGGCAAAACTGCACGCGCTGCGTGCCCTGGAACTTCTTGCAGGCTATGGTTCCGTATTCAGTCTGGCTGCCCTCTGGGTCTTGGGCATGGCCTACCATTTTGCAGGCGACCGGGTCGAGGCTCGTCGGCTTCTAGAGGAAGTGCTGAAGGACAGCCGTTCCTATGGGGCTTTGAATTTCCAGATTATTTCGGCCCTCGCTTTAGGCGAGCTTCAGGAATTCGACAACCAGCTTTTTCTGGCGGCTGAAACCTTCCGGCAGGTGCTAGTACTTTCCGGCGACCATCCTCAGCCCAATATCTGCGTGGCCTTCGAAGGGTTGGCGCGAATCCACTACGAATGGAACGAGCTAGAAAAGGCCGGAGTCTATGGGGAGCAGGGCCTGATCCTGGCGCGCCAGTACGATAGCGCCATCGACAGGTTCGTGTCCTGCGAGATTTTTCTTGCCAGGCTTGAAATGGGAAAGGGAGCCCTGGAATTGGCAGAAGAACGTCTGGTTCAGGCTGAACAGAACGCCTTGAAGCATGGATTTTTGCACCGGATTCCGGAAATCAGGGCAGCTAAGGCACTTTTCCAGCTGCGACTGAGCCACGTTCCGGAATTGGAGGGTCTTCCGCCTCCTGTGCGGATCAGAATTCTCCTTGCAAAGGGAGAGTTCGAGGCGGCGGCCGCGCTCCTTGATTCCTGGGCTTTCGAGGTGAAAGACCGCGAGGATGACAGACTGCGGGCTCTTGTGCTGCGCGCGCTTGTTCAGAAAGCATCGGGAAATGGTGAGGTGGCTCTCGAGATACTGGAAGACGCGCTTAGACTTGCCGAACCAGGTAGGTACTTGCGACTATTTGTCGATGAGGGGAAGACTATGCGCACCCTCGTCTTTGCGACACACGAGCGCGGAAAGTTTCGCGAGTATACGAGCCGGATTCTGGCCGCATTCCCCGCCGAGTCAGCCTGCAAAGGCCAAGATCTCTTGAGCGAGCGCGAACTCGAAGTGCTTCATCTGCTTGCAGATGGTCTGTCCAACCAGGATATCGCGGATAGCCTTTTTCTCTCCCTTCATACCGCTAAGGTTCATGTCCGCAACATCTTTGCCAAACTGGACGTCTCGAGCCGGACCCTGGCCGTCGCCAGAGCTCGTTCTCTTGGTCTGTTTTAGTTGCTATAATCGAATCGTGCCTACGCCAGTTCTCGCCACAAAACTCCATGTACCACCGCTTCGGCAAAAAAGCATTCCCCGTCCCGGCCTTATCGAAAAACTGAACGAGGGTATGCACGGCAGGCTGACCCTCATTTCCGCCCCAGCCGGCTTCGGCAAAACCACGCTGGCGAGCGAATGGATAGCTAGCTGCAAGAGACCTTCCGCCTGGCTGTCGCTGGACGCGGGGGATGGCGATTTTTCCCGCTTTCTGACCTACCTGGTCGCCGCCCTGCAGACCTTGAATGAGGGCGTCGGAACGACGGTCTTGGCCGCGCTCCAATCCCCTTTGCAGACAAAGCCGGAATCGGTGCTTACGTCTTTACTGAATGAAATAAGCGCTATGCTGGATGATTTCATACTTGTCTTGGACGACTACCACATGATCGAGGCCAAAACGGTCGACGATGCCTTGACCTTCATTCTGGAACACGCTCCGCAAAGGATGCACCTTGTCATCGCTACCCGGGAGGACCCGAACCTGCCTCTGGCTAGGTGGCGGGCTCGCGGCCAATTGACTGAATTGCGCGCCGCCGACCTGCGTTTTACCGCTTCAGAAGCAGCGCAATTCTTCAATCAGGCGATGGGCCTTGATCTCTCGGAAGACGATATCGCCGCCTTGGAAAACCGCACAGAAGGCTGGATAGCCGGCTTGCAGATGGCTGCCCTTTCCATGCAAGGACGACAGGATACCGCGGGATTTATCCGGGCTTTTTCCGGCAGCCACCGTTTTGTGCTGGATTATCTGCTCGAAGAGGTGCTTAGGCGCCAGTCGGAAAGCGTGCGCGACTTTCTTCTGCAGACGGCGATTCTCGACGGATTGTGCGGTTCCCTTTGCGATGCCGTTACGGGGCGAAAAGATGGCGGCGGGATGCTGGAAGTCCTGGAGCGTGAAAATCTGTTTGTCGTGCCCCTGGATGACAGGCGCCAGTGGTATCGCTATCACCATCTTTTCGCCGAGGTCCTGCGCGTGCACCTCGCGGAAGCCCAGCCTGATCGGATTCCAGCGCTGCACAAGCGGGCGAGCGAGTGGTACGAACGCGAGGGCTTGCCGCCCGAGGCTATCTCCCACGCGCTCCTCTCTGGCGATTTTGAGCGGGCGGCAGGCCTGATAGAGCTGGCCGCGTCTGCAATGGAAGGAAGCCCCCAATCCGCAGCGTGGCTTGGCTGGGTGAGGGCTCTGCCTGACGAGCTGGTTCGTGTGCGGCCCGTACTCAGTGTTTGGTATGCCTATGCCTTGTTTGCCTCAGGCGCCGGGATGGATGCTGCCGAGTCCAGGTTGAAGGATGCGGAAAGCTGGCTTGCAGAGCCTCGGGCCGGGATGGTGGTCGAGGACCAGGGTCAGTTTCAGTCTCTGCCCGCGACAATAGCCGTCGCCCGCACCTATCACGCTCAGGCAATCGGCGATCTTTCCGGCACCGTAAAGTACGCAAGGCTGGCCCTCGATCTTTTGCCCGGCGGGGACGAGGATAGGCGCGGACAGATAAGCGGGCTTTTAGGCTTAAGCTATTGGGCGAGCGGAGACCTGGAGGCGGCCGGCCGGATTTTTAGTGACTTTACCGCAAGGCTGAGGACAGCCAGGAATATCCCTGATGCCCTCGGCACGGCCTTTGTCCTTGCCGACATCAGGATCGCACAAGGCGATCTTCGCGAGGCGGAAGACACGATTCTGAGGTCCCTGCAATTTGCATCTAATCGGGGCCAGCCCCTGCCTCCCGATGCTGCCGACCTCTATCGGGCATTGAGTGAGCTGTGCCTTGAGCGCGGCGATCTTGAATCCGCGGCCGGGCATTTGGAGAAAGGTGAGGAATTAACCCGAAAAAGCGAACTTCTGGGGTGGAGGTATCGCCTCTGCGTTGCTAAAGCTCTCCTGAAGCAGGCTCTGGGAGACTTGGGCGGCGCTCTTGATCTGCTCTACGAAGCGGAACGCCAGTATATCGTGACCCCCCTGCCCGTCGTGCGTCCCGTCTCAGCCATGAAGGCACGGATCTGGTGTGCTCAGGGCAAGTTGGCCGAGGCTCTTGGCTGGGCGGCTGAGCGTGGTCTGTCCGTCGATGATGATCTTTGTTACCTGCGTGAATTCGAGCACATAACCTTGGCCAGGGTTCTCATCTCCCGATACAGGACAGCCCCGGATGGCTCCATTGGTGGGACGATGCGATTCCTTGAGCGCCTCCTTGCGGCAGCCGAGCAGGGTGGTCGAAAGGGTAGCGTGATCGAAATTCAGGCGTTGCTGGCGCTTGCCTTAGAGGACCAGGGCGATATTCCGCCCGGGAACCAGGGGTTGAGTGAGCCTTTGAGCCAGCGCGAACTGGAAGTCCTCGCCCTCATTGGCCAAGGGCTGTCGAACAAGGAAATCGGCGAGCGGCTTTTCCTTGCCCTGGATACCATCAAGGGCCACAACCGCAGGATCTACGACAAACTCGATGTCAGGCGCCGCACCGAGGCACTGGCGCGCGCCCGCGAGCTAGGTCTCCTCTAGAGCCTCTACCCCGTCTGCCGACACTCAAACAACACTCAAATCAACACTTTTGTGTCTACGCGACTAGTGACGGTATTCCCTATCATTGTGCCCGAAAGCTAATCAATGGAGGGAATTGTATGATCAACTCAAAGACACAAGCCCGGATCGCCGGCGTCCTGCTCGTCCTGGGAACCGTACCGATACTCATTGCGATGGCACTTTGGGGAAAGCCACTCATGTCCCCGGAGTACCTGTCGGCCATGGCCGCCCACCCGGATCAAGTTCGTTTATTCGTACTCACCATCATGGTCATGGGTCTTTCCTGCGCCGGGATAGGAATTGCCCTGTACCCTGTCCTGAAAAGGTACAATGAGGGTCTGGCGCTGACCGCGATGGGGTTCCGCCTCATGGAGGGGCCGCTCCAGATGGTCAGCGCCGTTGGTTTTATGGCTCTCCTGGCCGTAAGCCAGGAATTCGTGAAGGCAGGCAGTCCGCTCGTCTCGATGTATCAGTCTGCCGGTGCGGCTATCAAGGCTGTGAATGATTGGTTCACTATTGCCTACTTCCTGCCTTTCTGCATCGGGGCTTCCTGCTACTACATTATTTTCTACAAAGCCCGGCTCGTGCCGCGATGGCTCTCGGTCTGGGGCTTGGCGAGTCTTCTGCTGATGACGATATCGAACATGGCCGGCATTCTAGACTTGATCGATGCCTCCTCTCCGGTCGGCTCGGTGCTTTGCATGCCCATAATGATCCAGGAATTGGTTCTTGCCGTCTGGCTTATCGTGAAGGGATTCAATATTCCCTCAAATACCCCTTCGAATACCCATTAGGAGGTATGTTCCATCTTCTTTCTATCGCCTAGATTTTGGCGCAAGGAGGGACCGTCATGGACAAGGAAATGAATTTCAACAGCCCCGCCGTCTACCGCATCCGGATTCAGGAAGATTTAGGATCGGAATGGAACGAATGGTTCTGCGGTTTTGACCTTGTCCGGGAAACCCGTGGCGGAATCCTCCTTACCGGGGTGGTTGCCGATCAGGCAGCCCTCCACGGCCTGATTCGAAAAGTGAGGGACCTTGGCCTGACCCTCGTTTCGGTTCAGAGAGTGGAAAATCAGACGAAAGAAGGAGAAACAGCATGATCACTTCAAGGACGAGCGCTCGGATAACCGGCGTCTTGTTCATTCTTGGAACGGTGCCGCCTATGCTCGCAACGGTGTTCTGGGGACGGTCTCTTGCGTCGCCTGGGTACCTGACCGAAATGGCGGCCCATCCTGTCGAGATTCTCGGCACGGCCCTGTTTGCCCTGTGTATGGGCCTGGCCTGCGCAGGCATCGGGCTTTCGCTCTACCCTGTCCTGAAACGGCATGGCGAAGGGCAGGCTCTGGCTGCGGCGGGGTTTCGCGTCATGGAGGGGACGATCCAAATCGTAAGCGCCATCAGCATAATCGGCTTACTTGCGCTTAGCCGGGAATTCGTCAAAGCCGGCAGTCCCCCTGACTCATTTTTCCAGCCTCTTGCGGCGGCGATCAAGGCGGAACGGGAATGGGTGCTCAACGGCGCCTTTCTGCTTCCCTGGTGCATCGGGGCTTTTATCTACTATAGGATTTTCTTCACAACACGGCTTGTGCCGCGCTGGCTGTCGGTGTGGGGCCTTGTCGGTCTTGCATTGATGCTTGTGGGAGCCTTTACCGGAATGTTCGGCTTTCTTGATTCATTCTCGGCTGGTCAGTTTTTCTTCATGATGCCTATCCTCATCCAGGAAATGGTTCTTGCCTTCTGGCTGATCGTAAAAGGCTACAGGAAGGAGGGGAGCACCACATGACAACTCACTATAGAAAATCGCGGATCCTCGGGCTGGCATTTCTGATCCAGTTCGTCACCTCGTTCTCGGCCGGCGTCTTCGTCCTCCCCGCGGCTACCGGGGTCAGGGCTTTCGGCCTGCCCCTGGAAATCGGCCAGATAATGGCCAATGTCGCCAAAAACGCGAACCTGGTACGGCTCAACATCTTCATCGAGCTCATCACGGCGGCCGGAGTGATCTTCCTCGGCGCCATGCTGTATTCGGCAGTAAGAAAGCAGCACGAAGGGCTGGCTTTGACGGCATTCGGCCTTTACGTCCTGGAAGGCGTGCTGATCGCGGCGACCAAGCTTACGTTATACGCTCTCATGGTCTTAAGTCAGCGGTTTGTCGCCGCGGGCAGTCCCGCCTCGATGGAAGCCACAGCAAGTCTTGTGTACAAACTGATGGAGTTTTTGCCCAAGATGAACAGCATTCTCTACTGTGTGGGCGGGACGATTTTCTATGCCCTGCTTTTGAAGGCCCGAACCGTGGCGCGGCCATTATCGCTGTGGGGTCTAGTCAGCTTTCTGGGCGTCTTTGCGGCGGGCGTCTTGAGTCTCTTTGGCGCCAAAGTCTCTGTATTTCTCTACGTTCCCTACATTCCATTTGAACTGTTCATCGCTATCTGGATTCTCGTAAAAGGCATCAATAAGGAGATTGAATACAAATGAAAAGAGTGCTGTTGGTTTTTTCCCTGGTGGTTTTAATTGGAGCTCTTCAGGCTGAAGAGAAAAATGTGTCGTACTCCAGAAGCATGGTGAAATTTGGCGGAAACTACACCGTTGGCGATGTTTTCTCGTTGGACGATTTCGGGTGTGGCCTTGCTACCATGAAGTACAAGTTTTTCGATCCCTTCGTGCCCGGTGGTTTTTATTTCGGGCTGGGTGGGGCCGATATCAAGAGCACGGTAGGCGGAGTTTCGGTTGGCGATGTGCTGCCCGTGACCATCGGGTGGCGCAAGGAAGTTGCCGGTCCCCTCGGCTTCGACTTTAACTTTTCACCGGTTGTAGGATCACGGATTGTGGATGACGTTGTCTCCGGAAGCTTTTACCTTGGGGTTAAGCCCCTGATTGGAGCCTTTGTCGCCATAAACGATACAATTGATCTCGAATTGGCGTACGAACCGATGATCCGCGTCCTGGATATTTGCGGTTCACCGGGTGGAGACGCAATCTACCATGATATTTCGCTCTGCCTGGTGGTGAAAAAATTCACGCTCACGAAAAAGCTGGGCTGGTATTCGACGGCCCCGTGAGTAGGGGAATATGAAAGATAGCGGAATGGAAACAATGAAAGCTATTGTATGCGAGAAATATGGTTCGCCTGAAGTGCTTAAAATCGCACAACGCAAAAAGCCTATGCCGAAAAAAGACGAAGTGCTGATAAATATTATCGCGGCATCAGTTACGAACAGCGACATCTTCATAAGGAGTTCTCATGTCGACCCGCGATTCATTGTTCCGTTCCGATTGATGATGGGTCTGACAAGGCCGCGAAACCCGATACTCGGCGAAGTCTTTTCAGGAGTGGTCGAGTCAGCGGGATCAGGAATACAGCGTTTCGGCTCGGGCGATCAAGTATACGGGCTAACCGGCTTTTCGCTTGGGGCTTATGCGGATTACCTGTGCATGAAGGAAATCGATTCGAAACGAGGCTGTCTAGCGCTGAAACCGAAGAACATCAGTTTCGAGGAAGCCACCTCGGCCGCCTATGGTGGATTGCTGGCATTCCAATATCTGGAAAAAGGGAATATTTCTGCCGGCCATAAGGTGCTTATCTATGGGGCGTCCGGGACATCAGGCACTATCGCGGTGCAGTATGCAAAGCATCTTGGGGCCGTGGTGACTGGTGTCTGCGGCCCATCGAATCTGGAATTCGTAAAATCCCTGGGAGCGGACAAAGTACTGGATTATACCAAAAATGAAACCATACGATACCTTGAGAAATACGATGTAGTACTCGATACGGTCGGCAAAAATAAGACCTCCGACGTGAAAAGGGCATGCATGGCTTCGCTCAAGGCGCATGGCCACTATATTTCCATCGATGACGGCGCGTTACTGTTGGAATCAGAACGATTAAATCGCATAACGTCACTGGTGGAATTCGGGATCATCAAGCCTATAAACGACAGAGTCTACCCATTCGATCAGATCGTCGCGGCGCATCGGTATGTGGAGACGGGGCACAAGAAAGGGAATGTGGCGGTTACGGTAAATCGCTAGATCCTGTCGATGACCCGTATCCCCAGCCCCGGGAACTGGTCCATCCTCTGGAGGAAATTGATGCCTTCGGCGAGGGTGTAGCGGTCGGTGACGAGGCGTTCGGGATGGAGGCGGCCCGAGGCCACGAGGGCGAGGAGCACGTCGTAGCGGTGGGCTTGGATGCCGTGGCTGCCGTAAATTTCCAGCTCGCGCGCGACGACGAGATCCATGGGGATTTCCGGATGGCTCTGGTCGCCCAGCATAAGGCCGACCTGCACGTGCCGCCCTCGTTTGGCGAGGCAGGCCACCGAGTTGAAGCAGGTTTGGCGGCTGCCGAGAGCGTCCATGGAGACCTGGGCTCCGCCACCTGTGGCGTCCTTGATGGCGGAAACCACGTCGGGCAGGTCGCGGCCGTTGATCGCGATATCGGCGCCGAGTTCCAGCGCCATGTCCAGCTTGTCCTTCTGAATGTCCACCGCGATGATCCTGGCGCCCATAGCCTTGGCGATCATGACGGCGGAGAGGCCGACACCGCCACAGCCGTGGATGGCGACCCAGTCGCCGGCGCGGACTCTGGCCTGGGCTTCCAAGGCCCGAAAGGCTGTGGCGAAGCGGCAGCCGAGGCTCGCCGCCGAAACCGAATCCATGTCGTCTGGAAGTCGAACAAGGTTCATGTCGGCGTAGTGGATGGCCACGTATTGGGCAAAGGATCCCCAATGCGTGAAGCCGGGCTGGAACTGGTGGTCGCAGACCTGCTGGTTGCCTGTGAGGCAGGGGCCGCAGTGGCCGCAGCCGGCCACGAAGGGCATGGTGACGCGTTCGCCGCGCTTCCAGTTCTTTATGTCTTTTCCCACTTCGACGATGGTGCCGGCGAGTTCATGTCCCGGCACGTGGGGAAGCTTTATGTCGGTATCATGGCCCTGCCAGCCGTGCCAATCGCTCCTGCATATGCCGGTCGCGTCCACCGCCAGGACGACACCGTCGTCGGGGGCTACGGGATCCGGCACGTCGGAAATCGTCAGGGGAGCGCGGAATTGGGTGAATACGGCTGCTTTCATGGCATCTCCTTCAAAAGCATATCCCACTATACCTTCAACACGCCGCTGTTGAGAATCCCGATTTTCCCAGGTGACAGCCCCCGATTCGGCATGCTAGGTTCTTTTTCGTCCGAAAGCCCCAAGAACGCCAGAGATAAGGAAGACGCCTCATGATGACTTTCGCCATAATCCTGTTTGCCCTGACCTATGTAGCCCTTTTGTTTTTCTCCAACTACCGTGCCTACATAGCCCTCGCTTCTGCCGCCATTTTTGTCATCAGCGGGATCCTGCCCCTCGGCGAAGTGCTCGGAGCCGTGGACTGGAATGTCATCATGATGATCGCCGGAACGATGGGGATCGTGTCGCTGTTCATCGAGTCGAAAATGCCGGCGCTTCTAGCCGATCTTATCATCGAGAAGATGCCGAACGTCAAATGGGCCATCGTCGCGCTGGCCCTCTTCGCGGGCATCATTTCGGCTTTCGTGGACAATGTGGCTACCGTTCTGATGGTCGCGCCGGTAGCGATCACGATATCGAAAAAATTAAAGATTTCGCCGGTGAACAGCATCATCGCGATAGCGATTTCATCCAACCTCCAGGGAGCGGCGACTCTCGTGGGCGATACGACCTCCATTCTTTTGGGCGGACACGCGGGCATGAATTTTTTGGATTTTTTCGTGTATAAAGGCAAACCCGGCTTGTTCTGGGTTGTCCAGGCGGGGGCCCTGGTTTCCATGTTCGTGCTGGTGTATCTGTTTCGCAAGGACAAGCATTCCCTCAAAGCCCTTGAACGCACGGCCGTAACGGATTATTTCCCCACGGTTCTGCTTCTTGGCACGGTGATTCTGCTGATTCTCGCCTCCCTGATGCCGAAGGCCGGAATCGCGCCCTTCGTCGTCAACCATATAAACGGTCTCATCTGCGTCGGCCTGTTGGCGGTTGGACTCCTCTACGATCTTCTCAGAAACAAGAATCTCAGGGTCCTCACCTCGACCTTGATGGAAATCGACTATTTCACGCTTCTGCTGCTGGCGGGCCTGTTCATCGTCATTGCCGGCATAACGAAGGCCGGCGTCGTCGACGAGATCAGCAAGCTTTTCGTCCGCGTGAGCGGGAACAACGTCTTCCTCATTTACACGCTGATCGTATGGGTATCCGTGATTCTTTCGGCCTTCATTGACAATATTCCGTACGTCGCCACCATGCTGCCCGTGGCTTCCGGGATCGCCGCGCAGCTGGGCATTGATCCTACGCTGATTTATTTCGGATTGCTGGTGGGAGCGACGCTGGGCGGGAACATGACGCCGATCGGGGCTTCAGCCAACATCGCGGGCCTGGGAATCCTCAGGAAGGAAGGCTTCGAGGTGAAGGCGACCCAATTCATGAAGATCAGCGTGCCCTTCACGCTCGCCGCCGTGACTTCCGGCTATCTTCTCGTCTGGCTCATCTGGGCTTGAGGGCGCGGGAAGCTTGAAAGCGTCTCGCCCTGAATCCCTCGAAGACGAGCGTCACCGCCTTTGCCTCATTCTGATTCTCCGGATAAACCCCCGTCGAGAAGGGGTGCCTGCAGGAAAACGGCCAGGCTCCTGAGAAAAACACGATAGTCATCGGCTTCAGCATCGATACGAGGCCGCCTCCGTAGAGCAACTTCAACTGCGGATTGTCGATTTCCCTTTTATAGCCAAATATGAGATCGCGCAACGCGTCGGAAGGCGCCGCTCCCTGGACGAGCGTCGAAACCAGAAGGGCGATCATGGCATGAGTATAGGGAAATCGGGGGAAGAGAAAATACCGCAAAAGCTCCGCCGCGATTAAAATCATGAGTAAATAGCCTATGATAATTCCTAGTATGAATAGGAATTAAGGCTTGCATTGATTGTAGAGAAGAGTAGAATTATAAGTGAAGCGTTGGGTGGAACAGGAGAATTATTGGGAGCAATAATCAAGCTAACAATAATATATATGGCAAATATTATATTAATGGAGGCAAATCATGAAATTAAAAAATCTTGCTTTTGCTTCACTATGCTGCGCGCTTATGTCCCTCATTGCTGGTTGTGATATTCTTTCTTCACTAATGCATAAGCCACAGAAATTATCGATAGAGGTTCAGCTAGATAAAGCAACGTATGAGTATAGCGAAACAATAAATGCTTCGCTCGATGTCATAGCGGAGCTAGGCAGAGATATTTCAATTAGCTGGAAAATTGATGGAGAAACGCCGACGTTTGAAATTTCTGATCTAAAAGCATTTTCATTCAATCTTAATCCGTCCGTGACAACAACCTACACGCTAGAAGCTACAGTGAGTGACGGAGTAGATGAAATAAAAAAGGCATGTTCTTTTGAAGTACATCAATTTGCATTTGTTGGGACTTGGAAGACAACAAATGTAGTGAACCCAGCCTACTATTCTAGAAAGGATATTGTTGGAATCTGGAAAATAGGAAGCTTTGAATTGTACTATTTTGATGCAAATGGGGGGACACAAGCCAAGACATACTCCGCAAGGGGTATAATGGAATTTCCTAATGAAGGTAGTTGGATTACATTAACTGAGCAAGAATATTATGATCAAAACACCTTAACGTGGAAACCATGGACATATACCGATGGATTTATGTGGGTAAATTATTCATCGAGCGCGGATAAGCTATCGGTAACAGTTCAACTTGATATGACGGCACCAGGTGATACGGCGGAATATACATGGGTATTTAATAAAGTTGATGATACAATAGATTCTTGGTTCTAATAAATGTAAAAACTCTCCAGCACACGCTTCAACCGTATAAGTCCTTTGTCGTGGCTTTTGTAGAGACATAGGAACCTTGAAATTATTGCCCAAGCGCCTATACTTTGAATGTATGGTATGAAAAAAAATATCTGCGCGTTGCTCGTCTTCTTTCTCGTCGTGCTCGCCGTCGCCGTGGGCGCTGATTCCGATATGGGGGAAATCTCCGATCTCATCCGGGAAGATCTCTTTCGGAACGCGGGGAAAATCGAGGAAACCTCTGGAACCCTTACCGAAATGGAACGATTTACCCTTTATAGCCACTTTGAGAAAGATAGTAGACTCCCTTTCGTCATGAATCTCGCCATCGGCTTCGGACTGGGGTCTTTCATACAAGGGGACACTGCTGGCGCGGTCATCGCCTTGGCCGGTGATGTCGTCGGCGTAGCCTTGCCGCTTCTGGGCTATGCCTGCCTCATGCAGGACTACTATGGGTACTGGGATTTCCCCTATGGCTACGAATTGATGTACGCGGGGTATGCCGTGATCGGGATTACGAGGATATTCGAGTCGATCAGGCCTTTTTCCTACGCGCGCCGCTACAACACGACGTTGCGGAAATCCCTCCGCTATAGCGATGGTCCCAGCCTGAGTCTTATCCCTTCTTTGAATACTAAAGGAGTTATATTGGCAATCCGCTTGCCGCTGCCGATATCGTGATTCGCAAGCGGGTTTCATACCCCGCGGCTTGCGGCGCTTATATTGAATATCATTGTAATGGTATGAAACCCGCCTTTAATAACTTCCTTGTAGAACCAACATACCTCGGCAGCTTGCTGCGAGGTTGTTGATTCACGAAAGAAAAAAGCCCGCGAACACGCGGGCCTTTTTTTAGAGCGACCGACGGGAGTCGAACCCGCTTCTCGAGCTTGGGAAGCTCGGGTAATACCGGTATACGACGGTCGCGATTGAAATGGCCGCTTAACGCGGCCCCACTTTATAGGAAACCGTCGTGCATCTCCGGCTTCCGCCGTCTATGCCTTGGGCTCCTTGGGACAGGCCGTCGATGTACGACGGTCGCGATTGGACGTGCGTCGCTTCTCGCGACGCGATTGGACAAGTGCCGCTTCGCGCGACAGGTCCTCAGCGCGAAAATCACTATACCCAAGCGTAACGGGGGGCGTCAAGGTAGGATTGAGGCGATGAAGATGTCTGCGTCAGCCTCGGAATAGAAAACCAGCCAGACTTCGCGGGGCGTTTCGTGGGATGAAAGAAATTCGGCGATGGCGGGATAG
>Ga0172379_10007312_pt1 | contig 14367 bp, 7 predicted proteins | sample GrowelOW334metaG_FD_119756 | JGI IMG/M metagenome (GOLD analysis project Ga0172379, IMG submission 119756) | Groundwater microbial communities from an aquifer near a municipal landfill in Southern Ontario, Canada - Groundwater well OW334 metaG | ecosystem: Environmental > Aquatic > Deep... | reverse complement strand
GTATACCTCAAAAACGTTATCACAAAACCGACCATAACAGTGGGCGACTACACCATTTACCACGATTTCGCCGACCCCTGCTCTTTTGAAACAAAAAACGTGCTGTACCACTACCCCTGCAACAACGACCGGCTGATAATCGGCAAATTCTGCGCCCTGGCAAGCGGCACGAAGTTCATCATGAACGGGGCGAACCACAAGGTGCGCGCGATGTCGGTCTACACTTTCCCCGTATTCGCGGAGCAATGGGACAAGTCGCTTAAAATTACGGACGCATGGGACAATAAAGGCGATACCGTGGTGGGTAACGATGTGTGGTTAGGGTTTGAAAGCCTGATAATGCCCGGCGTTCATATAGCCGACGGGGCCATAATAGCGGCGCGCTCCGTAGTCACCAAAGACGTGGGCCCCTATGAAATAGCGGGCGGCGCGCCCGCAAAACTCATCCGCAAACGGTTCGAAGACGCGACCATAGAAAAACTGCTGCGCCTTAAATGGTGGGACTGGCCCGCCGAAAAAATCCGCGCCAATCTCGATTTCCTGCGCGGGGAAAACCCTTCCCTTATAAATTCCCTGCTTTAGCATTTCCTCAGCTTGCCATATTCTAACGGCAGCGGAAAATTATATACTTTATCAACCGTTCACTTCGGAGGATTGTATGCTGCACGAATTTTTAAACACAGCCGGATTCGCGTTCTTCGCGCTATTCCCTATTCTAAACCCGCCCGCCATGGCGCCAATTTTCCTTGAAATGACCTCCTCCGTGCCCGACACGGACCGCCACAAAATCGCCGCGCTCATAGGGAAATACACTTTTCTGCTCCTGCTCACCGTTCTGCTTATCGGAGGCTGGCTCATGAAACTTTTCGGAATCTCGATTCCCGTCATCCGCATAGCCGGCGGCCTGCTCCTTTTCAACACCGCCTGGCGCATGCTTAACAACGAGCCCAAAATCTCCGAATCGGAGCAGCTGGAATTTAAGGAGAAAACGACCTCCCACGCCTTCTTTCCGCTCACCCTTCCCGTAACCGCGGGGCCGGGGTCGATAGCCGTAACGCTCACCATGGTGCCGTCCGGCAAAATTCTGGACCTGTCAACCTGGTCCAGCATCTCCGGCACGACACTGGGCATAGCGTTCGCCGCGCTTTCCGTTTTTGTGTTTTACCGCTACGCGGAAATTTTTATCCGCCGCATGGGCAAAACCGGCTCGCAGACCATCTCAAAAATATCCGCGTTCATCCTACTGGCCATAGGCGTGCAGATAATCTGGGACGGCATACGGGGCCTGCTGCACACCCTATAGGATTTTCACGTTTAAATCATTATAATAGCAGGAAGGCGCCTTTGGGGGGCATGTGTTACTCTTAATCATTTCGCTGGCGGGAGCTGGATTACTGCTCTTGGGCTATGCCGTTTACAAAAAACTGTCCCTGGCGGGCAAAGAGCTGTCCGCCCTATTCGAAGACCGCGATTTAAATCTCATCGCCGTCGGCGCGGACGGCGTTATCCGGCATGCCAGCCCGGCAATCACCGCAACGCTCGGCTACGGGAGTTCCGGCCTGGCGGGACTGCCCATAACCAAAATTCTGGAAAACCCCGGCATTGCCGAGCGACTGAATTCCCAGGACGCCCCGCTCGCCCTGCTTGACGGATGTTATATCAACAGCCGCGGCGAACGTTGCTGTTACCCCACCACAATAACACAAATCCGGGACCAAGACGGCAAATCCAGACTCATTATCCTTAAACCGCAAAACAAAGCGCGGCTGGAAGCGCCCATCGCCACACGCGATGACGTTATAAAATTAGTCAAAAAAACCAGCAACGCCGGGGTGATAGCCATAAGCCAGGAAGGACTCGTCACCTATTTCAGCAGGAGCGCAGAGAAAATACTGGAACTCCCCGCCGAAAAAATAAGCGGCGGGCAAACGCTGGACCAATACTACGCCGCGTGGGACGAGCCCGGCAAAAGCGGCAGGAAGTTAAAAAACCGCGCCGCCGCGTTCACTGAAAAATGCGAGGAAATCATCAAAGCCGGAGGCGGACCGGAAGTCGTGTCTTTCCGCAAACAGGACGGACAGACGGTAGACGCGGAAGCCTCCGTCACCAGAATCCTGTCCGGCGGGAAACCGGACGGCTATCTGGTAATCTTGCAGGACCAAATCGTCCTTAACGAGATGCGGCGCGTAAAACTGCTTCTTGAAAACCTGGTTGAGTCAAAAACCGATCTTTCCCTCACGCTCAGCGCGGAAGGCGTTATCCTGTCCGCAAACGAACGCCTGTGCGGCGTTTACGGGCTGGACGCAAAAAGCATACTCGGCCGCAACATAAGCGAACTTCCTCAACTGGAACTGCCGGAACACATCGGCGCGAAAATGCCGCACTTAAAACGCGGGGAGCATTTGAGCTTCGAGCACCGCATTCCGGGCCGGGACAACCACATCTTGTGGGAAATACTTCCCGTGGTTAATGAAAACAGCCGAACAATGGAAATCCGCGCGCTGGGCCGGGATATCACACCGCAAAAAAACACCGAAGAACGGCTCGCCCTTTATCACGCGAAACAGGCGCTGGTGACTAACATCACGGAACAGCTGCTCACCGCCACGCCCGATAAATTTGAAGACACCATTAAAGATATCTTGAAATCCATCGGCCTTTTCGCCAAAGCCCCGAAAGTTTACATCTATCTTTCTAGCGGGGAACGCTACCATATCGCGCATGAATGGGCCGAAGAAAACATGATCCCCGCGTCATTTCTGACCAATACGATAAAGCCGTCCGATCTTCCCTATTTTGACGCGAAACTGCGCGCCAACACCGAAATAAAAGTTTTCGACGTGGACGAACTGCCGGCCAACGCCATAGCGGAACGCGCGCTCATGACGATTAACGGGATCAAATCGCTCGCGGCGCGCCCGCTTTTCTGCGATAAAACCCTTAAAGGATTTATCGGCGCCACTTTCCACCGGCAAGACGAAGTGAATTTTGAAGAAACCACCCGGATTTTCGGGCAGCTCGGAAAATATCTTGCCGCCGCGCTCAGGAAACAGGAAATAGTTTCGGATCTGGCAAAGGCAAGCGGATCCCTGGAAAAAATTTTTTCCTCGGACCCGGATATCGCTGTAACCATAAAGCCCGACACGGAAATTATCTCCTCCAAACAAAAGCGAGCCTCCCCGTTTCCCGAAATAAAGGCCGGGGAAAAACTTGCCGGTTTCCTTTCCCCGGAGGATGCGCGGAAACTGCTCGCGGCGGCGGCAGCGGTCATTGAAAACGGCCAAATCGCATCCCTGGAATTAAAAACGGACCGTTTCAGCTTTCACGCGGATCTGCTGCAAGGCGAGAAAAACAACGAGCTCGTCTTGCTGGCAAAAAATTTCGAGCCGAAAGACATCCTGATTTCGCGGCTCTCCAAACTCTGCCACAGCGCGGCGGCAACCGACAACAACGCGGAAACCCAGATCAACGCCATACTGGAAACCATACGGGGCTCGCTGGGAGCGGACATAGGCCTTGTCATAAAAACCACCAGCCCTCTGGAATATGCCGTTGATTTCGTGACGCCGAACGCTTTAGGCATAACAGCCGCAATGGCTTTGCGGCTTAACCGGGACGCATCCGGCTCCGACACAGCTTTTAACACAAGGGACAATATAACGGTGCGCGCCGGAGCCTGTCCGCAATGCGCAGGGTGCCCCGTAGGCGAAAAATACGCGTTCTGCGTGGAATGCCCCTTAATGGTCAACGATAAATTTTACGGCTTCGCCGTTTTCGCCTCCAAAACCCCGCCCGCACTGACCGATTTCGACCGCGATTACATAAAAAGCGCCATGCTCTGGCTGAGCAGCCTGCTTGGCAAGCGCGAAGTGTTACGCACCATGCTCCGCAGCGAACGGTTATACCGCAGCGTGGTTGACACCATGGCGGAAGGCATTTTGATGCTCGATATGGAGCAAAACGTGATTGCGCGCAACAGAAGCGCGGAAAAACTGTTCGCCCTGGCCGGTGTCAAGCTGACTTCCGCCAACATGCAGGACGAGATTTCGCTCTATCCTCCGGGCAAGCCCGAATACCTGTTTTCCAAAGGGGAATACCCGTCGCAGCGGATACGCGCAGGCAAAACCATAAACAACGAAATTCTCGGCCTGGCGGCCAAAGGCAGGACGCCCGCCGTATGGATTTCGCTGAGCGGAACAATGGTGCGCCTGAGCGAAAAAGAAAAAACGGAATACGCGCTGCTCTCTATTTCCAATATAACCGATTTGATCAGCGCGGAAAACAGCATCCGCAAAAACGAGGCCTTCCTGCGCGCCATAACGGACAGCACGCCGCTCGGCTTTTTTGTGGTGAACGAAGAGAATGACGAAACCAGCTACATCAACAGCAAATTCTGCGAAATCATGCAGTTTTCCGAACTGTTTTCCGATATAAAGGACCAGCAGGTCCGGCAGAGCGAACTCAATAACCTGATCCGAGGAAAAATGGCCTCTCCCCACGAATGGGACCAGTTTATTTCTACCCCGGTGAAAGGCTCCGAGATCGCCGACCAGGAGTTGGCGCTGAAAAACGGGAAAACGCTGAAAATCTACTCAACCCGCATAACGGGCCGCAACCAGCTTTATTTCGGGCGGCTTTTCATAGTTGAAGACATAACGACCCGCCGCCAGTTTGAAAACGAACTGCGCCGCGCCAAAGAAACCGCCGAAGCGGCAAACCGCGCGAAAAGCGATTTTTTAGCCAATATGAGCCACGAGATCCGCACGCCGCTAAACGCCGTAGTGGGCATGACGGAACTGGCGCTTGAAACAAAGCTTACCGACCAGCAGAAGGAACTGCTCCAGCGCATAGAGTCCGCCTCCGATTCCCTCCTGATTCTGATAAGCGACATTCTGGATTTCTCGAAAATAGAATCCGGACATCTCGAGATGGAGGAAACAGGCCTGAACCTGCCAGCGCTGATTGAAACCGTCGCGGAAACGCTCAGCATAAAAGCGCGCGACAGGTCGCTTGAACTTATCGCCGACATTGACCCGGAAATCCCGGCCTCCCTGCTGGGCGACCCCACGCGGATCCGCCAGATCCTAACCAACCTTACGGACAACGCCATAAAATTCACCGAGCGCGGCGAAATATACGTGCAGGCCGAAACAGAAAAGCAACTGTGCTCGGACATCGCCCTGGGCATCCGCTTCACCATCCGGGACACGGGCATAGGAATTTCTTTGGAAAACCAGCGCAAGCTGTTCAAAAAGTTCTCCCAAGTGGATTCTTCGACCACCAGGAAATACGGCGGCACAGGGCTGGGCCTGAGCATCACGCGTTCGCTGGTGGAGATGATGGGGGGCAAGATAACGGTGAAAAGCGAACCGGACAAAGGCTCCGAATTCACCTGCACCATCATCTTAAAAAAGGATCCGCAGGCCGTTTCGCCAGACAAGCCGGATTTCAACGGCGTCACCGCCGCGCTGATAATACCGAACCGCTCGATTGCCGGCGTTCTCGCCAAACTGCTGAAAACATGGAATATAAAAACCGCGGTTTTTTCAGGCAACAGGGACTTCGCCAAATCCGGGCTGATGCCGGAACTGGTCATAACGGACAATTGCGGCAATGACAATATGGCCTGTCCCGCCTATCCGGACAAAACCATACTGCTGACCGGAGACCACATCGGCACGGGCCAGGAAAACGGCGGCGGACGCAAAACCCTGCTCAAACCCGTTAAAAGCAACGCGCTGCTGCGGCAGGTGTCTAAAATACTTGAACCGGACACCCCCGCCCACAGCAAACGTTTGCTCGAAACCTCCGACCATGCCCAGCCGCACATGCCGGCGCAGATACTGCTGGTGGACGACAATCCCGAGAACTGCCTGCTCGCGCGGCATTTCCTGATACGCAACGGTTTCGCCGTCGCCACCGCGTCCAACGGCAAGGAAGCGGTGGACGCCGTGCGCAAATACCGCTATGACATGATCTTTATGGATATCCAGATGCCGGAAATGGACGGGCTGGAAGCCTCGGAGCGCATCCGCCGGTTTGAAAAAGCGACCGACCGGATCCCCACGCCCATAATCGCCCTTACCGCGCACGCCGCCTCGGAACAGCGGCAGAGCGCAAAAGACGCCGGAATGAACGACTATATAACGAAACCCATAAAAAAACAGACCATCGCCGCGCACGTCGCCAAGTGGTTCGTGCCGACCGTGGTGATAGCGGACGACAATCCCGTAAACAACGCGCTTATCCGCGAGTTCCTGATAAGCCGCAACGAGATTAACCTGCTCACCGCGGAAAACGGCCTTGAGGCGGTGGAGCTGTGCCGGAACAACGCCGTGCTGCTTGTTATCATGGATATCAACATGCCAGGCCTCGACGGCATAAGCGCCATAAGGGAAATACGCAAACTGCCGCAGGGCGGGCTTATAAAAGCGCTGGCCATAACCGGCTACGATTCGATAATGGTGAAAAAGGAAAGCCTGTCCGCCGGTTTTGACGACCTGCTGGTAAAACCCGTAAAACGGCAGGACCTGCAGGACAAAGTCGGGAAATATCTTCTCAAACCCGCCGGCGCCCGCAACCCTTAGCGTAAAAAAAACCGCCGCAAATAAATGCGGCGGCATAAACCATTGCGGGCACGACAGCGCTTAAGAGTTTTTTTTGATTTCCGCGCTTATGTGCGTCCAGGCGCTTTTAAGCTCTTTGGCGAGAATCTTCATCTCGTCGGCGCTCACCTTTTCAACCCGTCGATAGCGGTCGGCGATATCGTCAACCAGAGAACAATAAGCCTCTTTATTGATTTCCTTGAGTTTTTTCATTTCCTCAAGCACTTCGGCCTTCATCTTGAGCGTCCATGCGCGGATTATGTCCGCATTGCTCTTTTTGCGTTTGATCGCAAGAAAACAAACCCCTGCCGCGGCTACCGCAGCCACTATTATTCCGGCTCCCAACACTTTTTTTGATTTTTCCATAAACCCCTCCCTGTTATTGTTGTATCGGCCCGAAAGCCTTACCCACCACAATCATACAATAATATCGCCGTTCCAACACGCAGGGTTTTTGAGAAACTGATGGAAATTTGTAGACTGGTTAGATATGAACGCAAACGAAAACGCTTTATTAATCATAGCGCTGGTTTCTTTTCTTTCGCTTCTGGCGGTGCTGGCGGTTCCGCGCGCCCATGCCGAGGAGGACAGCGGCACAGCCCTGACTGTTTCCGGCGTCCGCAGACAGGAAGACATTTTCCAGTATATCCGCCGGACGCAGCCCAAAGCCGGCGCGAAACAGACGCAGCGCCTGTATCAGCGAATAATGGGCGCGGCGAACCCTTTTAAGGAAGGCGACCTGGCGGTGGGCGACGCGGCGGCGGACGAAAAATCCAGGGAAAACGCCCGGCTTTTGCTGGCGAACACCGCGGTAAAAACAATCACGGAACACCCTCTCTACTCCGACACCCAGCAGGAGATGATAGCAAAAAGTATTGATCCGGAGAGTTACGCCCTTGTCCGGAAAATGACGCTCTGCGATTTGAAAAAATTCATCCTGACAAAAAGCGAAGCGGAAGTAAAACGGATTTGCCCGGGACTCAACAGCGATGTGATAGCCGCCGTGGTCAAACTGATGAGCGATAAGGAGCTGGTTTTGGCGGGCCAGAAAATCTTCAATCCCCTGCCCGGCGGCAAAATCGGAGCCAGGGGCTATTTCAGCGCGCGGGTGCAGCCCAATTCGCCCAACGACGATCCCGCGGATATCCGCTGGCAGGTGTTTGACGCGTTCGCCTTTTCAGTCGGCGATCTGCTCCTGGGCACCAATCCAGTGGACAGCACGCCCGAGAACGTGGCCCGCATTGAAAGCACGCTTAAAGACGTGGTGGAAACTTTCGGGCTTAAGGGGAAACTGCCCTGGGTCGTTCTTGCCCATATTGACGATCAGGACCGCGTTGAAAAAATGAACCCAGGCATAACAAACCTTTATTTCCAGAGCATAGCGGGCGTGGATTCCGCGAACAATGTCTACGGAGGACTCAGCAGCGAAAAGATGGCGGCTTACGCCGCCGGGCGGACCGGGGATTTCGGCCTGTATCTTGAAACAGGGCAGGGCTCTGAATTCACCAACCGGCAGGCCCACGGCGTTGACATGGTGACTCTTGAATCGCGGAAATACGGCCTTGCCAGGGCGCTTAAACAGAAAATAGCGACGGCGAAGCTTGTTCTTTCGGGCGGCAGGACTGATAACGTGAAAAAAAACGGCGGCGCGGCCGCCTGGGTGGCGGTCAACGACGTGGCGGGATTCATAGGCCCGGAGGTTTTTAAAAGCAAAGAGCAGCTTCTGCGCGCCGCGCTGGAAGACACCGTAATGGGCAAACTGCACGGCCTGGCGATAGGCCTTGATATCTGCTCCACGCTCCATATGGACGTATCGCTAGACGATCTGGACTGGTGCATAGACCGGGTGGCCCCGGCCAATCCCGCTTACCTGATGGCTTTGCCCACGAAAAACGATCCGATGTTAAGCTATCTCACCACCGCGTTTCAGGACCATCTGCGCGTGCGGGAGAACCACGGCTACAAGGTCAATGACGTGATGTGGAGCTTTTTTAAGGAACTCGGCGTGATTGACGCGGCGGGCAACCCCACAAAGAATTTCGGCGATCCGCTGTGGGTGTATCTGCAATACGCCCGGCGGAAAGCCGCCGCGGGGGACACTGAATTCGCGAACCTGACCGACGAGCAGCTCCTGCAAAAGGGACGGGAGCAAATGGCCCTTGTGCAGTCCCACGGAGTGCCGCTTGCCGTCGGCTACGGGAAAAAGATATCGGACATGAACCCCGCTTTGGCTGGCGAGGTGCTGTTTCTTTATAACGATTCCAAGAAAAGCATCTGGACCGAACTGACCCCTGACTTTATCGAAAACCAGATGCCCAAACCGGTTCTGCGGCTCAGAACCCGGATAAAAGACCGCGGCGACTATATCCTCCACCCGTGCAACGGCGAGGTTCTTGACGGAGAGTCCGAGGGGAAACTCAGGGAGCTGAAAAAGTCGCGCAAAAAAAACAGCGAAAGGTATGACGTCCAAATCGTAATATCCGACGGACTTAACGCCCGCGCGCTTATGGATAAAGGCCACCTGCTGCCCTATCTGCAAGAACTGCGCCCCGCTTTGGCGCAGGCAGGGTTTAAAACCGCGCCGGAGAATATCGTTATCACGGGCGGCAGAGTGCGCGCGGGTTACCGCCTGGGCGAACAGCTGTTTGACGGAGACGGCACAACCGAGGCATCAAAACCCGAAGCCGTAATCCACATCATAGGCGAAAGGCCGGGCAACGGACACCAGACCTTTTCCGCCTATATCGCCGCGCCGGACGCGGCGCGCTGGAATAAGGGCGGCATAGACCATAACTACGCCATCGTGCTGTCCGGCGTTTCCGATACCACCTTCAATTCAATGAGCGCAGCCGCACGGGAAACGGTGCGGCTGCTTAATGACCTGATAGCGAAAAACAACGCGCAAACAAAATAAACGGTCAGGGCCCCGCGAAGATATCCGGGGCACCGCTGTATCTTTAAGGCAACGCGCTAAGACCTCAGGCCTTTAATGTTTTCGCAGAATATTTTTTCTTTGAAGGAATCGGTTATTATGCCGAGGCCGGTTATGAAGTCCACCTGGCCCTTCTGGTCGCACCACGGAGAATCGGACCCGAACAGGAACCGGTTTTTGTCGTGCTTTGAAAAAATTTCTTCAGCAGGGAAATGTCTATTCCATGGATAAACGATGTTTCAATAAACACGTCTTTGCCGCATAAATGCTCATGCGCGCCTGACCAGTCCTGCCAGCCCCCGAAATGCGTGGCTACTATTTTCAGCTTCGGGAACCGCTTCGCGGAACGGCCTATTCGCGGACGGCGTGTCTTTCCGAAAAAGCGGACAGGGCGCGCAACGCGCGGTCGGCGGATTTAAAAACCGCCAGACCTTCCCGCACGGCTATGTCGCGGTACGGGTTGTAAATATCCCCGGCGGCGACGCAGAAAATAACCGGCTTTTCGTACTTGCGCGAAAGTTCCGCCAGCTTCACCGGCAGCGACTCCTCCAGATTTTCGGACGGAAGGGTTTTCATGGTCGCGGTAAGCGGCACGGGCGACACGATCAGCGAGTCATACTCGCCGCTTTTTAAAATTTCCTCCGCCGCGCGGGACATGGCGATATCCGGCGCCATAGGCGTGACATCGAAAGGATTATTCACGTCAACGATGCCGTCAAGGCGGCTCTCTTTAAGTATCTGGGCCAGTTTGCCTTTCAGCGCTTCGGACGGATAAACGGGGTCTATCGGCCCGCCCAGCTCAAGGTTATCGGCCATGGCGGCCGATTCAAAACCGGCGTTGCTCAGTAAAAACGCGCGCGGCCCGCTTTCGTATTTGCCGAAATTGGCGCACAGCTGGATATAGTCCTCAAACTCCTCAAGCGTTTCCGCCACAAAGGCGCCCGCTTTGGAAAGCATGCTTTTCGCCACGACGAAACTGCCCGCTATGGACGCGGTATGGCCCATCACCGCTTTCTGGCCCGTCAGCGTTCTGCCTGCTTTATAAACGGCTACGCGTTTTCCGTCCTTCACGGCCCGCTCGACGGTTTCGACAAGCCTGAGCCCGTCGCCCGGCTTAAGGCCTTCCAGATATAAAAACAAAGCGGTTATCTCGTGGTCGAGCTCGGCCTGGGCGGCGTAGTCAACCACGGTAACGTCCATCTGGTTGCCTACCGTAACGCAATAAACCGGCTTGAAGGCGGGGTATTTGCTGGTAATGTTTATCACGAACGCTCCGCTCTGGCTTATAAAAGCCGTCTTGGCGTTGTGCGGATTCTCGCCCAGGGGGGGAAGCATTTTTTCCTTGGGGATAAACAAAGTGTTCACCCGGGACGGGTTGGACACTATCCCCAGCGAATTGCCGCCGCTGAGCGCGAAATCGGGGTTAACGGCCCGCGCGCGGGCTATCATGTCCACAACACTGCGGTGCACGTGCTGCGTGCCCTCTTTCTCGCCCATGCCGCCGCTGATTAAAACAAGGCCGTTCACCTTGCCGGACTCGGCGGTTTCTTTCAGCAGATCGGGCACAGTCGCACCGGGAACCGACACCACGAACATGTCCACCTGGTCCGGGAAATCCTTGGGGCTCGCGTAACATTTCACGCCTTCAATCTCGCCGGCGAAATCCTTAAGAACGAAAAGTTTCTCTTTGGGAAAACCGGCCTCTATAATATTACGCAGGATTATGCGGCCCATATTGATTTTGGTTTCGCTCACTCCAGCAATAGCCATCGTGCGGGGCCGCAGGAGCGACTGCACGCCCTTCGCCGACGGCAGAACCCGTTCCGGTTCCGCTTCGGCAGCCGGTTTGAACCTTAAAACGCCGTCTAAAGCCACGGCCCGCCCGTTTGAAACGGCGAGGGGATTGACCTCTATTTCTTCTATAAGCCAGTCTTTTTTACCCGCGAATTCGCGGACAAGCGCGGTAAACGCTTTCAGCCATTTGAGCATGACCGCGTCTTCCGCGATTCTTTTCCCGCCGCGCACTTTGCCGGCGGCGTATTTCCATACCCACGCGGAATCCAGAAATTCCCGGAAATCCCCGTCGGTTTCAAGCGCGTAAGCGGACTCAATCGCGGGCGAAGTGCCCGGCCTGAGCGCTTTGGTGAAAGCCTCGGCGTCGGTGCCGCCCACGCCGAGCGTGATGACGGGCCCGAAGCCCGAATCGAACCGCGCGCCCAGCATAAGCTCCTGGCCCAGGGCGAACGCGGCGTGCTCGACAAATTCGGAAAGCAAAAGGCCTTCCGCGTCCGGAAATTTCTTTTTCATTTCCGCTATCGCGGACGCAGCTTCCTCCAGCGAACAGATTTTTACGCCGCCCGCTTCCGTTTTGTGCAGGGTTTTAGAGGAAGAAACTTTTATGACTACCTTTGAGCCCGGCAGGGTTTTGAGAAAACTTTCGCCGCCTGCGGAAAGGGGTATGACGGTCCGTTTGGGCGTGTCCAGGCCGAGGCTGTCAAAAACCGAGTAAACCTCCGCTTCGGACAGCGAACGCCGTCCTTCTGAAAACGCTTTGGCTAAAATGTCGCGTACCTTGTTCATGATCAGCTCTCCAGTTTTACGGCTCGGGTTTTGCCCAGGTCAAAGGCTTTGAGGTTGGAAGCGACCACGGCCTCGCCCTTTTTCATGAACATGCGCGCCACGCTCTCGCGCAGAAGTTCGGGGGCGATGCCGATGAAGGCGGACGCCGCGCCAGTTAACGCTATGTTCTGCGCTTTCGGGTTGCCCGCCTCAAGCGCGGCGGCCTGCGCGTCCACGGTGTAAACCTTCCTGCCGGACGCCGCCAGCATGTTGAAAACGTGCTCGATGGGCGGATAGTCGGGAATGTTTTTAACCGGCGTTATCGCCGTTATGACAATCCCTTTTTCCGACAGATAATTAATGCCGCGCAAAGCCTCAAGCGGCTCCACGCTGATGAGAATATCGGCCCTGCCGCGCGGAATCATCTCGCAGTGAATGGCGCCGTCCGAAATCCGGACGTGGGTTTCCACCGCGCCGCCGCGCTGGCTCATGCCGTGCACTTCCGACTGGCGGAAGTTAAGACCTTTTTTGATCGCGGCCTCCACTATGGCAACCGCTATGGTTATCGCGCCCTGCCCGCCCACTCCCGTTAAAACGATGTCTTTTTTCATTTCGCGCTCCGCTTGCCGAGAATCTGGATACAGCTTCTTTCCGAAATAATCACGGATAACCCCGGATAATCAAGTTCCGAGCCAATGACGCCGATATTTTTCTCCAGATTCGCCGGCAGGGGAACGATAACCTTCACATGGTCTTTCGGAACGCCCAGCCCTTCCACCACGGCTTTAAGCCGCTCGCCGTTGGCCAAGCTGTCCTGCATGCCGGTCATGGCGGTGATGGCGTTGTCGAGAATAATAAGGGTCATGGGCGTGTTTTCGCGCACCGCGCCGAGCAGCGTGGTCATGCCGGAATGCTCGAACGTGGAATCGCCCAGCACCGCCACGGAATATTTAAGCCCGCCCTGCGCCGCGCCTTTCGCCATGCCAACGCTGGCGCCCATTTCCACGCAGGCGTGTATGGCGTTATAAGGAGGGAGCGCGCCCAGTGTGTAGCACCCGATGTCGGAAAAAACCCGCGCGGGTTTGCGCGTTTTCATGGCTCCGTTAAGCGCGGTGTATGTGTCAATATGCGGACAGCCCGGGCAAAGCTTCGGCGCCCTGACCGGAATGGAGGGGGAATAGGGTTTCGCCTCCGGCGCTTTAACTCCGAAGAAAGACGCTATGGCGGCGGTTGCCCGGTCGGGGTCCAGCTCGCCGGTTTCGCCGCCGATAAAGGAATCAAGCCTTCCGTGTATCACGGGACCGGAACCCGCCAGCCCCAGCAGGCGTTCCTCGACGAAGGGATAGCCGTCTTCCAGCAGCAGGATATCGGTCTTTTCCTCCAGAAACTCCTTAATTAGCTTAACGGGCAGCGGATAAAAACCTATCCTCAGGATATCAGCCTCAAAACCAAGAATTTCCAGGGCCTGCATGGCGTAGCCGTAACCTGTGCCGGTCACTATTATGCCCTTTTGGGGCGTGCGGTTTTTGGGCGCCAGAAATATTTTATTCCACGCGCAGGTTTCCGAATATTCAGCCAAAGCGCGGTAACGCTTGAGCGCCTTCAGATAAAGCGCGCGGGCATGCGCGGGCAGGATAATCCATTTATTGATGTCGTCTGCGATCTGCAGGGAACCGGGCTCGTCCGGCGGCGCGGTCGCCACGGGAGCGCGTCCGTGCGCCATGCGGGTCACCAGCCGGAGAAGAACCGGGGTTTCGAACTGCTCGCTCAGCCTGAAGGCTTCGCGCGCCATGTCATAGCACTGCTGCTGGTCGGCGGGTTCGAAACACGGGGCTTTGGCGAAAGCCGCGTAATAGCGGCTGTCCTGCTCGTTCTGGGAAGAATGCATGCCCGGATCGTCCGCCACGGCGGCTATTAATCCGCCGTGCGCGCCGGTAACCGCGGAGCAGACAAACGGGTCCGCCGCCACGTTAAGGCCCACGTGCTTCATCGTAACGATGGCGCGTTTGCCCATATAAGACATGCCGAGCGCCTCCTCAAAAGCCACTTTCTCGTTGCCGGACCAGATGGCGGAATAACCGCCCTTTACGGCGTTTTTCTGAAGATATTCGAATATCTCCGTTGACGGGGTGCCTGGATAGCCGAACGCGCCCCCCAGTCCGGCGTCAAGCGCGGCCTGCCCCACAGCCTCATCGCCCAGCAAAAGCATTTTGTCCATGTTGTTATCCTCGTTTAAGAAAAAAAGTACTCTTCACATTTAACACGCGCCGC
>Ga0172379_10007311_pt1 | contig 14367 bp, 10 predicted proteins | sample GrowelOW334metaG_FD_119756 | JGI IMG/M metagenome (GOLD analysis project Ga0172379, IMG submission 119756) | Groundwater microbial communities from an aquifer near a municipal landfill in Southern Ontario, Canada - Groundwater well OW334 metaG | ecosystem: Environmental > Aquatic > Deep... | reverse complement strand
AATGTCGGAGGAAAACTATGCTTCGCGCTGCCAACAAAAATTGGCCACGCAAAAATATTCAAATTATGAGGTCTTTTATGAATATAAAAGTACCGGGATCAAAAAGCATTACAAATCGTGCACTTATATGCGCGGCTTTAGCTAAAGGCAAAAGCTCACTTCGCGGAATATTAAAAAGTGATGATACGAAGTGGATGATAAAGGCATTAAACAGTCTTGGCGTGAAGATTAAAGTCAATAAAGATGCGGCAAAAGTTTTTGGCGGAGAATTTAAAAAAACACGCGCAAAAATATTTTGCGGAAATGCCGGGACAGTAATGAGATTCCTAACTGCAGTCCTTTCCGCGCAGAATTTCGAAACAATTCTTACGGGCGACTTAAGAATGCAACAAAGACCAATAAAAGATTTAGTTGAAGCGCTAAAACAGCTCGGCGCAAGAATTGAATATTTGGGGGAAAGCGGATTTCCGCCAATAAAAATTGTAAAACCAATGGTAGGAGGCAAATGCGAATTGAAAGGCAATATAAGCAGCCAATTTCTTTCCGCTTTACTACTCGCCTCGCCTCTCGCCAAGAAAGACACAGAGATTAAAATTGTCGGCGAGCTCGTCTCTAAGCCATATGTAGACATGACCCTTTCTGTGATGGAAAGTTTTGGCATCGAAGTAAAACGAAACGGATATAAAACCTTTAAGATTAAAAGTGGGCAAAAATACAAAGTCGCTAATTTCAAAATAGAAGGCGACGGTTCTTCTGCAACTTACTTTTGGGGAATTTCGGCCTTAATGGGAGAAAAAATAAACGTAAAAAACGTGCTAAAAAATTCACTACAGGCTGATTATAAAATTCTAGAAATTACAAAGAAAATGCAGAAAAATCCAGATGGTTCGCTGCAAAATATCGGCAAAATAGATTGTAAAGATTTCCCGGATGGAGCAATGACGCTCGCTGTGCTTTGCGCCTTTACCAAGGGCAAAAACGAGCTCGTGGGCCTTGCAAATTTGCGCGAAAAAGAATGTGATAGACTGCACGCCATCGCAGCCGAGCTACGAAGAATCGGCACAAAAGTAACAGAGTTAAAAGACGGACTTATTATTTTTGGTGATCCGGAAAAATTACACGGCGCTGAGATCGAAACTTACAATGACCATCGAATGGCAATGTGCTTCGGCATGGCTCAAATTGCGATTCCGGAAATTAAAATTAAAAATCCAAATTGCGTTTCCAAAACGTATCCAACATTCTGGAGAGATTTGGAAAAAGTTAAAAGTAAAATCAAATCTAAAAATATTGTACTTACCGGAATGCGTGGCAGCGGAAAAACCAAAATAGGAAAAGTTTTGGCACAAAAACTAAAACGTGATTTTTACGATATTGATGCGGAAATCGAGAAGTTTGCAAACATGAAGATTTTGCATATTGTAGCCAAAAAAGGATGGAAATATTTTCGCAAACTTGAATTTCAAATGGTCAAAAAAATATCGAAATTAAAAAATAAAGTTATTTCCACCGGCGGCGGCACAATAATTTCTCCTGCAAACGCCAAGCTTTTAAAGAAATTTGGCAGGATTATTTATTTGGATTGCCAGGTAGCCACATTAAGAAAACGCCTAATTAAAAGCTTAAACAGGCCAACCTTGAGTGGCAAAAACTTTTTGGATGAGCTTGATGCAGTTTATAAAAAGCGAATCAAGAAATACTTAAAAGCTGCAGACTGTATTATTGATGTCTCTAAAAACAGCAAAAATCAGATAAAAGACCTTAATGAAAAGGCTCATAAAATAGCTCACGCAGCAGTGAGGCTATTTGGCTTAAAATAGTGTAAAATAAGGCCCTCTATGCAATTTGATGCAATAGTTATAGGCTCTGGAATTTCCGGTTTGAATTTTGCGCTCCGTGCTGCAGAAAAAGGGAACCGCGTGCTCGTGGTAACAAAGAAAAAGATTGCGGAGACCAGTACAAATTTTGCGCAGGGTGGAATTGCAGCGGTCACTTCTCAACTGGATAATTTTAAAAAACACATAAACGACACAATGGTGGCCGGTTGCTTTCATAACGATAAAAAAGCCGTTGAATATGTTGTTACTCATGGACCTGCAGCAATAAAGCGTTTGATTGGGCTTGGCGTGCCTTTGGCCACAGATAAAGGCAAACTATCGCTAACTCGTGAAGGTGGGCACAGCGAACGTAGAATTGCCTTTGTTTCTGATTTTACAGGCCGCGCCATAGAAGAAATGCTCGTTAAGAATGCGCGAAAAAATCCCAATATTACTATTTTGGAGCACACTTTTGCCGCTGAGTTACTTGTAAAAAATAAAACATGCTATGGCGTGCAAATCTTGCACGGCAATAAATCAATAAATGTTTTGGCAAAAATCGTGGTGCTTGCGACCGGTGGACTTGGCCAAATTTATGAAAACACTACAAATCCGCAAATATCTACCGGTGACGGTATTGCTATGGCAATAAGAGCCGGATGCGCTTTTCGCGATCTGGAATTTATGCAGTTTCACCCAACGGCGCTCAAGCTTAAAAGCAAACCGCGCTTTTTGATTTCCGAATCCGTGCGTGGCGAAGGTGCCTATTTGTTAAATAAAAATGGTGAGCGATTTATGTTAAAAATACATCCGCTTGCAGAACTTGCTCCTCGCGACATTGTGGCTCGTGCAATATTTGAGCAAGAAAAAGCCGGCCCGGTCTTTATTGATTTAAGGCATAAGGATGCCAATTTTATAAAAAATCGTTTTGTTCAGATTTACAAAAAACTAAAAGAATATGGGCTGGATTTAACAAAAGATCTTATACCCGTCTCCCCTGCTGCACATTATATGTGCGGAGGAATAAAAGTTAATTTGCGCGGTGAGACCAATATAAAAAATATGTATGCATTTGGTGAAGTGGCCGGCACGGGCTTGCATGGAGCAAACCGACTTGCATCAAATTCCCTGCTCGAGGCTCTTGTTTTTTCGGATAGGATTTTGGCTTCTGCTAAAGTAAAAACACCCAAACAAAATCAGCCAAAATCCCCTATTTTTACCTCAGTAAAACTTACAAAAGTAAGCGCTGCGGAACGAAAAAAAATCAATCAAATAACTAAAACCCTAAAAGAAACAATGTGGCGTGATGTCGGAATAATTAGAACTAAAAAAACGCTAACAAACGCGCTACTAATAATTAAAAAATTACTGACGGAACTTTCTAAAATCAAAAAAATGTGCCCGGAAACAATTGAAGCAAAAAACATGCTGCAAGCGTCCGAACTTGTAACGAAATCTTCATTAGCACGCAAAAAAAGCCTCGGTTGTCACTTTATGGCCAATTAAAAACTAAACTGCGTTGCCATTTTCTAGTGCCGCAATAAATTTTCCTGCTGCGGCTGCGGCGTTTTCTTCTTCGTATTTCGCTTCCTTTTGCAGATTTCCTATTACCTCTTTTTTCTCGTCATCAGTCATGTATTCCAAAGTATTTAGCCACACGCGCTTTTCCATTGGAGGAATATTGCAGATGGCAAGAAGGCTTATTACGTCGCGATTTAACTGATTTTCCAAAAGTGGATTTTTCATAAAATTTTATTAATTGCCGAGTTCTTTTTTACATGCTTCCCGCATAATATCTTCAACTTGAACGGGCTTTTTTGATTGTTCAACCTTTGCATTATCCGGAGCAAAAGTTGGTTCCTCATCTTGAGGGCGAGTGGCTCTCCATGAACCATAAAAAGGAATAGAGTTCCATAAAAATCCTTTCATTTTATTTTTAAGTAAACCTCCGAGCCCTTCTTGTGACTTACTCCATTGTGAAAAAATATTATTTTTCTTTATAACTCCCCACACATTTTTAACTCCTGTGAGCATTGTTGGCTCTTTCATAGCCTGCATTAATTCTTTTAGATGAACACCGGTTAGTCCACCCGCAACACCACCGCCAAGCCAAACTGCGCCTGCAAGCAAAGGTGATCCAAGAGCGGCAGCTGTCACATACCCAGTATTCACTGCAATATCAAGAGCTAAAGCCTGATTATTCGAAGACACCTTACTTATTGCCGAGTGATCACGTGGTTTTAGCCTTCCCAAAATCCCCTTTAAGAGTTTTGTCCTTTGTTTTGTTAATTCCGGATCATTTGCAGGCTTAGCCTCTGTGAGTCTATTAAAAGCCATTCCAAGAAACGGAATAGTCTCCCACATATCAAATTCATTACAAACACGTCCGAAAATCTTCCTCATTCCAGGATCTGAAAAATCATTACTGCCTGGTTTTATTCCAAGTGCCTTTTGTGCAGCAGGATTGGTTCTTAACGCATTAAAAGCTTTTCTGCGGAAAATTGTGCCACCTTCACTAAAACGCTGTGCCAATTCATCATAACTTTGTGGAGGATTTTTGCCTTTAAAGCGGTCGCGCACAGCTGCCGGCAAATTTGGCAAATTACCTATTTCTTCATTTAAAATTCCAAGAATTATAGGTGCAACATTTCCGGTATGGTTAATTTCCTGCAATTCCAAATCAATCTGCTCAAAAAGAGCGTCCAAACTCTCAACCCCTTCATAGGACCTTCCGGCACCCAAAATATCTTTAACCCGGCCTTGAAGCCTTCTTCTAATGACTTCTTGACGAGCATCAATGACGTTAGGACGTCCAGCTTCCTGGATCGGGGCTTTATCTGGCTTATTTGGGGCCCGGCTTGGCTGGCCTAGAATATTTTTTTGAGCTGGTGCGGCCTGTCCCTCCGCCGCTCCTGCAGTTCCATTTAAAGTCGCGCCAAAACTTGGCGGGTCGAATTGAGCCAATGCGCCATCTGGAGAAACAATCAAAAACTTATATTTATAATTTGCCCCCTCTGGCATGCTCACATTCCCAGTAAAAGCATTGCCGGCCTTTTGCAATTGCTCAAATTCCCAGGTTTTACCATCAGCCGAATACTGAACTTGCACCTGTGATCCAGCTGGAACAGGTTTTTCGTACTTGAACTGAACTGGCACCTGATTTTCTGGTGCACGCTCTGGTTGAGCTGGCATAAGGTTTTATTTTTATTTTTCATATTATTTTACCATTTTTAGTCCGATTCGGCAAGTCTGCGGGCCTGGTCCTCAACTGTAAGCTGTTCAAGTATTGGTTCAATATTGCCTTCCATGATGTATGGAAGATTGCTAAAACTGGCCTTTATTCTGTGATCCGTTATGCGATCTTGAGGATAATTGTAAGTTCTTATCTTTTCGCTGCGTTCGCCGGTGCCTATTTGGGCTAGGCGTGTGCTGCGGCGTGCTTTGTCCTGCTCTTCCTTTTGGTGGATATAAAGGCGTGAGCGCAAGATATCCATGGCTTTTTCACGGTTCTGAATCTGGGAACGCTCATCTTGGCATGCCACGACCAATCCGCTTGGCATATGAGTAATTCTTACCGCTGACTCCGTTTTATTTACATGCTGGCCTCCCGCGCCACCTGCTCTAAAAGTGTCTATTCTAAGGTCTTCCGTTTTTATGGCTATGTCGATTTCTTCAATCTCCGGCAACACAGCAACTGTGGCGGTTGAGGTGTGAATACGCCCCTTTGACTCTGTGTTTGGGATTCTTTGCACACGGTGAACTCCACTTTCATATTTTAATTTTCCATAAGCGCCGTTTCCTCTTACTGCGAAAATATTTTCCTTATATCCGCCTGCAGAGGCATCGCTTTTGCTTAAAAGCTCAACTTTCCAGCGATTATTTTCCGCAAATCTAATGTACATGCGTGAAAGATCTGCCGCAAAAATTGCAGCTTCCTCGCCTCCGGTTCCGGCGCGAACTTCCACAATGCAATCTTTTTTGTCGTCCGGATCGCGAGGCAAAAGTTCAACTCTTATCTGTTCTTCTAGCTTTATTTCTCGTGCTTTGCCAATCTGCAATTCTTCTTCTGCCATTGTTCTCATTTCTGCGTCATCACTCTTTAAAAGTTCCTCTGCGTCTTTAATCTGCTTTTGTGCCTCCAAAAGTTCGCGATAAAAAAACACAGTCTGCTCTATTTCACTTTTGCGTTTAGAAAATTCGCGATATTTATTCATATCGTTAATCACCTCGGGATTCGAGAGATCTATAATTAGGCGCTCGTATTCTTCGGCTAGTTTTTTTAGTTTTTCGAACATGGGGATTGAGGTTTAAACAACGGGTATAGGATAACTCTAAACTGCCTAATTGTGAAAGCGAATAGTAAACATGCGATTTAGACCTGCTAAATCCTTTTTCCAGTCAACTTCGTGCGAAAATTCACCAAAGTTGGCTTTTATAAGATTTGAGATTTCTTTTTTTTGAGAAAATCCGATTTCGCCGATTAAAATCTTTGGTTTGAATTTCATTTTGCGAATTTGCCCAAAAAGTTTGGCAAAAAGCTCTGTACCTTTTTTGCCTCCGAAAAGTGCAAGTTTAGGCTCGTGGTCCACCACTTCCCTCGCCAAAGACGCCCTCTCTTTTTGGCTTATATAAGGCAAATTCGCCACTATACAATCAAACTTTTCGCCGGAGACTTTTTCAATTAAATTACTTTTTAAAAACTTAATTTTTCTGGAAACGCCGTGTTTTTTTGCATTTCTGCGCGCCACGCAAAGAGCATCTTTAGAAATATCAACTGCAGTAATCTTCGCCTGTGGCAAATTCACCGCCAAGGAAATGGCAATGCATCCGGATCCTGTCCCAATGTCGCAAATTTTCGCTTTCTCGTTCCCACCTTCGTCACTTTTGCAAAAATCCAGCACTTCCTCCACCAAAAGCTCCGTCTCCGGCCTTGGGATTAGCACCCTCGAATCAACATAAAAATCCAATCCATAAAAAGCCCTGCGGTGAGTTAAATAATTTAGCGGCACGCCGCTTGCGCGCTTTTTACACAAATCATCAAATTTTCGACAAAGCCCGGCGGCAACTTTTGCCTCCGAATGCGCAATCAAAAACTCGCGCGGTTTACCGATAACAAAAGCGAGCAAAATTTCAGCTTCAGTTCCACCACGCAAAAACTGTCTCCCGCGAGAAATCAGCTGGTGAATAAGCATAATCAAGGTTTATAGGTACCTTTGCTTCTCCCTGACCGAACGATAGTGTTCCCTCATGATAGCGCGCTTGCGGATAGCACCTTTTTTGGCAGGTTTCTTGTGGTACATTTTCTCCTTTGCCATCAAAAGGATTCTGCTACCCTGCACCTTCTTTTGAAAGCGGGCGATCAGTTTCTCATTCGATTCCTTTGGATTCTTTTTGAGATGAATCATAAAAAATTAAATATCTAGGTTTTTTACTTTTTTAGCGTGAGTCTGAATAAATTTCTTACGAGGCGCGACTTCAGACCCCATAAGTGTATCAAATATTGCATCCGCCTGTTCTGCGCTCTGGATTGTAACACGAAGCATCGTTCGTGTCTCTGGATTCATAGTTGTCTCCCAAAGTTGTTCCGGATTCATTTCACCAAGACCTTTGTAGCGCTGTATATTGACCTTTTGATTAGAATCAAACGCTTTTACCGCCTCATCTTTATCATTTTCGTTGTAAATGTAAACAATCTTTTTACCCTGCGCAAGCTTATAAAGCGGCGGTTGGGCAATATAAATATGACCTTGTTCAATCAATGATTTAAAATAACGATAGAAAAGTGTGAGAAGCAATGTTCTAATATGAGCTCCATCAACGTCGGCATCGGTCATTATTATGATTCTGTCATATCGAAGTCTTTCTATATCGAATGTTTCGCCTACTCCAACGCCCATGGCTATAATAAGTGATTTGATTTCGTTGTTTGCAATAATCTTATCCAGACGGGATTGTTCAACGTTAAGAATTTTTCCGCGAAGTGGAAGAATTGCCTGAAAGGCACGATCTCTACCTTGTTTAGCAGAGCCTCCTGCGGAATCTCCCTCAACGATATAAAGTTCGGAGTTCTTTGGGTCTCTGGATGAACAGTCTGCCAGTTTGCCCGGCAGTGTCATTCCTTCCAAGGCGCCTTTGCGGATCACGGAATCACGAGCTGCTCTTGCAGCAAGACGAGCACGGGCTGCCAAAGCGCATTTACCAATAATTCCCTGAGCATCTTTTGGATTTTCTTCCAAATAAACCGGGAAGAAATCATTAAACACAGTTTCTACCGCAGTTCTCATTTCCGGATTACCAAGTTTGCTCTTTGTTTGACCTTCGAACTGTGGATCTTGAACTTTGATGGAAATAACAGCAGTTAAACCTTCACGCACGTCATCAGCACTCAAATTCTCATCTTTTTCCTTTAAAAGTCCGCTTTTGCGGGCATAATTATTAATTGATCTTGTGAGAGCGGATTTAAATCCGGTCAAATGCATACCTCCCTCCGTCGTATGAATGTTATTTGCAAATGTGAAAATATTTTCCTGGAAAGCCTGCGTATATTGCAGTGCGATTTCTATATTTCCTTCCGGAACTTCCTTGTCAATTGTTATAACGCTCGAAAGTGACTCTTTATTCTTATTTAAATGATTAACATAAGAACCAATTCCTCCTTCAAAATAAAAACAGTATTTATCATCTGTTCTTTCGTCAACTATGGAAATTGTAATTCCTTTCGTTAAATATGCCTGCTGGCGAATCCTGTTCAAAATCGTCTCCATATTAAAGACTACATTCTTTCCGAAAATTTCCGGATCCGGATGAAATGTAATGCGAGTACCGGTAGTTTCTTTTTTACCAATAACTTTAACCTCGTTTTGAGGCACTCCACATTTATATTCCTGCATGTGGATTTTTCCATCGCGGAAAACTTCGGCCTTCATGTAATCGGAAAGAGCATTAACTACAGAGACACCAACTCCGTGCAAACCTCCAGAAACTTTATATCCACCGCCTTCTCCAAATTTACCTCCGGCATGTAGAACCGTTAATACAGTTTCAAGGGCAGATTTGCCCGTCTTCTTCATCTTCTCAACAGGAATGCCACGTCCATCATCATCTACCGAAATCATTCCATTCTTCGTTATTACCACGATTATGTTCTTGCAAAAACCAGCCATCGCTTCATCTATGGCATTATCCACGATTTCCCAAATAAGATGGTGATAGCCGGCCACATCGGTTGTACCAATGTACATACCAGGTCTTTTGCGTACCGCAGAAAGTCCCTCGAGAACCTGTATGTTCTCTGCCGTATAGGATGAATTTGCTTTTTGCTGAGTCATAAAATTACCTCGTGGAGTGTATCACACCCCAGTCCAGCAGAAAAGAGGAAAAGAATTAGCGGATAAATTATTTTACAGGCTCAGAAAGTATCTTTTTTAGCTCATCTTCTTTTTGTTTCTCGAACAGAGCCTGCTTAAAGACCTGGGCAACTTTTACAGGCAACTCTTGAAGTGCGAATTCGTCATTTACCGGAATTTCGCCACTAACCGTATTAACTTTAAGATTAGATACAACACTCAACTTCTGTGAAACATCAAAGGCAAAAACAATTGCATCCGAACCTGTACCAAGCGTTGCCAACCTCACGTGAATAATATCTTCCGCATAATCTTCAAATCCAACGTATTTGTCCTCCAGGGTAATACCAACCTTGGAAAGTTCGACAATAAGTGTTGATTTGGCCACTTTTTCAAGCGCGGATTGCTGCGAAGGTTGCTCCACAAGCGAGTCCGCACTTACTCCGGAAGGCAACGAAAGTTTGCCCATTTTTACCAAGAAGAATTGACGTAAATTTGCGATCCTTACTGCATTTGTAATCTGTTCGCCACCCAATACTATATCCGTGAGAATTTTCTTCTGAGTATCATAAATGGCAGTAAATTGCCTATCTTCAAATAAAGCACTTACGATGCGAACCCTGCCGTCATCTGCTGTTTCCGGCAAAACTATACGAAGGTCGCTTATATCCATGTCTGCGAAATCCGCACTAACTATTGCCGCCAGCTCTTCGCGTCTTATCGGAGAGATTTTTTCGCCACCGGAAGAATTACTTAAAAGTTGAGTAACTTCTTTAACTTCATTGGCACTTGACTGGAATTGTTCAAAATTATCTTTAAAGCTTCCATGTAAATTTTCTGCGGTGGATGATCTTAAAAATGAGATAAATGGCGCAAGGGCGCTTAACTGTTCATCAAAATAACTGGTGACAGCCGTGCCGGAAAAAGCAGGCTTAAGAGCATCAATCTGTGAAGCCACAAATAAAACTACAGCTCTACCTTCTTGCAAATCAATTGTGTCTTTTTCAAGCATATCCTTAATAACATTTATTCTCTTTAGTTTTTCACTTATAAAAAACTGTCTTTGATCGTCCGCTTCTTCTTTGCTTGCAATCAATTTTAAATTCTCGGATTCATACAATTGTGAAATTTTTAAAAATTCCTCGCGAATCAAGTCCGGCCGTCTGCTCAAAAAATCATTTAATTTTACAAATTCAAAGAACACATCTGCGGCCGCACCTTCTCCTTTTACTTTATTTATGTTTGCTTGCACAAAGCTGCCAAATTTTCGTAGTGCAACAAGAGTTTTTGAACGACCTTCCGCATCCGCACCCAGCGAAGCAATATCTAGAATTTCATTAAAAGAATCTTCGAGTGCAATAACAGCCGAAGGCTTTTGGACTTCAAATAAAACATGTCTAGCTTCATAAAAACTGTCTTCCGGCATTGCAAAAGCGATCTTGTCATACCTGGATTTGAGTGCCTGTTGCCAAGCCTGAGAACTCTCAAAATCCAATGCTATCTCTTTAAACCTAAGCAAGCGCTCACTTCCAACATCTTCATTTCCAACCAAAAATGCATAAAGCGCAGAATCAAAATATGCTATTGAGTCGTCCACTTCTCTGTTTGTTTTTTTTGTTCCATCAAATGTTAAAAATACATTCGCCTGTTTAACTATGGAATCCAGCTTAAAAAACAAAGAACCTTCATCGAGTCCAAGGCGTGGTCCTTCTGTACGAATATCACCATTCACTTTTTCTTTATATTTCTTTAAAAACTCGTCATCAGTTTTCAAATTCTGGGCAATCCATTCGTCCGATTTATCAATTTCATAAAATGGAAATTCTTTTGCGAGTTTTGAATATCTCAATTTGGAAATAGTTTCGAATGAAGTTTTTACTTTTTCCTCCGAGACAGAAAGTTCGCGCCCCTCCGGTACAACCAGCTTATTTCCGGCAATTTCAACTTCCAGAGTATGCCTAACGGATTTGGCACTTAGCTCTGTTCCATCATATTTAAAAGCAAACACACCAGGCTCCGTGGATATCTTTACAAGTGCTCCATTTATTTTTGAAACCAATGAGGAATTAATTGTATTTATCCAAAACTGCCCTTTTTTAAGTGTTAAATTAAATTCTCGAGGCAGCACATCTTTTTGTGAAATCGTGAACTGGGCCTCGCTATCTTTGGCCAAGCGCACTACGGAATTCTGAAAAAGAACAAAAGACAGGCCTTTGTCCGCAGTTGATTTTATCTTATAAACACCACTTACCTGCTCAAAAACCGCACCTTCCCCCTTCTCCATAATTTCAATTTCGGGAATGGATGGTTTATTTGCCGCAATGCTCATTTTTTCATCCAAAAATAAGGTTCCGCAAACCATGGCAATAGCCACTAAGGAAATGAATATTTTTTTGAGAATTTGAAGCATTTTTATATGTGTTTTTTGTATGTAGCGCCTTCGCTTTTCTACGGCGCGTTAATCTGTAAATTATACTATTTATATGGTTAAATGTCAATTTAAAGGCCACATATGGCCCGGCTTGCGGCATGCAAAACCAAACTGTAATATCTCAGAGTTATTTCTGTAATAAATACCGCTATGAAAAAAATTATCACCGCTCTCCTGAGCCTAAGCCTTTTAATGCTGAATTTTCAGGTTTCGGCTGCGTTTTCCGATGTTTCGGAGACAAATATATACTTGCAAGATATCAATTTTATTGAGCAGCTCGGCGTTGTAACGGGCGACACCTTTAAATCTGAAGATGCCATGACTCGCGGAGAGTTTGCAAAATGGCTTTTGAGGAGTTCCGGATTTGTGGGCGAAACCTATAAACCAATAACCTTAAAGCGTTTTGCCGATGTAAAATTAAAAGACAATGTTAACGGCCCTTATATATATAAGTTGGCTGAACTCGGTGCAGTCGATTTTAAAAGTGGCAAGAAAAATTTCTTCTATCCGGAAAAACAAATAACTCGAATTGATGCTCTTGAATGGACATTTTTAGTAGATGGAATTTCTGTGCCAAAGATTTTCGATACCACAACTTTTCAAGCTACGGATATAAAAGCCAGTTCTCCGGTAGCTCCTACTATAGATAAGGCAATAAAACTTGGCATTTTGGCCCCCGGCAGAGCAAATCCAACAAAAAAGTTAAAACGTGGCGAAGCTGCACATTCTATAAAGGTCGCTCAATCAGCAAGTCAAACTTTCACTGTTACTCTTATGCCACAGAATGTTTCGAATATGTCTAAAAACTCAAAGTTTGATCTTATGACAACAGCTTGGGACAAAATAATGAATGAATATTTGCGTTCAAATTCCGTGGATCGCGACGCTTTAATGTATGGCGCAATTGAAGGAATGGTAAAAGAGCTTGGTGACAAATATAGTGATTTTGAAAGACCGGGCAATAACACTCTCGCGGATACTTTAAGCGGAGAAGTGGAAGGCATTGGGGCGGTAATTCAAGAAAAAGACAATGAGGTTGTGGTTATTTCTCCAATTGTTGATTCTCCTGCGGAGAAAGCGGGCGTTTTGCCAAATGATGTCATAACAAAGGTTGATGACAAAGACATAAAGGGCATGAATCTAACTGATGTAGTTAAGCTTATAAAAGGTCCAAAAGGCAGCTCGGTGACTCTTACAGTTAGGCGTGGCACCCAAACTATTTCAATTAAGATTACCCGCGACATAGTAAAAGTTGTTTCTGTAAAAATGAAGCGAACTGCGGATAACATTGCAGTAATAAATTTGAATACGTTTGGCGACAATACTTCAAACGAATTTGCGGCAATTGCCAAGGACATAAAAAACAATGCACCGCGCGGAATAGTTATTGATCTAAGGAATAATCCTGGTGGATATTTAAATACAGCGGTGGATATTGGCGGATATTTTATAAAAAGTGGTGAACGCATAACTACAGTTAAATATCCAACTCGCGAGGATCCGCAAAATTCAAAAGGCACAGCCGAATTAAGCGCCTACAAAGTGGTTGTCATTGTAAACGCCGGAAGCGCTTCTGCATCAGAGATTTTGGCTGGTGCGCTGCAGGATTATGGCATTGCAAAAGTGATTGGCGAAAAATCTTTTGGGAAAGGAACCGTTCAGGAACTTTCAAACTTTGGTGATGGCTCAGCTTTAAAAATTACTATTGCGGAATGGTTAACTCCAAAAGGCCGATCCATCGATAAAGATGGAGTTGTCCCAAATATAGAGGTTAAGCTTACCGACGAAGATCGCAAAGCAGATCGCGATCCGCAGTTGGATCGGGCGCTTGCGGAACTCCGAATGTAGACCAAATGAAGATGGCCTACGGTATGCTATCTAATCGATGACAGCCATGACCTAACTCTTGCCATTACAGCTATTATTTTTGCTACGGCTGAATGCTTCTCTGAGTTAGCACATGGCATTACCACCCGCACCCTCTCGCATATTGGATGCTCTTCTGTTTGACCACCTGGTGTTTCTGCCCGTACCCTCTCCTCGTATAACGAAACCAGCTCTCTGCCAATTCCAGTATCCATGGCGACGTGCATAATTGCCTCATTGGGACTCATTATTCTACTTCCCATTATTATTGAAGGACTATTTCTATTTCTATGCGAAATACCTTTCAATTCTTCGATTAATTGATTTGCAGAATCACTTTGTGCATGCAACTCATCCACCTCAACTACTTCAATACCCGATTTCTTAAGAATCCTACTAAATGCCACTCGTGGCACATTTCCTGTAATAGCCGTCACGTTACAATCTGGGAGTGGGCTAGCTATAAATGTAGTTTTTGCCTGAGATAAAGCATCCTCTATCCTTGGGTCAGTAAATGGATTATATGCTCCTTTTACAAATATCATCGTGGGGTGCGACTCTTCTTGCTCTATATCACAACCTGGTTCAGCGTCATTTGCCATATATAAAATAAGTTAATATTAGGGAAAGAGTCTATGCCCGCTGGGCTTATTGCGTCAATGATTGTTATCTCTAGGAAGCTGTGAATAGCATTTTCAAGAAGCCGCAGCACGCTGTGCCGAGCCAAGCATATTTACAGCTTCTCCCTAGAACTTCTCCGCTGCCTTTTGTGCCTGCAAAACCTGTTCCGGATTAGTCGTGACAAGTTTATCTTCGGAGAACGAGGCAATTATTTGAATTGCAGCGTGTTTAAGACCTGCAAAGAAAAGTCCTTGCCCAACTCCGGAATTCAAAAGCATGTATTTTT